>OQVR01001385.1_pt1 | contig 10383 bp, 9 predicted proteins | sample 1691521 | NCBI WGS metagenome assembly OQVR01 (sample SAMN03418256, study PRJEB22391) | human gut metagenome | biome: human-gut; feature: organic feature; material: feces | host: Homo sapiens | place: Tanzania | collected 2013-01
GCCCCCCAATTAGGCCGATAAATTGCAGTTTATACATATCATTAAACACAATATTACCCATACGATTCGTTATAGAGCCTTTTTTCTTTTCATTGCGCTCGCCTTGCACTATCTTTGCAAAAAGAATTAAAAAACGTAGAAAATGATACAGTCAATGACGGGCTACGGCAAGGCCGATGTCCACTATAATGGTAAGAAGATACATGTAGAAGTTAAGTCGCTCAATAGCAAGAGCATGGACTTGAGCACGCGTATAGCACCGCTTTATCGCGAAAAGGAAATGGAACTTCGACAACTCCTATCAAAGTCGTTAGAGCGTGGTAAGGTAGACTTTACGCTTTGGGTAGAGAAAGATGAGACTTCTGCTGCTGGTACGATTAATGCTGAAGTAGTGGCTAATTATGTTGGCCAAATTCGTCAGATTTGCAAAGCACAGTCATTGCCCGAACCTGAAAACGTTTGGGAAGTTGTATTGCGTATGCCTGAAGCTGTACAAGTAAATACGGCCGAGGAACTGACTGATGAAGAGTGGCAGGTTGTCTACCTTTTCAGTAAACTTCAACTCGAGCGCCTTGCCTTCCTGCTTGCGATAGTCGATGATAGCTTCGAGTGCCTTGTCAATAGCCTGCTTAGCCACATTCCACTCTTCTTCGTCGAGAACTTCTACTTCTGTCTTCTGCATCACGTCAGGCATTCTGAGCAAAGTATAGAACCAATCCTGTGGCATAGGTATGCCTGTAGAGTCAGAAATAGCCTTTATTTGATTGTAATAATTCTCAACAAGAGCAGCGTTGATAGGAGTAGCGTCTACGCCAGAATCCTTCTCTATCCAAACAGCAACGTCAATCTTGCCTCTTACCAGGGCTTTAGCGATAGTCTGACGTATTTCCAACTCCTTTTCTCTATATAGCGGAGCAATACGTGTAGACATGTCGACAGTCTTGCTGTTTAGTGACTTTATTTCTACATTAATTTTCTTTTCTTTGTAGGTTACGACAGCCTTGCCGTAGCCAGTCATTGACTGTATCATAATTAGTATATGCGTTAAATTTCTGCAAAAGTAACATTTTTGCGCGAAAAAAGAGTAATTTTGCACATTATTAAGATAATAAATTTATTATGTCGTGCATTTTGAATATAGAAACGAGCACAGATGTGTGTTCGTTGGCAGTTAGCGTAGACGGAGATTTGGTATTCAACAAAGAAGATCATAGCGCTCATAATCACTCTGTGAGCCTTGGCGTTTTTGTTGATGAAGCCTTAGCTTATATTGATGATCGTAATATTCCTTTGGATGCTGTAGCTGTTAGCTGCGGTCCAGGTTCATATACAGGTTTGAGAATTGGAGTTTCTATGGCAAAGGGCATCTGCTATGGTCGTGGCGTAAAGCTCATAGCTGTTCCTACTTTGGAATTGATGTGTGTGCCTTTGTTGCTTGGCGAAAAGATAGAGGAAGACAACGCCCTGTTGTGTCCTATGCTCGACGCTCGCAGAATGGAGGTTTATGCTCAGATTTTCGACCGTGGATTGAAAGAAAAGCGTGGCATACAAGCCGACATCGTGGATGCCGACACATATAAAGAATATCTCGACCAGGCACCAGTATATTTCTTTGGTAATGGAGCCGAGAAATGTATGGAAACTATCGCTCACGAGAATGCAAAGCTCATCAAGGGCATAGAGCCTTTGGCTAAGAATATGTTCCCATTGGCCGAAAAGCGTATTGCCATGGGACAATATGAGGATGTGGCTTATTTCGTGCCTTTCTATCTGAAGGACTTCGTGGCTAAACAACCGAAAAAACTATTATAAATGAATATAAAAGGACTTGACTATAATACCCAGCGCGAGAGACTTGTGCTTCCTGAATATGGTCGCGAGATACAGCTCATGGTAGACCATGCCATCGGTTTGCCGACAAAGGCCGAACGCCAGCGTTGTGCCGAAACCATCATCACTACCATGATGCGCATGTCGCCATATGCCAAGGATTCTGCCGACTTTAAGCAGAAGCTATGGGATCATCTCGCCATAATGAGCAATTTCAAGCTCGATATCGACTATCCGTTCGATGTTTCCCAGGCTCATCAGATGCAGGCAAAGCCAGCTCCGATGAAATATCCTATGTCGCGTATTCGCGTTAGACATTACGGCAAACTCGTGATGGAGGCATGCGATAAGCTAAAGACTATGGAGCCAGGCAGAGAGCGCAACGAGTTGGTACGCCTTGTTGCCAACCAGATGAAGCGCGACCTCACTCAATGGAGTCATGGTTCAAACGACAACGAGAAGGTGGCTTCCGACTTGGCACAATTTACCGACGGAGCCATACAGCTCGATCTCTCTACATTTGTTTTCAACAAAGTGGTGCGAGAAAACGATAAGCCAACACCTAAAAAGAAAAAGAGAGGATAAAACAACATGGAATCATTTGTTATCGAAGGCGGACACCTATTGTCGGGAACCATTACCCCACAAGGTGCTAAAAACGAAGCTTTGGAAGTGATATGCGCTACGCTCCTTACTTCCGAACCTGTACGCATAACCAATATCCCAGATATTCTTGATGTCAACAACCTGATATCGTTGTTGCAGGAGATTGGCGTGAAGGTTACACGCAACTCTCGTCACGACTATACTTTCCAAGCCGACCAGCTAAACCTCGACTATCTGAATAGTCAAGAGTTTGTGAACAAATGTGCATCCCTACGTGGTAGCGTGCTCATGATAGGTCCGTTGCTCGGTCGTTTTGGCAAGGCTACCGTGGCAAAACCAGGAGGCGACAAGATTGGTCGTCGACGCTTGGACACCCATTTCCTTGGATTCAATAAGCTCGGAGCCGACTTCGTTCACGATGAAGAGCGCGATGTTTATCAGATCAAGGCCGATAGCCTGAAGGGATGCTATATGCTTCTCGACGAGGCTTCCGTAACCGGTACTGCCAACATCATTATGGCTGCAGTAACAGCAAAGGGAACCACAACTATCTATAATGCAGCCTGCGAACCATACATTCAGCAGCTTTGCCATATGCTCAACCATATGGGAGCCAATATTAGCGGCATAGCCTCTAACCTTATCACTATCGTTGGAGTGAAGCATCTGCATGGAGCCAAGCATCGCATATTGCCAGATATGATTGAGGTAGGCTCGTTTATCGGTATGGCAGCCATGGTGGGCAACGGCATTAGAATAAAGAATGTATCGTTGCGCAATCTTGGAATCATTCCTGATGCCTTCCGCCGTTTGGGCGTAAAGATAGAAGTAGAGGGCGACGACCTCTACATTCCTCGTCAGGAACACTATGTTGTCGACTCCTTTATCGATGGCACCATCATGACCCTTGCCGATGCTCCATGGCCAGGACTCACACCTGACTTGCTTTCGGTATTGCTCGTTGTGGCAACCCAAGCCAAGGGCTCCGTATTGATTCATCAGAAGATGTTTGAGAGCCGCTTGTTTTTTGTCGACAAACTTATCGATATGCGTGCGCAGATTATTCTTTGCGACCCACATAGAGCCGTGGTAGTAGGTCACGACCATGCCATAACCCTCCGTGCTGGCAGAATGACCAGTCCTGATATTCGTGCAGGTATCGCCTTGCTTATAGCCGCCCTTAGTGCTGAAGGCACAAGCCGAATTGCCAACATCGCTCAGATAGACCGCGGATATGAGGATATAGAGAAACGACTAAACAAGCTTGGCGCTAAAATATCAAGAATCGATGATTAAGAGAGACGACGTATATAAAATAGGTACCATAGGTAAGTCGCATGGTGTGAAAGGCGAGGTGTCGTTGTATTTCGACGACGACGTCTTCGACCGTGTGGATGCCGACTATCTGTTTCTTGACATAGATGGCATCCTTGTACCTTTCTTCTTCGAGGAATATCGCTTTCGTAGCAACGAGACAGCTCTCGTAAAGTTTGAAGGTATCGACACTCAGGATCAAGCTCGCAACATCACGGGTTGCGGAGTCTTCTTCCCTCGTAGTCTTGCCGACTCGGCAGATACTGGCGAGATGTCGTTGCCTGAGATAGTAGGCTATATGGTTGTTGATGCCGATACAGGCAAGACCATCGGTCGCCTTGATAGTATCGACGACACTACCGAGAATGTGCTCTTCGAGATTACTGCCGACGATGGCAACGAGATTCTTGTGCCTGTAAATCCTGATTGGATAAAAGATATTGATGGCGAAGCTCGAAAGATAACCATGACTTTGCCCGAAGGTATCTTGGATTTGGGCTAATCCCTTTTTAGCTTTACCATTCATAACAGCGAATCTTTATCAATAAGAATTCTTTATCATACAATAAAGTAATGAAAAAACAAATATGTATCCTTGGCTCTACTGGTAGCATCGGCACCCAAGCCCTTGATGTGATTTCGCAGCACGAGGATTTATACGAGGTTTATTGTCTCACGGCAAACACTCGTATCGAGCTACTTGCCGAGCAGGCTCATCACTTTCATCCTGCTGCCATCGTTGTGGCAGATGAAACAAAGTACCAAGACCTCTGTCGTCTGATGGACGACATGCCTGAAGTCAAGGTCTATGCCGGAGCTCAGGCTCTTTGCGATATCGTTGAGGCTGAACCTATCGATATGGTGCTTACCGCCATGGTAGGCTTCTCGGGTCTTGAACCAACTATCCATGCCATCAAGGCAAAGAAAAAGATATGTCTTGCCAACAAGGAAACCTTGGTTGTGGCTGGCGAACTGATATGCAAGTTGGCTGTTGAAAACCATGTGCCAATATTGCCTGTCGATTCCGAGCATAGCGCAATATTCCAAAGTTTGGTAGGCGAAGGCGACAACGAGATAGAAAAGATTCTCCTCACCTGCTCAGGTGGTCCTTTCCGCACTCTGCCTGCCGAGAAGTTGGCACAAGTAAAGGCTGCCGATGCTTTGCGCCATCCTACTTGGGATATGGGAGCAAAGATTACCATCGACTCAGCAACCCTTATGAACAAGGGTTTCGAGGTTATGGAGGCAAAATGGCTCTTTGGCGTTGAGGCTGACAAAATTCAGGTGCTCGTTCATCCACAATCTATCGTGCATAGTGCCGTACAGTTTGTTGATGGCGGTATCAAGGCGCAACTTGGTGTGCCAGATATGCGTCTGCCTATCCAATACGCCTTCTCTTATCCCGACCGTCTGCATCTCGACGGCAAGCGCTTGAATCTCTTTGAGCGTCCTTTAGAGTTCTTCGAGCCTGATGTAGAGAAGTTCCGTTGCTTGGCTCTTGCCTACGAGGCTATCAATCGTGGTGGCAATATGCCTTGCATCCTTAATGCAGCCAACGAAATTGTGAATGCCGCCTTCCGCAAAGACGAGATTTCATATCCTGCCATGGCAGACATCATCGAACATACCATGCAGACCGTAGCCTTCGATACTACATCAAGTCTTGAAACCTATCTGCGTACAGATGCCGAAGCAAGAGCTGTGGCAAGCGAAAGGGTTGAAAAGGTAAAAAAGTAAAAGGGTAGAAAGGTAAAAAATAAAAGAGTAAAAAGGTAAAAAAGTAAAAACAATACAACTTGATATATTAAATGGAAATTTTTCTCATCAAATTGCTTCAGTTTATATTAGCAATTTCTTTGTTGATCCTCTTGCATGAGGGTGGACACTTCTTTTTCTCAAAGCTCTTTGGCGTAAGAGTTGAGAAATTCTATCTGTTCTTCGACCCTTGGTTCCATCTGTTCCAGTTCAAACCTCGCAATAGCGACACCACTTATGGTATTGGCTGGTTGCCTCTTGGCGGATATTGCAAGATATCGGGAATGATAGACGAAAGTATGGATACCGAGCAGATGAAACAGCCTGCACAACCTTGGGAGTTTCGCTCCAAGCCAGCTTGGCAACGCTTATTTATTATGATAGGTGGTGTGTTGGTAAACTTCCTCCTTGCGTTGTTCATCTATTCTATGATAATGTTTACTTGGGGCGAAACATATGTTGCCACCAAGGATATGAAGCAAGGTATGCAGTTTAATAAGGAAGCCAAAGCACTTGGATTCCACGACCACGATATTTTGCTCGGTACCGAGAAGGGCGACTTCAAGAAATTCGATATTGATGTATTCCGCGACCTTTCTGAAGCTAAGGAAGTAAGAGTGTTGCGCGATGGCAAAACCGTTACCGTAAACCTTCCTGGCGAGCTCAACCTTTTGAGCATGATTCAGTCGCAGCCTACCTTTACTCGTGCTTGGATGGACTGCGTTGTAGATAGCGTAGCTGATGGCACTCCAGCCCAGAAGATAGGACTTGCTAAAGGCGATACTATCGTTGCCGTAGGCGGTAAGAAGGTAGAGACCTTTGGCGATTTGACCGACCAGATGTATGCTATGAGCCAAGACCTCGTTAAGGGAATGAGCCATAAGGATAGTCTCGAGATTTTGACCACAACCGTAGTTGCTCGCAAGGCTCAGACAGGATTGCTCGATACAGCAACCGTTGTGCTTACTCCAGACCTCAAGCTTGGCTACGTAAATAAGATGCCTACCGACTATAAGCAGACACATATAGAATATGGTTTCTTCGCGAGCTTCCCTGCAGGTGTAAACTATGGTATCGACGTACTGAAAGGATATGTAAGCGATATGAAGTATGTATTTACAGCCGATGGCGCTAAGTCGCTTGGTGGCTTCGGAGCTATTGCCAACCTCTTCCCTGCAGCATGGGATTGGTATATGTTCTGGAAGATGACAGCCTTCTTGAGCATCATCCTTGCCTTTATGAATATTCTGCCTATTCCTGCCCTTGATGGTGGTCACGTGTTGTTCTTGCTCTACGAGATGATAACCCGTCGCAAGCCATCTGAAAACTTCATGATATGGGCTGAATATATCGGTATCGGCATATTGCTGTTGTTGTTGGTAGTAGCCAACCTCAACGATGTTTTGCGTTGGCTCGGATATATGTAGGCTATTCGCAACGGGCGAAGTAAGGAAATACTAATTTTCATAGCAATAGTACTTACTCTCAAAAGAAAGCCCTTTTCATTGGCAAAGTAAAGGCCTTTACTTGAACGAGTAAAGGCCTTTATTTTATTCTATTCTTCATCTAACTCTATCCGAAGCATTCTTTTTGTTATTAATCCTACTCTTCATCACCCTCAAACTGATGGCTGATAGTCCCATCATTTTCTTTAATAGTTCTTCGTCCTTGCCCTCATGTTGTAGCACGAGGTATACCTTTTCGCGTGGTGACAGACCTTTGTAATTGTCGAGTAGCAGCAGATACTCGGCATCAATCTTCGCATAGTAATCGAGGAAAGCTATTTGGTCAGACTTTTTCCATTCCCTAATAGAAGCTTCTTGTAATGCTGTTTCGTATAGCAGTTTCGCTTTCTTTACTTCTTCGTCATTTTGCTTTTGTAGTTTTTCTAACCTGTATTTCAGTTGTTCTATTGTCTGCAGGTTGTTTTTGTTTTCCTTTTCTATGACTGAAATCGTAGACTTGGCATCCGTATTCTTATCCTCCAAGATTTTTATGGCATCTTGATATTGACGGATTTTTATGGCATGTTCCAATTGTTCTGCTTTTAGTTTAAGTTTTTTGTTTCTTACATACAGCCATACAACCAATATTATACAAAAAACTGTTGCAAGGCAAAAAGCTGAAATCCATTTCTGTCTTTTAATTTTCTCCGCTTGTGCAATAAATTTCGACTGAGCCTCGAATTCTTGTTGTAGCTCCTTTACGTTATTCTCTTGTCTTAGTCTGTTTACGCTGTCTTTTAGTGCTAACAGTCTTTGGCTCAACTCTAATGTCTCTTTTAAATCACCATATTCTTTCTTTTGTTTCAACATAGCCTCTACCACCATACATCGCTTTTCTACATCTTTAGTTTTTAAAGCTGTCTGCCACAGGCTGTCAGCCTTGGCTTGAAGTCCTTGTTTGGCATATATGTGGGCCAAATTGTCGTATGTATCTACTGTGGGGTATGATGCCAAAGCCATATTGAGATATTTCAAAGCCAGCTGTGGATTTCGGTCTTGATATAGATAGCCGATGTTGTCCATCACGATAACACGGCCTTTTGGTGACATAATATTCAGTAACGGTATACATTTGTTAATATAAAAACAGGCACTATCATAATCTTTAGTTTTTGCATATATTATAGCCATTCTGCTGTATATACTAACTTTCCATGCTTTATTATCGTATTTTTCTGCAATATCTAATGCTTTCTTCGCATATTTCATGGCAAATTCGTGTTCGCCATATTTAGAATTTACCAATGCCAGGAAACGATATAATTCGCTTTGCAATGAAAGGTTGTTTATATTTCCTATAATTTTCTCACATTCTTTCAAACATGATATAGATTGCTTTATAGATCCTTTATAATAAAGAATCTTTCCCTTTATCAAATAAGCATCCGCTAATTTGTCAAGTTCTCCTGTACCTTTATAGTAGACTATGCTTTGGTTAACTAATGAATCAGAAACCAAAGGGTTGCGTTGCATATACTTCACACGGGTTAGTAGAATACCATAATAAGCATTCTCTTCATCAGACATACTGACGTTCTTGATTTTGGACAACTCATAGTTGGCTGAATCGACCATGTTACGATAAGTCAATGAGTCAATCAAGGTCATTCGCCGGTAGACTTGGCTTTTATCATTGCAACTTGACAAAATGACAAAAGATATTAAACAAAGATACAAGTGAAAATATGTACGATACATTTCTTTTGTTTTTCCTGCAAAAGTAAGAAAAAACATTTTTAATCTATATTTTTATTGTGATTTTTTATGAAATGAAAAAACGTAGTGTTACATTTTTATATTCAAAAGATAGCATTTGTGATATGTAATATGTTGATATATAATTAAATAGCAGACTTCTGATTTTTGTAACCCTCGAAAAAATATCTTCAATAATGTTTGGTAAACCAAATGGTATTACATAATTTTGTTGTCGAAAACTTAATTAAAAACTTAACATTATGACAGTAATAATTCCGACTATTGTCCAAATTAGTGTCGCTCTTTTGGGATGTGATGGACAAATGATTTCCCCTTATGGGATAGATGATGAAGAAGACATACTGAGAGTTTCAAATTCTGAGGTTAATGGTACGTACATAAAATCTACAGGTTCGCTTGAGTTAATTTATAAAAAGGATATTGAGAATATGGATATCCTTATTTTCAAGAATGGTATGATTTGTGAGAAAGACCAGAAGCAAAATGTGTTGAAAGGAGATACTGGAGTATATCAACTTACAGACTATGGCACAGGTGTCTATACGGTATGTACAGGACAACAGGGGAACATGGAAATAGTTGGCACAATTATTTGTAAGTAAAGAGAATATTTTTTAGTCGACGAAATTATATTTCAGACCATACTGGCAAAAAGGAGCGAAAGCCGAAAAGCTATATGAGTAGGCATAATAGATCACTAGTGTCCACTAAAAAATAGTGACGAGTTAAAATTTAAAATTTTCAAATAAATCAGGTTCATAGAGACCGCTTTGATCTTTGACATTATTGAATTTAGTTTTGCTGAAGAGATCCCTCAATGGAGTCTTATCCATGAGTGATATTCCCAGAATCTGCAGTACTTCGTAGGTAGATCTGTCAAGTTGCATATCGTGCTGCATGATAGCTACGAGACAGTAAGCCGTGATGGCAGTATAGACCTGAATCTTGACTGCATTTTCAGATGTACCCCAGAATTTTTTGATTCGAAGGTGCTGCTTGAGCCATTTGAAGAACAGTTCAACCTGCCATCTGTTTTTGTACAGATTGGCAACTTGAAGGGCAGAAATGTGCTTGGCATTTGTAAGAAATGTGAACTCACGTTGGTCATCTTCATCCCAATAACGCACCATCCGGAGTCGTTCCGGATAAGCCTTATGGGAATAGAAACCACTGAATTCTATCTCACAGTCTGATAGTACATTCTTGGGCATTCTTCGTTTCCATTTGATGTTCTTGCATTTGATGTTTTTCTTTGCTCTTACAACGAAGAACGAATCATTCATATGTATCTTGAACAATCGTTTGTGATCGTTGTATGCCCTATCGAATACGTAGTAAGAACCAGATTCATAGGGAATTGCATCCATCGCCTTGATGTCATTCACCTTCGCTTCGGTTACATGAATGAAGGCTGGTACCTGAGTCTCAACATCATATAAGGTATGCACCTTGATTCCTCCTTTATGCTTGCGGAACTTAGCCCATGGAAACATCTGCAAACAGAGGTCAATCGTAGTAGAGTCAAAAGCATACACGTTGCCATCAAGCTTAAAGATGTCGTTCACCCTTTTCTTCCTAGCCTGCTCTATCATGTAGAAGGCAAAGTCTTCAAAGATACGGTAGTCACGATTCTGATTGGCAGAAGCAAATGTCG
>OQVR01001391.1_pt1 | contig 10363 bp, 9 predicted proteins | sample 1691521 | NCBI WGS metagenome assembly OQVR01 (sample SAMN03418256, study PRJEB22391) | human gut metagenome | biome: human-gut; feature: organic feature; material: feces | host: Homo sapiens | place: Tanzania | collected 2013-01
GAACCAGCGCAGCAGTCTGCACCTTCTGCGCCATGCTTATCTGCGATATGGCAACAGTAGCCATACAAAAAAGTATTCTTCTTATTTTCATCGTCATTGTTTTATTAGTAATACGAACCGGATAAGAAGAATACTTAAAGTCGTAGTAGAAAAGCTGACAACAGACATATAAGTAATCTTCCCTTATCATACGTATCATTATAAAACAAATAAGAGAATAATATGAATAAGAGAATTACATCATTGCTTTTTTCGAGCATCTTGCTGACAACGCCTATGTCGCTCCAAGCCCAATATCATTCGCAGGTCTGGAATCCCGATAATGGCAACGGCACTTATACCAACCCCATAATTTATGCCGACTATAGTGACCCTGACGTGGTGGCTGTAGGAGAAGACTATTATCTCACGGCTAGTTCGTTCAACTGCATTCCCGGTCTGCCTATCCTTCATAGCAAAGACCTGGTGAACTGGGAGATTATCGGACATGCCCTGCAGGAACAGGAACCCAAGGAACTCTTCGCCCAGCCTCAACACGGCAAGGGAGTATGGGCACCAGCCATCCGACATCACAACGGAGAATTCTATATTTATTGGGGCGACCCAGACCACGGCATCTTTATGGTGAAAACCAAAGACCCACGTGGCACATGGGAGGAACCCGTCTGCGTTTTGGCAGGAAAAGGAATGATTGACCCTTGTCCGCTCTGGGATGAAGACGGAAGATGTTATCTCGTGAATGGATGGGCAGGAAGCCGTTCTGGATTCAACTCTGTACTCACCATTAGAGAACTTTCAGCAGATGGCACGAAAGTGATAGGAAAACCACGCATCGTATTTGATGGAGGACAGAAAAACCATACTACTGAAGGTCCGAAATTCTATAAGCGTGACGGCTACTACTGGATTATGTGCCCTGCAGGAGGCGTACAAATGGGCTGGCAACTTGCCATGAGAAGCAAGAACGTATATGGTCCATACGAGGCGAAGATGGTGATGGCGCAAGGCAAGACGAAGATTAACGGTCCGCACCAAGGCGCATGGGTTCATACATCGCAGGGAGAAGACTGGTTCTTGCATTTCAATGACAAGTATGCCTACGGTCGTGTCATCTTCCTGCAACCCGTGAATTGGAAGACAGGATGGCCTGTCATGGGACAAGACAAGGACGGCGATGGATGCGGCGAACCTTATCTTACTTATCGCATGCCAAAGTCAACCTCTCATACGAAAGTGAATCCACAGGAATCAGACGAATTCAACAGTACAGAATTAGGATTGCAGTGGCAATGGCACGCCAACTACAATCAACTTTGGGGAATGCCAACCAACAATGGTTGCATGCGCCTCTATACGGCTGATCTTACGGCTACTGACAAAGCGGGCAAGCCACAGCCATTCAAGAGCCTTTGGGAAGCAGGCAATCTCCTGTTGCAGAAGACCCCAGCCGAGAACTTTAAGGCTACAACCAAGATACGTTTTGCATCAAAAGAAGATGATCAGTATGGCGGCATTATCATGATGGGCATGAACTATCAGGCATTGGTGGTACGAAGAATGGGTGATAAGTTCCTATTGCAACAGCTCTACTGCAAGGGCGCAGATACAGGCGGTATAGAGACAGAGAAGACACTCGCCACCTTGAAGCCAACAGAGATGGACACCATTCCATACTCCCCAGCCATCTATCTCGACATCTATCTCCAGATGAAAGTCAAGGCAGGGAAATGCCAGTTTGCCTACAGTTTGGACGGCAAGCGCTACAAGGAAGTGGGCGATCTCTTTACTCTGCGCCAGGGCAAATGGATAGGAGCCAAGATGGGATTTGTGAGTGAGCGCAAGAACACCCTGGGTAATCGAGGCTGGATAGATGCAGACTGGTTTAGAGTTACAAAATAAATTTATATTTACCGCACAAATGGGCATGGGAAAGAAAGTCTTGCAGAAAGCCTCCCATACCCCACTTTCATTTTTCCCTGGGCAAGAAAAAATTTTTCTCTCGGGATTTATCAATGCTTTAGCAACAAAAGAAAAACAGTCAACAGATTTTACAAAACCTATTGACTATTCTGTTTGTCATCCTTTGACAATCTACAAAACCAAACTAAATAATTTTAATATATAAACCTAAACCTTAGCTACAAGTCTCAATCATTTCAATGCCTTTGCCCTCATCAATGCCTCCAGATAATAGTAGTCGGCATAGATGATACTGGCATCAATCTCACTTCCTGCAGGATGATGACCAGTACTGTGCATGAGGAAAGCTACATTCTTCTTGCCACTCTGGTATCGGTCTGTACTCAACTGAGCCAAAGACTGCAAGGCAAACAGCTTATATTCCTCACCTTTCTCACCTCCCACATACTGCTGGAGTTCCAACAAGGCATCTGCCACAACACAGGCTGCACTGGCATCCTTTGGTGCACCACCTTTCACCCCACGTGGGTCATCCATATCCCAAAGAGGAACAAGGTCATCGCTCGTTTCCTTCAATCGCTTGATATAGATGTCGGTCACTTTCTGAGCGAAGTCCAGGAACACCTTGTTGTGCGTATAGCGATAAACCATCGTATAGCCGTAGATGGCCCAGCTCTGTCCTCTTGCCCACATCGAATGGTCAGCATAGCCCTGATGGGTCACACCTTTGATGAGATCGCCATTGATGGTATCATATACTGCCACATGATAGCAGCTGCCATCCGGGCGGAAGTGATTCTTCATCGTGGTCTTGGCATGAGTCACCGCTAAATCGTAGAGCAGTTTGTTGCCCCCGTTCTTGGCAGCCCAGAACATCATGTCGAGGTTCATCATATTGTCCATGATGGTATTGTGAGGCCAGTTGCGGGGTTTCACCTCTCTCGGCCAACTCAATATCGTACCCACGATAGGATTGAAAAGCGTAGCGAGGGAATCAGCAGAAGCGAGAATCACATCTTTATATTCCTGAGAATGATTTACCTCATATCCCTTGCCGTAGGAGCAGAACATCAGAAAGCCGATATCATGGTCGTAGCAGGGACGGTAGGCAATACCCTTCAAAGATTCCGTATAGCCCTCAGCAGCCTTGCGTACAGCCTCATCCTTGGTGTTCTGATAATCCATCCAGAGAATGCCCGGCCAGAATCCATCGCACCACTCCTCAGGAGTTGCCTTGCGGCAGTTCCATCCCTTCTGTCTGTCGCCCTTCAGGATATTGCGCGGTTCCATCGAGAAGTCATAACTGCCATCCTTCTGGCGCAATTCATCCAGGGCTCTACCCACTTGCCTGTGGCAATATTCTAATTGCTTATCCACATCAAGCACCCACATCTTGTCTGCCGCAGAGTTCTTATCCGAAGCCTGATGATTTGCCATTCCCGCTTGCGAGAAGGCAAGAGCAGACATCAAAAAAAGTATTCTTCCTATTTTCATCGTTATTGTTTATTATTAATACGAATCAAATAAGAAGAATACTTATTAACAAATTCTTTTGGATGCAATAAATAATTGATTTTCCCTGCATCAGGGGATTAAGAGAGAAGAATTACAGCGTAAAACGATAGCCCACAGAAACCGTAAAGGCATTCGTCTTAGACTGGCTTGGCATATTGGCGACCTTATCCACCTTGCTCAATCCTAACTGATATCTCGCATCCAATATCACATTCTGATACTCGTAAGACACTCCTATCGGAATAGAGACATCACATTTCTTAGCTGGCCATTTCTCATCAAAGGACTCCTTCTCCTCATAAGACGAATTTCCCGTCTTATCGATAGTCACTTCCGAAGAATCGCCCTTATACTTACCATCACCCAAGAGGAAGCCAGCCTGTACGCCCAACAGCAAAGCCAACTGGCGTGTGACGTAGGCTTTCACCATCAGAGGCACTTGAATATAGTTCAGATCCACGTGCTGGTTGTTATACCCCGTCAGCACCGTCTTGCCATTATCCTTACTTTCCGTCTGATAACTTGGCCATCGGAAGCCCTGTTTGGCATAATAAGCTCCCAAGCTGATGCCCACCTGTTCAGTAGCCCGATATTCGAAATCAACACCGCCCATAAATCCAGCTTGATATTTGGATTTCATATAGTCAGCATTTTCTTCAGTCGTGAAATAGATTTTATTATTACTCCAATTAGAGAGCACCACACCAATGCGAGGGATAACAGATATTTTCCCCACAGGATTTTCTACATCTTGCGCCACGGCTGTCATTACAGAAAGCACCATCAAGGCGACTGCCATCATATACTTTTTATATCGTTTATTATGCAGCTCTCTGTCCAACCACCTAGTAGAGTAGGAATTATTAAACCAACACCTTTGCCGCTTCTAGTAGGGGCGACAACTGCCAAGTGTTTATTGCTGTTGTCATGCAGGTAATAATGATTGAGAGAAGCATAGAAGCCAAGAAAATTTTTATAGATTTTCTTATAGAAATTACTGCCTGTTTCATTCTTTTTGCTTTCTATCCATCTCAGAATGTCGGTACACTTTTTGATAAAAAAGCCGTTGGCTAATTTATCGTCATATAAGCCTACAACTACTCCGTGTTTATTGAACAGATCCATCTTACGTAAATCGTTATATTCAGCCCAATGAGCACTACCATGACTATCACGTTTTTCTGGTGGTCTAAGAAACATCATGAGAGCAAGACTGACAACACCGCCTACAACAAGTGGTATTAAAGACGAACGGAACAAATCCGGAATGTATTGATGAAATTTTCCGTACCATACAAACCATTGCCAAGGAGCATAAAGATGACAAAACTTTATGATTGGCTCTCCAAGAATAGGATCATATTCACAATAATTAGCAATTTTTTGTGTTGCGCCCCACATTCCAATACAGAACGGAGCTGTTGCTGTAATAAACCTTGTACCCTGATTCATATGATGTCCTTTACCCCAAAATCGTTAATAAAGATATTCCATAAGTGCTATATCAGCATTGATGAAAACGCTGAATTGTGCGCCAGGCGTAATAGTAATAGTCGGAGCCATATTGGCATCTCTTTCGACGATCGTATGTGCTGTGTCGAGCACTTCTGCTACAGCACCACTGACAGCTTCTTGTCCTGGACTTCTGCTGTCATAGCCACTGGAATTACCAGTAGACGATTGAGCTGCCGCAGCAAGTAAAGCCCCAAGGAAAGCTGTGCGGTAAAGAGTAGATGCATGGTCATCATATTTATCCCTCAATCCAGGAAAACCAGTGCCATCTATAGCCTTTTGATCTGGCAACTGCACACTGTATCCATTCGGAAAAATTATACGCTTGAAGGCAACGCCAATACATTTGTTGCCACGGCTGCCGGCCGCGCCAGATACACCGATTAGACGTGAACCTTGAGGAATCAACAGATGCATTCCTGTAAGACTGTCATATACATCTTGTCTTACCTGTGCTACTACATCACCGTTATTTACTTCGCTTGTCACACCAGTCAGCAGAGTTGCAGGTATCACGGTGCCAGCATAGAGAGTAAAGCCAGTATCATAACTGTCATTAGTTGTCTGCATCGGAGCAGGAGCAGCATTTGCTGTACTCATGCTTGCTGCAGCCTGCGCAAATTTACTGATATCAAACAAAATAGGGCTTGCAGCAATTTTCGCTTGTTGCTGTGCAAGCTGCCTTGCATCTGAACCGCTGTTATAAGTACTGCCATGAGAATAATTGCCAGCATTATTTGCCGGCATATAAGATGAAGAGCTTTCATAGGCAGGTCTATATGCGTTGCTGTGGTTTGTATTATATTGCTGACCTTGCTGCTGATTAGCTAAACGCTGTTCAGCATTAACGGGTTTTATAGGTTGCTGCTTATTATTCTTTGCCTGGTATTTTGCAATATCAGCATAATTATCAGGAATGCCCTGCGCAGGATTAGCTGTTATTGTATTAGCAGATAAATCGGTACTTTCCTTGCCTTGAGGATTATGTTTGGGAGTGCTCATCATATTACTTACAACAGCACCTACTGCTATAGCAGCTACACCAAAAGCAATACCTTTTACCAGCTTCCCTTTTACTGTTTTCGCACCATCTTCCGGAGCATCTTCATCAGGTACACTTATATTGTCATGCTCATCATCAATATCTTCCGAAGGCATCTCTTCATTTTGGAGAAATTGCTCTACATTCTCATCTTTTTTACTGAATCTTTCTTTAAGGTTTTGGAGAAAACTCACTTATCATCACCAGCCTTTTTCAAAGGTACAAAATCTAGGCTCATCTTTTTACCAAAAACAAGTCTTGCATGAGTAAAGCATCTGTCAGCAATATAAACATTATTTTTGACTCTATAATTTACTAATGTCATTTTATTTTCACGGTCTACGTTATAGAGCACAGGCAGATCGTATTTGTTGCTTTTGGGCATTCGGATGTAAGTTCTTACGCCATCATCGTAAATAGCTGTAGGACAAAAATCAGCCTCAATATTTTTCTTCTTTTTTATTTCATAAGCGTAATTATGTAAACGTCGTTGTGCAAAAGAAATTTTAGCTTGATTATCATTCGTCTGCTCACGAGATTCTTTAGCTTTCTTGATAGCAGCAGCTATTTCCGTATCTTCTTTACTAAAATTCCATTTAACAATTGGAATATAAAAATCTGAAGAATTAAGGACTAACCTATAAACATGTTTATTAGTCATGATAATAAAGTTGGTATCAACATCTTTTACTAAAGGTTTTACATAAATATGTGTAACATTACCAATAGTTGCTGAATCAACCATCCATTGTGCTGTATCACCTGCAGCAATGTGTGTTACATTGTCACCTGGTTTAAGAACAATGTCGGTGATATATCCCACTTGGCAATCGACATTGTATAAGCTTTCAGGATAATATTCATAATTAAGTTGTGAAGCAACCAATTTTGCATCATCAATACGATATATAGCTTTGGGTTCTGCAGCAAACGTGTTGTTAAAAGGAATCATCGACAACGCAGCGCAAGCTACTAAAATTCTGGTTAATGTTTTACCTTTCATTCTGCACGCTCCTATTTGTTGTTAGATGTCTCTTTTGCATAGTTAAGATCTGCAATTTTTAATCCGAGAGGATTAACCAAAAATGCAGCTTCATTCGTTGGGGGTTCAACAGCTACAGTAAACAGAGCAACATAAATATCTTGTTTACCGGTATTCGTTCCACCAATACTATAGGTATCTTCTGACCAGCGCACCTGATATGTACGCTGACTTCCTGGCTGCATCTGTACAGACCTTATTTTGATTGATGTTGTGTACTGTCCTAGCTTTGCAGCTTGATTTTCCGATGCAATAAGTCCATTCAATTTTTGGGCTGCAGCTGTAGTCATATACTGCTGTGCATTTTGCCAATTTTTGCGGTACAGAATTGGATCTAAAGGCACAGTACGAATATTTTCTACGAATTGAGATAGAAAATATTTTATTTCCGCTTCTTTAGGATTATAAGCAACAGCCTTCAGCTGTTGTCCTGCTTCGATTTGACCGGTAGCATCATTGACACGCACGACATACGTTTTGTAATTTGCGGTAGTAGCAATATATACTACTGCTGCTACACATACTCCACATAATCCAACTAAAAAGATATTACGTTCTTTGCTCAGATGCTTATCATAAGCAAGATTCATCAAATCACTCTGAAACTTTCCATGAGCATCTTTATCAAAGGTATCTGTTGGATTTCCTTTAGGGAAAAACATCTTTTGTTGATCCATAACCTCGGCTCCTTTTCTGGATTTTCACCTCTATTATACTATATTGGATATTAAAATCAATACTATATTACGATATTTATATAGTTTCTTTACTGCATGATATATGTTTTCCTTGATAATTGATGGGAAAGATGTTAGAATGTACTCTAAGAGATGGGAATGCGCATTTACGCATTTCTATAGAAATGCACTGCGCAAGCCACACGCTTGAGCGGTTTTCCGCCCTTTCCGGGCGGGTGTGTCAAAGGCACAGGCGCAAAGCGCAGGCGGCTACGCCGCAGGGTTTGGGGCAAAGCCCCAAATAGGAGCATGAGAGCCAAGCACTCATGAGAAAATTATCAAGGAGAATAACTAATGCACTACTTGTTTCGCAATATTGCCCATGGTAAAGCCAAAAATGGTAATCAAATCCATACAAGGGTGCATTATGACTATATTGCACGAGAGGGCAAATACGCTCATATGTCAAATCGTGAAGAAGATTTAGTGTTTACCAAATCTGGCAATATGCCTTCCTGGGCAAACACTCCTAAAGACTTTTGGCAAGCCTGCGAAGTCAATAAGCCAGCCAAAGCACGTGGTTATAGAGAGTTTTTACTGGGGCTGCAGGAAGAACTTTCTCTTGAAGATAATATTGCTTGCGTTGAAGAATTGTTAAAGCGCACCGGTATTAAGGATAATCATGCTTATTCTTTTGCCGTACATAACAAGGCAGCTGCTTTTGACAAAAAGCACAGAAATATCCATTGTCATTTGATGTTCAATGAAAAAATCATTGAAAAAGATCGTCCTTTAGGTCCGGAATTATATTTCAGACGTTATTCTGTCAATCGTACAGGTGAATTGTCGGGTGGATATAAAATTAGCAGACAATACCAATCGAAGGCAGATATTTTACAATTACGTAAAACTTGGGCAGAAATCGTTAATGCAAAATTTGTTGAAAAAAATCTTTCCGAATGTCGTATAGATGAACGCACTTTGAAAGCTCAACACGATGAACTTATCGAACAGGGAAAAAATGAAGATGCTGCTTTACTGAACCGAAATCCTGCTCCACATCTAGGTAATGCTTACCTCAATCCCCTTGTCATGGAACGTATAAAAAAAACAATAAAAGACGTTGAAGAAAAGCATTCTGAAGGTGAGGAAGTAGAAGTACCGATTGATACCGATGACACCGAAAAGAAAATATTATTATTTGCCAAAGACTTTTTACTGCGTAAACTGGCTAAGGCTATTCAGAAAGAACGCCAAGAAGCTTTACGTGAACAGAAAAATAAGAAAGACTATTCTGAAAAACAGTATCAAGCTGATAAAGCAGTTGCTTATGTTATAACTTCTTCTGATTTATCTGAAGAAGTTAATCTTCTCATTGAAACTACAACCCAAGCTGTTGATAGTTATAAAGAACAGCTTGCTGATTATGATAAAAAGATGCTGTCCAAAAAACAAATTCATCAGCAAGCATACGAATTATTATTTAACAATGAGTATGCTGCTACGAATACTGCATATGCTAAAATACGCGAAAAAATTACAGCATTATCTGCTGATAAAAAAGCTTTTGATAATGCTGTAATTAATAATCAAGCCTATGATAAAGATGCGTATGCTGCTACTCTTAAAGAATTGAATAACCTATATACTGAACAACGTATTTTAGGCAAAAAGATTGGTGAGTTTAAAGCTGCAATTGCTACAGATGTATGGAAAAATAAGAAGCAAAGAATTATTGATGCACTCACTAAACGCAATAAAGCATATTACCTTGAGCGTAGAAAGACCTATGGCTTAATGCTTTCTGCTAAGAAGAAGCTTGACAGATATCTTAACCTAAAATCTGGACTTGATTCATTGGCTTCTGATACCGTAATTTATGCAGAAAAAGTACCTAACATGATTAATAACTACACCATGATTGAAGGTACAATTCCTGTTAATAGCTTGCCGAAATATACGCATGATAATCAGACATACTGCGTTTTGAGTACAGAAATCAAAGAAGGCAGAAAGGTTGCTAAGGCTGTACGACTTTACGATAATGTTAGCAAGGGAAAAGCTCCTGTTTACGAACTATCTTTAGGCAAACAATTTTCTATGCTTGACTATGATTTGTCTAACAATGCTAATAACATATCCGTACCTAAATCTATCGAACTTACTGATATTGAAGTACCTAAAGTCGAAAATTATGTTTTATCAACTTCTGTTAATAGCGTCAATGCTACTGCTAACCAATATGATTTATCCAAACAAAAATCATCAACTCAATTACTTGTTTTACAAGTCGATAAAACAAGTGAAGTTATCGCAACCTATGCGCAGAATAAATCTAAGAAAGCCACTACTGCTCAATGTACATCAAAAGGTATTTATCCCAAATATTACCGTGACAAGGCTAGTGAATTAATCAGCAAACTTACTGAGTCTAAAGAGGTCAATATACCTGTTTATTGGCAAGACGATAATCAAAAGCCAATGGATAAATTGCAAATTACAGAAATGCAAATGTATTCTGGCTGTTCATTATAAAATCTTTGGATTTATTAGTTCTAATGATGCGCAGATAAAACAATGCCTGCGGCACAAAAAATATTTTTTATTGCTTTTCTCGCACATATTGTAATTGCTCATACGCCTGCAGGCAAGGCA
>OQVR01001395.1_pt1 | contig 10358 bp, 6 predicted proteins | sample 1691521 | NCBI WGS metagenome assembly OQVR01 (sample SAMN03418256, study PRJEB22391) | human gut metagenome | biome: human-gut; feature: organic feature; material: feces | host: Homo sapiens | place: Tanzania | collected 2013-01
GACCAGTAGCTGAGAAATGGACCAACTATAAGGCTCACCAGCGTTTGGTTAACCCTAAGAATAAGTTAAAGCTCGACGTTATCGTTGTAGGTACAGGTTTGGCAGGTGCTTCTGCTGCTGCTTCTCTCGGCGAGATGGGCTTCAATATCTTGAACTTCTGCATCCAGGACTCTCCACGTCGTGCTCACTCTATCGCAGCACAGGGTGGTATCAATGCAGCTAAGAATTATCAGAATGATGGTGACTCTGTTTACCGTCTGTTCTACGATACAGTAAAGGGTGGTGACTACCGTGCTCGTGAGGCTAACGTTTACCGTTTGGCTGAGGTGAGCAACGACATCATCGACCAGTGCGTAGCTCAGGGCGTTCCTTTCGCTCGTGAGTACGGTGGTATGTTGGCTAACCGTTCTTTCGGTGGTGCTCAGGTATCTCGTACATTCTATGCTAAGGGTCAGACAGGTCAGCAGCTCCTCCTCGGTGCTTACTCTTCTTTGAGCCGCATGGTTGAGGCAGGTAAGGTTAAGCTCTTCACCCGTTACGAGATGGAGGATGTAGTTATCGTTGACGGTCACGCTCGTGGTATCATCGCCAAGAATTTGATCACAGGTAAGTTGGAGCGTTTCTCTGCCAACGCCGTAGTTATCGCTACCGGTGGTTATGGTAACGCTTACTTCCTTTCTACAAACGCTATGGGTTGTAACTGTACAGCAGCTATCCAGTGCTACCGCAAGGGTGCTGACTTCGCTAACCCATCTTACGTTCAGATTCACCCTACATGTATCCCTGTTCACGGTACAAACCAGAGTAAGTTGACTTTGATGTCAGAGTCACTCCGTAACGATGGTCGTATCTGGGTTCCTAAGAAGATTGAGGATGCCAAGGCATTGCAGGCAGGTACAAAGAAGGGTTCTGATATTCCTGAGGAAGACCGCGACTACTACTTGGAGCGCCGTTACCCTGCATTCGGTAACCTGGTTCCTCGTGACGTGGCTTCTCGTGCAGCTAAGGAGCGTTGCGACAAGGGCTTCGGTGTCAACAACACAGGTCTTGCCGTATTCCTCGACTTCTCTGAGTCTATCAACCGTCTCGGTATCGACGTTATCCTGCAGCGTTATGGCAACCTCTTCGATATGTATGAGGAGATTACCGACGTTAACCCAGGTGAGTTGGCTAACGAGATTAACGGCGTGAAGTACTACAACCCAATGATGATCTTCCCTGCTATCCACTATACAATGGGTGGTATCTGGGTTGACTACGAGTTGATGACCACTATCCCAGGTCTCTTCGCTATTGGTGAGTGTAACTTCTCTGACCACGGTGCTAACCGTCTTGGTGCATCTGCTTTGATGCAGGGTTTGGCTGACGGTTACTTCGTATTGCCATACACTATCCAGAACTACTTGGCCGACCAGGCATTGTGGCCAAAGCTCTCTACCGATCTCCCTGAGTTTGCAGAGGCAGAGAAGAACGTTAATGCAGAAATCGACCGCTTGATGAACATCGGTGGTAAGCGTTCTGTAGACTCTATCCATAAGGAGCTTGGCCACATCATGTGGGAGCATGTTGGTATGGGTCGTACCAAGGAAGGTCTTGAGGAAGGCTTGAAGATGTTGAAGGCTCTCCGTCAGGAGTTCAACACCAACCTCTTCGTTCCTGGTACAAAGGAAGGATTGAATGTAGAGCTTGACAAGGCTATCCATCTCCGCGACTTCATCATCATGGGTGAGCTTATCGCATACGACGCACTCCATCGTGAGGAGTCTTGTGGTGGTCACTTCCGTGAGGAGCATCAGACAGAAGAGGGCGAAGCTAAGCGCGACGACGAACACTTCTTCTATGTAGGTGCTTGGGAGTATCAGAACAACGATGAGACAGCTCCAGTCCTCAACAAGGAACCACTTGAGTACGAGATCATTAAGGTTCAGACTCGTAACTATAAGAACTAATCCTTTGTGTTCATTCAATAATCAACAATTAAAGTAAGAAAGTAAATATGGCAAATATTTCATTCACAATTAAATATTGGAAGCAGAATGGACCTAAGGAAAAGGGCCATTTTGACAGTCGCGAGATGAAGAACATCCCTGATGACACTTCATTCCTCGAGATGCTTGATATGCTCAATGAGGAGCTTATCGAGGAAGGTAAGGAACCATTCGTATTCGACCATGACTGTCGTGAGGGTATCTGCGGTATGTGTTCACTATATATCAATGGTACTCCACACGGAAAGACAGAGAGCGGTGCTACTACATGTCAGCTCTATATGCGTCGTTTCCACGATGGTGACGTTATCACCGTAGAGCCTTGGCGTTCAGCAGGTTTCCCTGTTATCAAGGACTGTATGGTAGACCGTTCAGCATTCGACAAGATCATCGCAGCTGGTGGCTACAACACCATCCGTACTGGTCAGGCTCAGGATGCTAACGCTGTCCTCATCCCTAAGCAGAATGCTGATGAGGCTATGGACTGCGCTACATGTATCGGTTGTGGTGCTTGTGTAGCAGCTTGTAAGAATGGTTCAGCTATGCTCTTCGTAAGCTCTAAGGTTAGCCAGTTGGCTCTCCTCCCACAGGGACGTCCAGAGGCAGCAAAGCGTGCTAAGGCTATGATCGCCAAGATGGATGAGCTCGGCTTCGGTAACTGTACAAACACTCGTGCTTGCGAGGCTGTTTGTCCTAAGAACGAAAGCATCGCCAACATCGCTCGCCTTAACCGTGAGTTCTTGAAGGCTAAGTTGGCTGACTAATTTAGCAACAAATAATAGCTAAATAACTAAAACGGTTCCTGCAACATAAGGTTGTAGGAACCGTTTTTAGTTTTATATCCTCTTTGCAGCATGCGAATATATGTAATTATAGCTAACGGCAATAATAATTAAAGAAAAACGTGAAATAGTTGTAGAGTTTTGCCATTGTTCCAACTATTTGTTGTAAGTTTGCAGAAAGTAACATGTATTGCTGCGTTTTTGTAGCCCTCGTTACTAAGCTAAGACTTACAGATATTATTGGGTAAGAATAGATATTATTAGGTGAGAATGTATTTATGGTAAGAATCAAGAACAATAAACTATTGTTGGCGTTGCTATTGCTACTGCCACTATCTTCACAAGCTCAAAAGCCGCAACAAGAAACTTCTCAAGTTTCTAAGCAAGAGAATGCCTCAAAGCCACAGCAAGAGGAAACTAAAAAGCCAAGGCGTGTATATTTCATGCCTATCACATTCGGCGAATTCCGACTGATGCCAGATACCACTATTGAGAGTAGCTTTAATATTGGTATGATAAATGGTGTGACAAAGCAGCGAGGCTTATCGCTTGGCGTGGTTTCTAATATCAACCACAATTTGCGCGGTATACAGATGAGCGGTATTACCAATATCAGCTCGGGCGTAGACAAAGGTTTGCAGCTTTCATCGGCAGTAAATGTTTCGGCAGGATATATGCGAGGCTTGCAGGTGGCTGCCTACAACTATGCCGACACTCTGAATGGTTCACAGATAGGACTGCTGAATGTTGCCGTGAGCCATCCACGAGGAGTGCAGATAGGACTCTTGAATTATACCCGCGACACTATAGCAAAGAAGATAGGATTAGTAAATATTAATCCTAAGACCACCATCGACTATATGGCTTTTGCCGGTACCACCTCGAAGATTAATGGCGCCTTGCGATTCCGTAACCGCTCTACATATAATATCATCGGTATTGGCAGCCACTATATGGGATTAGACTCTAAGTTCTCAGGAGCCATATATTATCGTCTTGGACAATACTTTAATATTACTCCACGTCTATCGCTAAGTGGCGACGTAGGCTATTATCATATAGAAACCTTCAGCGACCAAGCCGATAAGCCAAAGCGACTATATTCGTTGCAGGCGCACATTAATGCCGACTATCAGCTAAACCGCTATATTGGCTTCTATGGCTCGTTAGGCTATGGCGACACACGCTATTATACCCATCATAAGCACTATAAGAATGGTATGATAGCACAGTTAGGTTTGACCTTCAGATATAATCGCAGTCATGCCAACCTCTTACCTTCGCTTGAGCCTGCCGACACCTGTGGCTACCTGAATATCCACGACGACCACAACGAGAAGCACCCATGGATAGCAGCATTACAAGCCACGGGCATCAACCTCCTTGTGCATGGTTTCGACCGCTTTGTTATGAACGAAGAGTTTGCAAAAGTAAATATGCACACCATCCACAAAAACTTCCAAAAAGGTTTTGTATGGGACAACGACCAGTTCTCAACCAACCTTTTTGCCCACCCATATCATGGCAACCTATATTATAATGCCGCACGTAGCAACGGACTGAGCTTCTGGGAGTCGGCACCTTATGCCCTTGGCGGTTCACTTATGTGGGAGTTCTGTGGCGAGATAGAGCCACCAGCCATCAACGACCTTATGGCTACAACCTTTGGCGGTATCTGTATAGGTGAGATTACACATAGAGTTAGCAACGTGATATTAAACGACCGCAAGCGAGGCTTTGGACGTTTTATGCGCGAGTTTGCTGCTACCGCCATCTGTCCTATGCGAGGCTTAAACCGTATGATAAGTGGCGAGGCATGGCATGTGTCGCCAAATGCAGAACCATACCATGACTATAAGCGTTTCCCTGTCGACTTCTCCGTAACAGCAGGTACTCGATATTTGGCAGACGATGGTTCGATGTTTCGTGGCGAATGGAATCCATATATAGCCCTTAATTTGGAATATGGCGACCCATTCAATAGGCGCGAGAATAAGCCATACGACTATTTCTCAGCCGATGTTAAGTTTGGTCTTTCAGCCAATCAGCCTCTCATCAACGCCCTTCACCTCATGGGACGAATATGGAGTGCACCTATGTTCTCAGAGCGCAAAGTGGATGCCGAGATAGGTATATATCAGCATTTCAACTACTACGACTCTAAACCAGTAAAGGATGGCAGCAACCAAACCCCTTACCGTATATCAGAGGCAGCTTCGTTCGGTCCTGGTATGATGATTAGATTCCCTGAGACTGGAGCCATGAAGCGACTTGAGCAACGAGTGTTTATAAGCGGAATACTCCTTGGAGGTACCAAGAGCGACTACTATAACGTGATAGACCGCGACTATAACATGGGCTCAGGCTTCTCCGTGAAGACTATGACATATATGGACTTCCGCCATTTCGGGCGCTTTGAGCTGAAATCCGACTATTATCGCATATTTACCTGGAAGGGCTACGAAGGCAAAGACCTTGAAAACATAAACCCTCTATATCTAAATGCGCAAGGCGACAAGGGTAATGCTATCCTGCTGGTGATAAATCCACATTGGGAGATAGAAGTAAACGATGTGCTTGGCATACATGCCTCTACAGCATATTTCGTTCGTAGCACCCATTATCATTGCCATCCAGATGTCAAGACCAGCACCTTTGAGTTCCGCTTGGGATTGACATGCCATTTGTAGAAGTTCATAATCAATTAGAAGAAACAATTATCTATGACCACATCCGAATTCATACACCAATATCGCAACGATGATGTCCGTCAACTGGCATTCCTTGCATCTAAGTATCCTGAGGTAGATGCGGTCTTTGCTCTCGACCAAATACGCGGTTGGCAAATAGCGCAAACCAAGCTCCCAAGATGGGCTGCGGTAGATGGTTTGCAATATCCGCCACATATCTCGATGGAACAATGCTCGTCAGAGCCTACGGCAGACTATAAGGCTGCAGTTGCACGCCGATTAGCTTCCGAAAGTCTTAGAACGAACGAAAAAGCCCTTTTCGTGGATATTACGGGCGGTTTTGGAGTAGACTTCTCGTATATAGCTTCGGCTTTGGATATAAAAGCCGTATATGTGGAGCGCAACGAAGTGTTGTGTAATCTTGCTCGTCACAACTTCCCGTTGTTGGGATTGGATAAGGCAGAAGTTGTTTGTGGCGATGGCGAGGAATATGCCAAGAAACTTGAAAAAACCACTATGGTATATATTGATCCTGCACGTAGAGATGAGCATGGAGCACGCACCTATGGCATAGAAGATTGCACACCAAATATCCTTGAACTGCTGCCTATGCTAATGCAAAAGACCGACTATGTGGTGGTGAAGCTGTCGCCTATGCTCGATTGGCATAGTGCTGTGGCTGCCGTAGACGGTTGTCTTGATGGTAGTAGTTGCGTCACAGAAGTTCATATAGTGTCGCTTGCCAACGAATGCAAGGAATTGCTCATGGTAGTAGCCCATGGCAAACAAAAGCTAAAAGTGGTATGCGTAAATGGCAATCAGCAGTTTGCTTATTGTCCTGATGATGATGTAGCGCCAGTTTCGTATTCAGATTCAGAAGCAGATGCGATAGTTGGCAGTTATCTCTATGAGCCAAATGCGTCTATCATGAAGGCAGGTTGCTTTCAAGCCTTAGCAGCGAAGTATGGCGTGAGTGGAGTAGGGCGCAATTCACATCTCTTTGTTTCTAAGACTGATGTGACAGAATTCCCTGGTCGCAGATTTGTAGTAGAAGCCATGTCGACGATGAATAAGAAAGAGCTGAAGCTCACACTTGCCAATATCACAAAGGCAAATATCACCACTCGCAACTTCCCACTCTCGGTAGCTGAACTCAGAAAACGATTGAAGCTTAAAGATGGTGGCGATGTATATCTATTTGCCACAACATTAGCTGACGATAGTCATGTAATATTGGTTTGTAAGAAAGCAAATTAACGGAAAGAAGTAAAATAACTGAAAAATGATAGCAATATTTGGTCGTTTGGCGAAATATTGCTATTTTTGCATGTTTTATATAGTAGAATATATATCCAAAAACTTTGAATATCATGTCATTAATAGAAATCAAGAAGGTTGAGACAAAGAAAGAACTGAAGACGTTTATAGACTTCCACTACGACCTATACGAAGGCAACGAGTATGATGTGCCCAATCTTTTCAGCGACGATATGAATACCCTTAGCAAGGACCGCAACGCAGCTTTCGACTTCTGCGAGGCAGAATATTACCTTGCTTACAAGGACGGTAAGGTTGCCGGCCGTGTTGCTGCCATCATCAATCATAAAGCCAACGACAAGTGGAACCGTCAGTCTGTACGCTTTGGCTGGATTGATTTTATCGACGACCGTGAAGTCTCTAAAGCACTACTCAAGGCTGTTGAAGACTATGGCAAGTCGAAAGGCATGAATGAAATCGTTGGTCCGCTCGGCTTCACAGATATGGACCCTGAAGGTATGCTCACATGGGGCTTCGACCAACTTGGCACCATGTCTACCATCTACAACTACGCCTACTATCCTGAGCATATCGAGGCTTTGGAAGGCTTTGAGGTAGACAACACTTATGTTGAGTATAAGGTTGGAGTACCTGAGAAGATGCCAGAGCGCTATGCTAAGATAGCCCAGATGGTGGCTAAGAGATATAACCTTAAGGTTAAGAAGCTCACCAAAAAGGATATTTACCAAGGAGGCTATGGCATACGTATCTTTGAGCTTATCAACGAAACATACAAAGACCTATATGGCTATTCTGAGCTTACACCACGCCAGATAGAACAATATATCGATATGTATCTTAAGCTTGCCGACCTTGATTTCATTACCCTTATCGAAGATGGTAATGCCAACGACAAGCTTGCTGGTATCGGTATCACCATACCGTCGCTTGCCAAGGCTTTGCAGAAGTGCCATCGTGGTCGCCTATTCCCATTCGGCTGGTGGCATGTGCTTCGTGCGCTCAAGATGCATAAGACCGAGGGTGTAGACCTCTTGCTCGTAGGCTTCTTGCCGGAATATCGTGCTAAGGGAGCCAACGCCTTGCTATTCTCCGACCTTATTCCTCGCTATCAGGCTTGTGGCATAAAGTGGGGCGAAACACAGGTGGAGATGGAGACAAATACCAACGTTCAAGGACAATGGGAGGCTTTCGACACCAAGCTGCATAAGCGCCGTAAATGCTACAAGAAGAGCATTTAGGAGAACGAAGAGTGAAGAACGAAGAGTGAAGAATACAATAGAAAACAATTATGTCAGAAGATAATATCAATAACCTTTCGTCGGCAGCCGAGCAGCCTGTGGAATATAACGACGACAACATCCGACACCTTAGCGACATGGAGCATGTGCGTACACGTCCGGGTATGTATATCGGACGTCTTGGCGATGGCTCTTTGCCAGAAGACGGTATCTACGTGTTGCTCAAAGAGGTGCTCGACAACTCTATCGACGAGTTTAAGATGCATGCTGGCGACAGGATAGAAGTAGACATCGAAGACAATCTTCGTGTGGCTGTACGCGACTATGGTCGAGGCATTCCGCAAGGAAAGCTCGTTGAGGCTGTAAGCGTATTGAATACTGGTGGTAAATATGATAGCAAGGCTTTTAAGAAGAGCGTCGGACTGAATGGTGTCGGCGTTAAGGCTGTCAACGCCCTTAGCTCACACTTCGAGGTGAAGTCGTTTCGTGATGGTAAGGTGCGACATCTTACCTTCGAGAAGGGTATTCTCATCTCTGACAAGACTTCCAAGACTCAGGATGAGAATGGTACATACATCTATTTTGAGCCTGACAACACTCTATTCAAGAATTACTCCTTCCATGGCGAGATTGTTGAGGTGATGTTGCGCAACTATACCTACCTCAACTCTGGATTGACCATCATGTATAATGGTCGCCGCATAAAGAGCCGTAATGGTCTTGAAGATTTGCTTAACGACAATATGACCAACGACGGACTATATCCAATTGTTCATATCGTGGGCGAGGATATAGAGATTGCTTTCACCCATGCTAACCAATATGGCGAAGAATACCATTCGTTCGTAAATGGTCAGCATACCACTCAGGGCGGTACTCATCAGAGTGCCTTCAAGGAGCATATCGCAAAGACTATAAAGGAATTCTTCGATAAGAACTATGAATATACCGATATCCGTAATGGTATTGTGGCTGCCATAGCTATCAACGTAGAAGAGCCAGTCTTCGAGAGTCAGACCAAGATTAAGCTTGGTAGCACCCAGATGGCACCAGATGGCGAGAGCATCAACAAGTATGTTGGCGACTTCCTGAAACGTGAGGTCGACAACTATCTGCATATCCACAAAGAAGATTGTGCCGATATCCTTGAGCAGAAAATCAAGGAGAACGAGCGCGAACGTAAGGCTATGGCTGGTGTCACCAAGTTGGCTCGTGAACGTGCCAAGAAGGCTAACCTCCACAACCGTAAGCTTCGCGACTGCCGCATCCACTATTGCGATGCAAAGAATGAGCGCAAAGAGGAGTCGTCGATATTCATTACCGAGGGCGACTCAGCGAGTGGAAGTATCACCAAGAGCCGCGATGTAAATACCCAGGCTGTATTCTCGCTTCGTGGTAAACCGCTCAACTGCTTCGGACTTACCAAGAAGGTTGTATACGAGAACGAGGAATTCAATCTCCTTCAGGCTGCCCTCGATATTGAGGATGGTCTCGACACCTTGCGCTACAACAAGGTTATCGTGGCTACCGATGCCGATGTCGACGGCATGCACATCCGTCTGCTCATCATCACCTTCTTCCTCCAGTTCTTCCCCGACCTCATCAAGAAGGGCCATGTCTATGTTCTGCAGACGCCACTGTTCAGAGTACGTAACAAACGCAACAAGATAAAGAACAAGAAGGTGCTCGAAACCGAAGGCAAACCTACCGGCAAGGGCAACAAGGACTATGTGGTGAGGTTCTGCTACAATGAGGAAGAGCGGCTGGCTGCCATCGCCGAGCTGGGGCCTGAGCCCGAGATTACCCGATTTAAGGGACTGGGCGAGATAGACCCCGACGAGATGGCCCACTTCATCGGCCCAGACATCAGACTTGAACAGGTGACGCTCCACAAGAACGACCAGGTCAAGAAACTGCTGGAATACTACATGGGAAAGAACACTATGGAGCGCCAGAACTTCATTATCGACAACCTCGTAGTCGAAGAAGACGTTCCCGAGCCCGACTCTGCGCCTATCGATTAATCACACCTTTATATAATATATGGTTATGAAACGACTGTTGATTATAGCCATCCTGTCGGCTATAACCTCTACCCTTATGGCTCAAAACCTGTTTGCCAAGGGCTCATATAATCCTTACGACAAACTGCGCAGGGCGGCGCTGGCCATCAGCACGCTCTACGTGGACACGGTCGACGACAACAAACTGGCAGAAGACGCCATCCGCGGCATGATCGAGAAGCTCGACCCACACTCGAGCTACTCGACAGCCAAGCAGGCGCGCGCCTTCAACGAGTCGCTGGGCGGGTCGTTTGACGGCATAGGCGTGCAGTTCAACATCTCTGCCGACACGCTGCTCGTCATCAAGCCCGGAGGCAGA
>OQVR01001396.1_pt1 | contig 10356 bp, 5 predicted proteins | sample 1691521 | NCBI WGS metagenome assembly OQVR01 (sample SAMN03418256, study PRJEB22391) | human gut metagenome | biome: human-gut; feature: organic feature; material: feces | host: Homo sapiens | place: Tanzania | collected 2013-01
GCCTGCGCGGCTGGTGACTCCCGTCGGTCGCATCCGACCTGCGGTCCTCGAACGCATGGGTCGAGGCGCACAAGTATGCAGACGTCACGCCGCTGTTCTCGGGTGAGATCGGCGAGCTGCACGGCGTCCGGTTTGTCGAGACGACGGAGGCGAAGATCTTCAACAACTCGACCTGCCCGGTCAAGACTGCAGCGGCTAGCGGAAACCCGGCGGTCTACTACAGCGTGTACGCGACACTGTTCCTCGGCAAGGACGCATACAAGATGATCGACCCGGAGGGCGGCAATCTTGAGATGATCGTCAAGGGCAAGGACGAGATCGGCGGCCCGCTGAACCAGTTCTCGACCGTCGGCTACAAGGCCGAGATGGCGGCGAAGCTGCTGTACGAGGACCGCATGGTCCGCGTGGAGAGCTGCAGCGCATACTCCGGCACGGACGAGGCGAACTGAGAAAGGAGCACATAGCATGACAACGAAAGAGACCGCCGCGGCGGCTGTACAGGCAAACCCGGAAGACGTGTGGAACGTCATGAAGACGATCTACCTGCCCCGCGGGCAGGAGAACGAGGAGCAGAGCCGCTTCGTGGCGGTGAACGGCCGGACGTTCATGGTGCCGAAGGGTAAGGACGTGCAGGTTCCACTGCCGGTGTATGAAGTCCTGATGAACGCGCGGATGGCGGAGGAGGAAGCCTTCCGCCGCGCGCAGGCCGACAACTGACAAGTAAATGCCCATGACGGCAGGAAGCAGAGGAAGGGGCAGAAATGCCCCTTCTTTTGGTAAGGAGGAAAAATGAAAATTCGGGAAGCGATCGAGACGGTCGACCGGTTACTGCCGAACCAGTACGAGACGCCGGATAAGGTCCGGTGGCTGTCGGAGCTGGACGGGATCGTGTATCGGGATATCATCTGCACGCACGAGCACGAGAAGGAACCGGAGCCGTTTACGGGATACGGGGAGGACGTGGACTTAGAGACACAGCTTCTGATCCCGTGGCCGTATGATGAAATTTACCGCTGGTATCTGGGGATGAAGATCTGCGACGCCAACGGGGAGACGACGAAGTATGCGAACGAGGCGGCGAAGTACAACAGCTACTATCAGGGGTATTTCAACGCCTACAACCAGGCGTACATGCCGAAGCAGTACGCGACACATTTCAAGCTTTAAGGCGGTGAGACTATGAGCGTATATCGAGTAGAGTCGGGCGGCAGGGCCCCGGCGGGGCTTTCGACCGGCGACGAGGTCGTGACTGGCGGCAGCTGAATTTCTTCCGGTTCCGGATCTGGTCATACAGGCATACTCGGACGGAAGCTATCAGTCGCAGCTGGTGAACAAGAACCAGACGACGAGGAACTACGGCGGCAGCTATCAGACCAGGAACAGCCCTTACACCATGTCCGGCGTGTCGGACTACACGAGAAGCAAGCTGAACGGGCTGGAGAGCGGGTACACGCCGTCGGGCAGCGTGCAGGCGGCGCAGGCGTATCTGGAGCAGGTCAAGGCCGGCAAGCCGGGCGCGTATCAATCGCGCTGGGACGATGAGCTGACGAGCCTGTATGACCAGATCCGGAACCGGAAGAAATTCAGCTATGATATGGGGACGGATCCTCTGTACCAGCAGTACAGGGAGCAGTATCAGCGGCTCGGGCGGCTGGCCATGCAGGACACGATGGGGCAGGCGGCGGCACTCACGGGCGGCTATGGCTCAACATACGGCGAGCAGGTGGGCCAGCAGGCGTACAATGCGTATCTGCAGAACCTCAACGACATTGTGCCGCAGCTGCAGCAGCAGGCATATCAGCGGTATCAGGATGAGGGGACGGACCTTTATAACCAGTACAGCCTCGTGAAGGGCCGGGAAGATACGGACTACGGCCGGTACCGGGATACGGTCAGCGATTATTATTCGGATCTTTCGGATGCGCGGAGCGCGTACAACTCGGAGCGGTCGCTGGACCAGAGCCAGTGGGCGACGATGCTCGACTACTGGGCGCAGAAGGCAAACAACGAGAACGCAGCCTACCTGCAGGCGTTGGCGGCGGAGCAGGCCGCGGCGAAGAAATCCGGCGGCGGAGGCGGCGGTGGGAGCAGCAGTTCCGGCAGAACCGGAAAGGGGTACATCGACAACACGTACAACAAAGGCGGATCGGGCGGTGCGCAGGCGCAGACCTACAACCAGCTCAAACGCGGCATGACCGAGTGGATCCAGGCCGGGCAGAAGCAAAAGGCATATGAGCTGTTCGCCGGGGTAGCTGGGCAGCTGAGTCTTTCCAGCGCGGCGGGCAAGAAACAGTATAACGAGCTGGTGACGATCCTGAACCGTGCGGGCTTCGGGATCCCGCTGGAACGATAAGGAGGCGGACATGGCAAAGAAGAAGCGGACAGGGCTGGATGCCCTGCAGGAATACGAAGCTGGCAGCGGATACGCTGCCAGCTCTGCGACGTCTTACGGGCAGACGCAGACACAGGGAAAGACCACAACGTTCAAGCGGAGCGGGCTTGACGCGCTGCGCGAATATGAACAGTACAAGAATCCGGGAGCCGTGCAGGATACGACGTTCGACCCGAACTACAGAAGCAGAAATTATCAGACGCCGGGGCAGAACGCGGCGTTTGAGGCATATAAAAATGCGGTAAACGCAACGCAGAAAACGAGAAATGGCGTGGCTGTTTCCGGGAAGGTCTCGGAGCAGGAATACAGCCGGTCGCCTGGCATGCAGAAGCAGTACGGAACGTACCAGAATTATCTGCGCGGCGTGGAGGCGGCGCAGGGGCTGAAGCTTGGGACACTGGCGCTGCAGGGACAGAGCGCACTGCTGGCCGGCCGGTTTGCGCCGGCCACGCAGCAGGTGCGGGAGGACGTGGATGCGCAGAACCGGCGTGCAAAAGCGGCGCAGACCGCGCAGCGGGATCAGGTGCGCGGGATGCGGCGGACGTCGCAGGAGCTGGGCAAGCAGATCGAGGCGCTGGAGATCGAACAGGCGGACACGCATTTCTCCGGGACCGGGCTTTCGGAAAATGGGAAGAGCGTGACGCAGCTGCAGAACGAGATCGAGAACCTGCAGGAGCAGAAGACGGCGGTCGACAGTCAGAGCGTGCTGGCCCGGGCACAGGAGGCGATCGGGAACCTGAGCGAGGAAGACCAGAATCTGCTCCGGCAGTACCGCGGGCAGGAACTGAATGGATATCAGGTGCGGGCATATGCAAAGTACGACGCGAAGACGGCGCTCAACGAAAAAGGCTACAGCGATGACACGCTCAAGCGGCTGGCGGAATGGCAGAAGGTGCTGGACGACTACGACAACGCGCAGAAGCTCGACCAGGCGGCGCAGGAGATGGGAAGCGGATCCTTCGCGGGGAAAGCTGCCGCGACGCTGTTCTCTGCGGCGCTGGCGCCGGGGAAGGCACTGGGCAATCTGGAGTCGCTACGCGGCGTATTGCCGAAGTGGGCGGGCGGCTATCAGAACGAGGATATGCCGACGAACATCTACAGCCCGGCGTACAACGCGTCGCGCCTGTCCTCCGGCATTCGGCAGAGCGTGATGCAGAATATGAACCCGACGGGGCAGTTCCTCTATCAGGCGGGCACGTCGGCGCTGGACAGCGCGGTCAACATGGCGGTCTCGACGGGGCTCGTGGGAACCTTTGGCGGCGTGGCCGGTGCGGGGGCGAAGGACGCGGTTGCGGAGACCATGAACTGGGTGATGGGCTCGCAGGTCGCGGCGGATTCCGTGTATGAGGGGATTCAGAACGGCAAGTCCAACGCGGACGCGCTGGTCGACGGTATCGTCGAGGGCGCGATCGAGGGTATTACGGAAAAATACTCCGTGGGCGATATCATCGAGAACATGTTGAGCGGGAAGGCTGTGTGGAGGAAGGCACTGCGGTCGTTCGCGTCGGAAGGCGCGGAAGAGATCGCGTCCAACTGGCTAAACCGTGCGTATGACGTGGTGGCGAAGCATGACCGGGGTGAGGTCATGACGGCCTACGCAAATTATATCGCAGAGGGCAGGACGCCGGCGCAGGCGCTGGCGGCGATGGTCGGAGACTTCGCAAAAGAAGACAGCCTTTCGTTCCTCGCGGGCGGCCTGTCCGGCCTTGCCATGTCCGGGACGTATGCGGGCGTGAACCGCGTGATTTTGGAAGCAAACGTCACGCAGACGGCCAGAGCGGTCATCGAGGCGGGCGAAGTGCAGGACGTCATCGACTATGGCATGGCACAGGAAGAGGGCACGAAGGCGCACCAGCTGGCCGAGGAACTGCAGCCGACCATGGACGAGGGCGGCGAGGTGACGCAGAAGGCCGTGGAGAACACGCTGCGTGAGGTGGCGAAGGAGCAGCAGGCGGCAGTGGACGAAGGGCAGGAGCCGCGCGTGCCGGAGACGCTGACCAGGCTCGAACAGCTGCAGGAACAGGCCCGGCAGGAGCAGGCGCAGGCCGAGGCGGACGAGAAGACATTCCAGATCTACAAGAGCGCTGCGGAGACGGCACAGGAAAACCAGAGGCTTGCACAGCAATATCAGCAGGAGCAGGAACAGAGCCGCGCACAACAGTCTGTACAGGCCGTTCAGCAGACCCAGCAGGCGGCGCAGCAGCAGTACGACCAGGACAGCTTATTTGCACCCATCCCAGGAACGGAGAGTATGGGTGAGCTGGATCCGGTACAGTATGCCCAGCGGCAGACGGCGGACGCGGAGCAGGCGCTCGATGAAGCCGCGCTGCAGCAGGAGGAACAGTATCTGCAGACGCAGGCCCAGAGAGCGGGCTACGACGAGCAGACGGCGGCGTATTTCCTGAACGGGAATACGACGGGCATGCCGGCGGAGCAGTATGCGCAGAGCTTCGGGCAGGTCTATGAGCAGGGCAGACTCGGCGCGAGTGAGCAGCGGGCGATGCGCTACGCCGAAGGAATGAATCAGGACGTGGCGGCAGCAGCCTATCGAGCGGGCCTTGCCGCAGGGCAGAAAGGGGTAAACAATGGCAGTATCGAGGTTACTGATGAAGGACAAATCGGGCAGGCTGGTCAGCGTGCCGAAGGACAAGCTGGAGGCGTTCGCCAAAGCACAGCGCAGCAGCAAAGAGCTGACGCCGGAAGAAAGAGAGCGCAGGGTGCGCGAGATCTCGCAAAAGCTTGGGATGAAGTAACGCTTTCGGATCTCGGTTTCGGAGAGAACAACACGCAAAAAGTGCGCGTCATGCCGAAGGGACAAGAGGCCAGAAGCGAGGATATCCAGGCGGCGGAAAAGTTCTTCCGGTCGATGGGCGTGCAGAACGCGCGGTTCTTCACCGGGCAGCTGACGCAGGAGATCGATGGGCAGACGTTTTATGCGGATGCCGCCGTGACGGAGGATGGCTCCGTGGTCATCCGGGCGGACAGCGAGGAGTATTCTGCGTTCGAGCTGGCGAAGCACGAGGGGTATCACCTGCTTGTCAAGCGCTGGCCGGAGATGGCGGCGAAGATCCAGAAGCGGCTGCTGTCTGAGGGCAAGATCACAAAGGAGATGATCGAGAGCTATGTGGACGCATACGCCGGGATCTACGGCGACGACACGGACGCCTACGTCGAGGAGATCGTCGCGGATACCTACGCCGGAATGAACCGCACGGACTACGGCACGAACCAGCTGCGCGCGGACGTGAAGATGGAGGTCGGCCAGTGGCAGAAAAAATCCGGCAGCACGAGAGCACCGCCGGCGGGGGATAAATTCAGCATTATTCGAGTTGAGGGGCAGAAACAGGACTATGGTCAAGGCGTTCTTTTGGATACAAATATTTTCGATGGGGTAAAAACGCGGGATTGGGGCAGCGTGCTCGGGAAATATGTTTATGAGAACATGGCCGGGGCGGAACTCACAATGTACGACGAAAACGGAGACGCGGAAACGGTATATCTTGCAAGGGAAAATGACCGAGTGCGCAAAGATGGGGCAAACCGCTCACATAAAGTGCTGGATAAGCTGGCTGGGTACAGAGGGGACAATGTACGCGCACAAGCCATTGTGCAGCTCTCGGAGGTGCTTGCAACGTCCAAACAGCAAGAGACGACGGACACGCATAGCCACCAGTGGATGGACAAAAACGGCTGGATCATTCGCACGGCCTACTTACAGAACAAGAACGGGGACATCTATGAAGCAACTTTGAATATTGCTGATGGAAGAGACCGTAAAATTCTGTACGAAGTAAACAAAGTACATCAAGTCGATAAAACAAAAATCCCCGGCGAGCATACCGCTACTGGCGAAAGCCAGCACTTCCGTTACCAGAAGACTGGAGCGGGTGGTACTCAAACCGAGGACGGAAGAACCGACGCCCCCCGGACTTTCACTGCCGGGGTTGACGGCAAAAACGCCGCCGACGCAGGTTCTTCTAAAAACAGTATATCCAAAACGGGAGAAACTGTCAAGGGGAAAATGTCCGCGCAGGACGGGCGGTATCGGGATCTGATGGGGGAGAAGGCGGCGCAGTATGTGCGGCGGCTGGAGTCCGGACTGGTGAACGAGCTGGCGGAGAATCTGAGCGTGCCGGGGCAGGCGAAGCGGGAGGTTCTGCGGCCGATGGCCGAGGAGGCGCTGCGGTCGTTCTTTACGGACGGGCAGCTCGACCGGGCGAAGCTAAATGATCTCTTTGAAACGGCCTATCAGGCGGGCATCGAGGAAGATACGCAGTACATCGAGCAATACGGCGACCTCAAGAAGTTCATCCGGGATCAGAAGCTTTCCATCTCCGAGACGGACCGGAAGGATATTGCGGACTACAATCTGTTCCGGAAGGCGGCGATGGGGACGCTGACGATCAGCAAGGACGGATTGCCGGTGGATGTGGCGTATCAGCAGCTGCAGGAGATGGCGCCGGAGCTGTTTCCGGCGGACATTACCGCGCCGAGCGACCAGCTGATGCAGATCTACGACGTGGCGCGCGGCATTCAGAAGGTACAGAAGACGCTGGATGAATACTACGGGCCGCAGGCGGCTAGCTTTAAGAAGTGGCAGCAGGCAAATTTCACGGAATCCATTGACCGGCTGACGAGCGGGCTGCGGGTGGCGCAGCGGTATCTGGACGCGCAGAACAAGGCCAAAGAAAAGCTTGCTATTCCGCAGACAGCGGAAGAAACGAAGCAGATGTGGGCGCAGCTGAAGGACGCAAGGCGAGTGGTCGAGAAAGCGCAGAGCAAGACGCTGCTGACGGAAGCCGACCAGAAGATCGTGAACCGGCTGCTGCGCGGGGAGACAAGCCCGGATTATGTGGCAGGGCTGGAAAACGGGCAGCAGATCCTGAAGGTCTACGAGGCAAAGGCTGACTATGATATGCTGGCGCTGAAGCTCAAGGCATGGAACGCGCAGCGCAAGCAGGGGCTGCGGGAGTTTGCTGAGCAGGCGCTGACGGAAGCCGAGGCCGTCAAGTGGGTCGACAAGGTTATGGGGATCCAGTACCAGCGCGAGACGATGGAGCGAAACATCCGGGATATCGCGCGGAAGGGAAAGGTCTCTGACGAGAAGGCAAACGAATTCATCAACAAGTATTTCTGGCCCGTCCATGAGAACGAGAGCAAACGCAAGAATTACCTCGTGCAGCAGCAGAACCGGATCCGGGCGCTGGGACTCGACCGGCAGGTACGGAAGGGAAATCTGGTATCCGAGAGCTATGCGGTGCAGTGGCTGGGCGAGGCGGAATTCAATAGGGACTATCTCAAGCAGCACCCGCGCGTCGAAAGGCGCGGGGGGATGACGTTTGACGAGTGGAACGCGGCCATTCAGGAATTCGAGAAGCAGAACCCAAATCTGGATCTCGGCAAGGTGCGGGCAGCCGTGAAGGTTTTCCATGAGGTCTACGACAAGCTGTTCCAGGACATGAACCGGGTGCGCATTGAGAACGGATATGAGCCGGTCAATTATCTGCAGGGATATTTCCCACACTTCCAGGAGAACGAGGAAGGCGGCAGCATTCTGCAGAAGTTCGCAAGGGCGGCCGGGATCGAGGGCGATGTGTCGCCGCTGCCGGCGACGATCAACGGCCTCACGGCAAACTTCAAACCCGGAATCCGGTACATGGCGAACATCCAGAACCGACTTGGCTACGCGACGGCGTATGACGCGCTGCAGGGATTTGACCGGTATATTGAGGTCGCAACGGACGTGATCTTCCACACGGCGGACATTCAGCGGCTGCGGGCGCTGGCGACGCAGATCCGGTACCGGGCGTCGGATGAGGGTTTGAAACAGCGGATCGACGCGATCATGATGAATCCGTTCCTGAATCCGGACGAGGCCAACGAGCAGGTGACGAACCTGACGAAGGAAGGGCGGTATGGGCTTTCGAACTTTGTGGATGAGCTGGACGAATACACGAACCTGCTGGCCGGGAAGAAGTCGCGGCTCGACCGGGGCATGGAAAAGCTCATGGGGCGGAAGTTCTACAACGTCATGAAGAAGTTTGAGTCCCGCGTGGGCGCGAACATGGTCGCGGCCAACGTGGGCTCGGCACTCACAAACTTCATCCCGATCACGCAGGCGTGGAGCCAGGTGTCGACGGCGGATGTGCTGCGCGGCATGTGGGACACGCTGAAAAACTACAAGACCGCTGACGGGCTGGATTCTGCATCGACATTCATCAACAACCGCAGCGGTTACGGGCGGCTGGCCATGAGCACGATGGATAAAGTCTCCGCCGGTGCAGGTTGGCTGATGGAATCCATTGACACGTTTACGACGGGAAGTGTCGTCCGTGCGCGGTATTACCAGAATCTGCGGCGGGGCATGAGCGAGACGAGCGCGATGCAGGAGGCGGACCAGTTTGCGTCCGGCGTCATGGCAGACAGGAGCAAGGGATCGACGCCGACACTGTATTCTGCACGGAACCCGCTGGTGAAGCTGTTCACGCAGTTCCAGCTGGAGGTCAACAACGAACTGAGCTGGATCTTCAAGGACATGGCGCAGGAGGAACGGAAGAAGGGCGTGGCGGCGCTGGCGAAGGCGATGTTCAAATTCCTGATCGGCGCGTGGATCTACAATGAGTTCTACGAGAGCATTGTGGGCAGGCGCGCGGCGCTGGATCCGCTGGACATCATCAATGATACGGTAGGAGATTTCACGGGATATCAGCTGCCGAACACGGTGCAGGCGGCGGTATCCGGGAAATGGGACTTCACGAAGGAGAAGCCGGGCACGTATCAGGCAATTAAAAACCTCGAAGGGAACATCATTTCTGAATTCCCGGGCACGCAGGCGCTAACAATCCTCGGCGTGGATGAGGCACTGGGGCTGGATATCGACAGCGGCAGAATTGCCGTTGCGTCGGCTATCCCAAACCTCGGAAACATCGAGAAGGCACTGCTGGAGAAGGATGAGGATATGGCCCATGCGAAGAAGGCAAAGACCATCGGGAACGAATTGCTGAAACCGGGACTGTATCTGGCGACGCCGTTCGGCGGCGGGCAGATTCGCAAGGCGTATCAGGGCGCAGCGGCGGCAGCCCGCGGCGGCAGCTATTCGGTCGACAACGAGGGCCGCGATATTCTGCAGTATCCCGTGTATAACGACAATCCCGCAGACCGGGCGAAGAGCTGGGCGCAGGCGCTGCTGTTCGGCAAGACGGCGACGGAAGAAGCGCAGAGCTGGGTGGAGAGCGGGTTCAAGTCGCTGTCCGCGAAGGAGACTGCCGCTTATCAGGGCATGACCGAGGGAGGCGAGGACCAGCGGGAGACCTATGCGTTCATTCAGGCGGCGCGGAAGCTGGAGAAGAACTATGACAAGATGATGCTGCTGAAGGCCTATGACATCAGCGATGAGGCAAAGGCAGAGTATTATTATCAGGTGCTTGCCGGGGATACGCAGAAGGCGGAGATGGAGCCGATGAGCACGCAGGAGCGGATCGACTACATGAACGAGAAAATCCAGGACGCGCAGGACGCGAGGCAGAAGCAGGATCTCAAGGATTCCATCGCTGCCGGAACGGTGACGCAGGAGAAGGCGATCCAGAAGATCCTCGCCAACGACTACGCCGAGGATGAGAACAAGGCGTACTGGCTCTACAAGGAGTGGACCGGCGGGAAGGACTATACGAAGTACGGCAAGATCCTGCAAACCATCGAAGATGGCGGGGATCTGAAAGCGGCGGCAAAGGAATACTTCGACCACGGAGCCGATAAGGGCGATATCGGAAGTGAGATCACGAAGGCGTACAAGCCGCAGTACATCGAGGCCTCGCCGGAGGAGCGGAAGAAACTCAAGGAGAAGCTGCTGGCGGCCTATGTGGCACTGGGGTTCAACCGGGCGGATAAGTCCAAAGACATTGACAAGTGGCTGAAAGAAAAATAACGAGCGGGCCAAGTTCAGCGTGACCTGGTCATTCTCCACC
>OQVR01001398.1_pt1 | contig 10348 bp, 9 predicted proteins | sample 1691521 | NCBI WGS metagenome assembly OQVR01 (sample SAMN03418256, study PRJEB22391) | human gut metagenome | biome: human-gut; feature: organic feature; material: feces | host: Homo sapiens | place: Tanzania | collected 2013-01
ATCAGTGGCGGTATCACCCATGCCTCGTTTGGAGGCATAGGCATAGGAGTGTTTGCCGGCATCAACCCCATCCTGTCTGCAATGATATTTGCCATACTCAGCGCTTTCGGCGTACAATGGACTTCCTCACGCAAGGACATACGTCAAGACTCCGCCATTGCCATGTTCTGGACTCTGGGCATGAGTGTGGGCATCATCTGCTGTTTCCTTACTCCAGGTTTCATGCCCGACCTGCCATCTTTTCTCTTCGGCAGCATTCTCACCATCGGCACAGGCGATCTCTGGCTGTTGGGCATTCTCACGGCATTTGTCTGCATACTCTTTACTCTTTTTCTACGACCCATCCAAAGTGTGGCATTCGACCGCACCTTTTCTCTTTCGCAGCATCTTCCCGTCGCCCTGATAGAATATATGATGATGGCACTCATCGCCATGACCATCGTCGCCACCCTCAAGATGGTGGGTATAGTCCTTGCCATCAGTCTGCTTACCATTCCACAGATGACGGCCAGTATCTTCACCTACAGTTACAGGCGGCTTATCCTCTACAGCATCATCGTGGGCTGGTTCGACTGCCTCATCGGGCTCCTCGTCAGCTATCAGTTCAATGTTCCCTCAGGAGCCACCATCATCTTTGTAAGTATCCTCACTTTTGCCCTCTGCAAGACAATAAAAGCAGGCATATCTCAGTTTTATAAGAAATAAAAAACATTTATAAGAAACAAAAGCCATCAACGTGAAACAGCATTCTGCCCTTCATATTATCCTCATCCTCGTCATAGCACTCATCGCCGTGACAGGTTGTTCTACGCAGAAAAATACTGCGAAGACACGCTTTTGGCATGCCTTCAAAGCTCGCTACAACACGTATTATAACGGATCGCTCGCCTATATCGACGGCTCACAGGAAAAGGAAAACGGCAACAAGGACAACTTCACCGAAATGTTGCCACTATACACCGTGGGCAACAAGGCAAGCCGAGAAATCGGCAAATCAAACTATGAGCGAGCCATTGAGAAATGCCAAAAAACTATAAAACTACACAGCATCAAACGGCGACCCGAATGGACCAAATCGCGACGTAAAACCGAAAAGGACATCGAGTGGCTGTCAAGACGCGAATACAACCCATTCATGTGGAGAGCTTGGATGCTCATGGGACGCTCGCAGTTCTATAAAGGATCGTTCGACGAGGCTGCATCGACATTCGCCTACATGAGCCGACTATACCAGACACAGCCTGCAATTTACGCCAAAGCACGCGCATGGCTTGCCAAAAGCTATATTGAGGAGGGATGGCTTTACGATGCCGAGGACGTGATAAGAGGCATGAGCCGAGACTCGATACACTGGTCGGCACGCAAGGAATGGGACTACACCTTGGCCGACTACTATATACACACGGGCGACTACCCAAAAGCCATTCCTTACCTGCGACAGGTGATACGCCACGAGATGAGACGCAAGCAACGTGCACGCGAGTGGTTTCTGCTCGGACAACTGCACACGGCTTTAGGCAATCGAACCGAAGCCATGAAAGCCTACAAGCGAGTGGTGAAACAAAATCCTCCATACGAAGTGGAATTCAATGCACGCATTGCCATGACCGAGGTGATGGGAGCTTCGCAAGCCAAAAAGATGGTGGGCAAGCTAAAGCGCATGGCGGCATCTGACAAGAATAAGGATTATCTCGACCAGGTGTATTATGCCATCGGCAATATCTATCTTGCTCAGAAAGACACCATGAAAGCCATCAGCAACTACGAGAAGGGCAACAAGAAAGCCACTCGTAGCGGTATTGAGAAAGGTGTGCTGCTACTGAAGCTTGGCGATTTGTATTGGCAACAAGAGAAATTCTCGGATGCTCAGCGCTGCTATGGCGAGGCTATTGGCTTGCTCGATAAAGACCGCAAAGACTATGAGCAGCTGTCGGCACGCTCAAAGGTGCTTGACGAGCTGGTGCCTTATACCGACGCCATACATCTGCAAGACTCGTTGCAGGCTTTGGCAAAGATGAGCGAGAAAGACAGAAATGCTGCCATCGATAGGGTGATAGCAGAACTGAAACGACAGGAGAAAGAGCAAAAACGACTGGAAGACGAAAAGAACGCTCAGCAGACCATGCAACGCAATGGCGCTACGGGCAACAGAAATAATACCAATAGAAACAATACTGCGCAAACTCAGCAAAACAACCGTCAGAATGCTGTGTGGTATTTCTATAATGCTATGGCTGTGCAGCAGGGTAAGCAGGCTTTCGAAAAACTTTGGGGAAAGCGCGAGAATACCGACAACTGGCAGCGTGTGAACAAAACTGTGGTTGGCAACCTTAATGGCGATGCCGAAATGGAGCTTACCGAAGAGCAGAAAGACTCTATAGCAAAGGCTGAGCTGGCTCAAGACTCTTTGGAGCAGCTCAAGGATAGTGCGCAAAACGACCCACATAAGCGTGAGTATTATCTTGCGCAGATACCATTTACCGAAGACCAGGTGGCAACGAGCAATCTCACCATTATGGACGGATTGTATAATTCGGGCGTGATATTCAAAGACAAGCTCGATAATCTCGACTTGTCGAAGAAACAGTTCACACGCCTCGAAACTCAATATCCCGACTTTGAGCAAAAGGCTGACATGTATTATCATCTATTCTTGCTCTATTCGCGCTTAGGACAGCACGATGTGGCTGCAGGATATGTGGAGAAACTAAAGGCGGAATATCCTGAGAACCAATGGACGATATTGCTCACCGACCCTTATTTCAAAGAGAATGCGCAGTTTGGTGTGCATATCGAAGACTCGCTATATGCTGCCACCTACGAGGCTTTCAAGGCTGATAGACTCTCGGAGGCTAAGGCTAATGCACAGATTTCTGCCACCCGATTCCCATTAGGCGAGAATAGAGATAAATTCTTGTTCATAGGTGGATTGGCAAAGCTCAACGATGGCGACAGCAAGGGATGTGTGGACGATATGAAGGCTGTGGTAGAGAAATTCCCACAAAGCAAGTTGGCTGAAATGGCGGGCATGATAGTGAACGGAGTGAATGCAGGCAAACCTCTGCATGGCGCACGCTTCGACCTTGGCGATGTGTGGACTCGACGTACGGCGGTGCTTGCTGATAGCGACTCGATAAATGCCAAGACTTTCGATGCTGAGCGCAATACGGAGTTTGTGTTTATGCTTGCTTATGTGCCTGATTCTGTCGACGAGAATAAACTGCTATACCAGATGGCGAAGGTAAACTTCACCCATTATGTGGTGCGCAACTTCGACCTCGCTATCGAGGATGCAAATGGTTTGCGCCGTATGGTGGTTAGAGGATTCAGAAACTATGACGAGGCTTTGCAGTATGCACGCGGATTGTCGGAGCAAGCTGGTTTGCAACAGTTGTTGTCGGGATGCAAGGCGATAGTGATAAGCGATAAGAATCTACCTCTGCTCGGCACAAACTTCAGCTATGCCGACTATCAGGACTTCTATGATAAGAATTTTGCTCCGCTTAAGATAAGTTCTCAACCTCTGCTTACCGAGCCTATACATGTGGCTCCAAAGGAGGATGCCGAGCGTGAAACTTCGGCACCTGCAGAAGCTAAGGCTGGCAATGAAACCAATAGCAATACCGATGGCGAATTGCTGTTGCCTGTGGAGGAAGAGGTGAAGAAGAAGGCTGAGGCTAATGAGGAAATTATTCCTCTTGAGCCTGAGAAGAAGGTGGAGAATAATAATAATGTAGACGATACTGTTATTCCTCTTGAGCCTGAGAAGAAGGTGGAGAATAATAATGTAGATGATACTATTATTCCGCTTGAGCCTGAGAAGAAGCAGAATGCTGGCAACAACGAGAATAATGACGACGAGATTATAATTATCGACGACGATAGCAACAAGGCTACAGACGACGAAATATATTTCGAAGATACTCCACAATCTCAGCAAAACAAAAAGGAAACCAAGAAGCAAGAGAAATACGAACTCGAAGATGAGTATTTCGACTTGGACGGGTTCTAAGTGAAGAGTGAAGAGGGAAGAGTGAAGAATTTGAGTGAAGAACGAAGAGTGAAGAATTAATGTGAAGAAAGGATATTATGCAAAATGGACTTATACTTTGGGTTGACGACGAGATAGAACATCTCAAGGCCCATATAATATTTCTTCAGAAGAAAGGCTACGAAGTGGTTACTGTGACAAATGGCGCTGATGCCATTGAGCAATGCCGACAGCGCAGCTTCGACATCATCATGCTCGACGAGATGATGCCTGGACTTACTGGTCTTGAAACTCTGCAGAAGATAAAGATAATATCGCCTGAGACTCCTGTGGTGATGGTGACAAAGAGCGAGGAGGAGGATATCATGGACCAGGCTATTGGCTCTAAGATTGCCGACTATCTGATAAAACCCGTAAACCCAAGTCAGATATTGCTTACGCTAAAGAAGAATATTCATCGCAAGGAGATTGTTACCGAGGTTACGCAGTCGGGATATCAGCAAAACTATATGGATATAGCGCAGCAGATAGAACAATGCCAAACTGCCGACGACTGGATAGAGGTGTATAAGCGACTTGTGCATTGGGAGCTGGAGCTTAGTTCTGCCGATAGCGGTATGACCGAGATGCTGAATATGCAGAAGGAGGAAGCAAATATCGGTTTTGCAAAGTATATCAAGAACAACTATCTCGACTGGGTGGCTCAGCAACCAAAGGAGCATCCTATGCTCAGTACCGAGATATTCAAGAAGAAGGTGTTTCCAACTATCGATGGTGGCGAAAAGGTGTTCTTGATAGTTATCGACAACTTCCGCTACGACCAATGGCGTATGCTCGCTCCCGAGATTGGCGACATGTTTGATATTGACGAGCAACTATATTACACCATTCTTCCTACTGCCACTCAGTATGCTCGCAACGCTATATTTAGCGGTTTGATGCCTAACAAGATTGCGGAGATGTTTCCCGACTTGTGGGTGGACGAAGACGAGGAAGAAGGCAAGAACCTCAACGAGGGTCCGCTGATAAAAACTCAGATAGAGCGCTATCGTCGCCACGATAGTTTCTCGTATCATAAAATCAACGACTCTGTGGCAGGCGACAAATTCCTGCAGCAGATGAATTCGCTATCGGGAAATGACTTGAATGTAGTAGTAGTAAACTTCATAGATATGCTCTCGCATGCTCGCACGGAGTCGAAGATGGTGCGCGAACTTGCCAACAACGAGTCGGCATATCGTAGCATCACCGTGAGCTGGTTCCGACATAGTATCATGGCTGACATCTTGCGCCGCCTTTCGCAGACCGACTATAAGGTGATCGTTACTACCGACCATGGCAGCATCCGAACATCGAAGCCTGTGAAGATTGTTGGCGACCGCAACACCAATACCAACCTCAGATATAAGTTGGGCAAGAACTTGAATTATAATGCCAAGGATTTGTTTGTTATCAAAGATCCTTTGAAGGCACAACTGCCAGCACCAAACATCAGTACCTCGTATGTGTTTGCCACAGGCGACTCGTTCTTTGCATATCCTAACAACTACAACTACTATGTGTCTTACTATAAAGATACATTCCAGCATGGTGGCGTCTCGATGGAGGAGATGCTCGTGCCGTTGGTAACTCTTACTCCAAAGAAAAGATAAAACAACAAAAGGTGGCTAACAACGATAGCCATCATAAAATAAGAAATAGCAATGGAAATAAAAATTGAATCATTGGATGGCATCCGTGCCGCAGCTAAAGAATTTGTTGCCAACATCGGCGATGCCACAGTCTTTGCCTTCTATGGCTCTATGGGCGCAGGCAAGACAACATTCATCAAAGCTGTTTGTGAGGAACTTGGCGTAGAAGATGTTATCACGTCGCCAACCTTCGCCATCGTTAATGAATATCGTTCGGCGACTACCGACGAACTAATATATCACTTCGACTTCTATCGCATAAAGAAGCTCGACGAGGTATACGATATGGGCTACGAAGACTATTTCTATAGTGGTGCCCTATGCTTCATCGAGTGGCCAGAGCTGATAGAAGAACTTCTGCCTACTGATGCCGTAAAGGTGAATATCACGGTTGGCGAAGATGGTGGCCGCAAGGTGGTAGTGAATGAGTAATATATATAAATAATGTGCGCTATAGGCTGATGTCTGTAGCGCATTTTTTTGTTGCATGCTATTGTTTTCTGTAGCTATGCAAAAAAATAGCATGATTGATGTAGCATATTTGTTGTTTCCTACGTCTGTATAATTAGAAGCACATAAAGATGGTGTACAGAAATAGTTAAACCAAACACAGAAAGATATGAAAAAGGTATTGTTTACTTTGCTTTTGGCTATGGCAACATTTGCAGCCAATGCCACAACTCCCGACGAAATCTTCGCCATGTTTAAGCACATGCCTAATGCTTCGTATACCCACCTGCCGAAGCTCTTGATAAAAGCAGGACTGGCGTGTGGCAAGGGTGATGTGGACGATGATGCAAAGGATATTGCTAAGAAAGTTAGCTCTATCTCCGTGCTCGAACTCGAAGATTGCAGCAAGAAGGTGAAAGACGATTTTGCAGAGGCTGTTTCTAAGCTCAATACCAGCAAATATGAAACCCTCGTGAAATCTAACGACGATGATGAGAAGGTGAATATCTTGCTCAAAACATCGAAAGATACAATAAAAGAGATGCTCATTGTGGATATCGATGGCGATGAAGCCACATTGGTGCAGATAAAAGGAAAAATTAAACGCTCGGATATTGACAAGATGGTGAAGTTCTCAACAAAATAGAATAGCGAGACTGATGCCTATATACATTATTATATGGACGTAAAGGAATTCAAACAACGTTTCATTCCATGTTCGCAAAGCATGTATTGGACAGCCTACCGGCTATCAGGCTCTGACTCTGAAGCGCAAGACATAGTGCAGGAAACATTCCTACGGCTATGGACACATCGCGAAAAGCTAAGCGAGGTTATAAATGCTGAAGCTTACTGCGTAAGGATGGTGCGCAATGTGTTTGTTGACATGCATAGAGTGAAGAAACTGAAGATTGCTGCCATAGATGGCGAAGTGGTGCGTGTGGCTGATGCTGATGATGTGGGGCAGGGAATGGAGCAACGCCAAATGGCTGATGTTGCTAAGCAGATGATAGGCAAGCTGCCAGAGCAACAACGCAAAATCATCATGATGAAAGATGTGGAAGACTACAGCTATGATGAGATTGCCGAGGCTACAGGAATGAATGGTAGCACCATTCGTACCACCCTAAGCCGTGCACGAAAGGCGGTAAGAAAGATGTTTAATAGTGTTGGACTAACAAAACAATGATGATGGAAGAAAAAGATATTAGAATATTGCTCAATAAATATTATGCTGGCGAAACTGACGAGGTTGAAGAAAATCGTCTTGTAAGCTATTTCGCTACTGCTGATGTTCCTCAGGATTTGGCTGAAGATAAGCGTATGTTCTTTGCGCTATATAATCTTGGAGAAGCCAAGGGCGCTGCGAATATCGAAGCCAAGATGGAACGCCAAGTGGAAATATGGAATATGATAGAGAGCAAGACAGCTAAACGCACTCAGCGCAATTCCGTAAAATGGCTTGTGGGAGTGGCTGCCTCGCTGTTGCTTCTCGTCTCCGTAGGCGTAATGTCGTTGGTAAACAAGGCTGACTCTTATACTGCGCAGCAACAGCTATTCCACGATGAGCAGTTGCAAGATGAGCATAGACAATATTCTGAGCAAGAAATACAGCAAGCAAGGTATCTCACTCAGATGGCATTGGCAAAATTCTCGAAGAGTATGGACAAGGGACTTGATGTCTTGAATAAAAATTAGTATAATAGATATGAAAAAGGTAGTTGTTACATTATTAATGGTTGTTGTAGCCCAGCTGGCTATGGCACAGGATATCGTCTTCAAGAAATATGAGGATGCAAAGGGAGTGCAAACAGTCTACTTGTCGAAGACTCTGCTCTCGTTGGCTGCAGGCTCGTTAGACGATGTAGAAGATATGGACTTGCGCTCTATAGCCGGAAAACTCGATAATCTCCGCATCCTTGATTGCGAGAAAGCAGGTATGGCGGCAAAGATAAAAGTCGATGCTTTGGCAGCCTTCAAGAACGGACGATATGAAGAGATGATGAGAGTAAACGATGGCGACGAGAAGACTTTCATCTACTTCCGCAAGAATGGTAAGAAAAACGAGTTTGCCCTGCTTAATATTGAAAAGGATGAAGTGCAGCTGATAAACATCATCGGCACCATGACCCTGGAAGATATAAAGAGGTGTATGAAATAGGTGAAAAGTAAAAAAGTAAAAAGGTAAAAAAGTAAAAAGGTGAAAAGTAAAAAGGTTGGATGGACTGATACGGAAAATTGAAAATGCAATGTAGATATAGTGAAAATGATTTTTCTCATCATTCCTTTACTTTTTTACCTTTTTACCTTTTTATTTATCCGAAGGTTTTACCCTTTTACCTTTTTACTTTTTTACCTTTAAACTACTTCACCAATACTACCAAGTATTTGCTTGTGCTCCAGAATAGCTGAGGATTTGTGATGCGCAATATATATTGCTTGTTAGCATCCTGAGTTAGAGTGTAGCTACTTGAAGGGTGAGTGGTGAGGAGCTTTGCTGACTTAGAGTATAGCTTAATCTCCTTGTCCACGCGGATATCAATCTTGGTGAAATAACTCTTGTTGAAGTTAGACTGCAATACCTTGCCATCGTCCAAGATTCGTTGGTTCTTCAACTCCTTCTTAGTTCCGAATACAAACCAAGCGGTGTTGAGTTGCTTGTCTTGCTCGTTGATGGTCTGAGTCTTGCCAGCACTCTCGCTCTTCAAACTTGATACCGAAGAACTCAAGTTGTTGATAGTCTCGTCGAGCTCTACGATATGAATATCCTTAGCGTCGAGTTCTGCACGAAGCTGCTGCAACTGCTGATCCTTCTCATCAAGCTGCTTTATCAGATTCTCTATAGTGCGCTTCATCTCCTCGCCCTTGAAAGAACTTTCGCGGAGCTGGTTCTGAAGTTTCTTAATGAGCTCACGGTTTTGCGCCATTCTGCTTGAGATGAATTTCACATTCTCTTTAATCTGGCTTGCCTTATTGGTGCCTTCACCATCCTTAACGATGTTCACTCTGTTTTCAGCCTCATTAATTTCTCTGAAGCCCTCTTGAATCTCGTTGAGCGTGCCCATCATGTCGTTGATTTCATTATCGCGCTGTGCAATAATACTCTTCAAACTGTCGGCTTGGGCCATACTCTCTACCGAAGGTCCTTTGCTCTTACTATCGCAGCCAGTCAGAAGTAATGCTCCTGCCATGGCAAAAAGGATAATTTTTCTCATAATTACTCTTGTTTTGAATCTTTGGTATTTTTTCCTGCCACTACTATGACGATCTCGCCCTTTGGAGGCGTTTGTGTGAAGTGGTCTACTAATTCATTTAATGTTCCTCTGACGCTTTCTTCAAACATCTTTGATATCTCTCGACATACGCTGGCTTGTCTATCTTCGCCAAACACTTCGGCAAACTGCTGTAGTGCTTTCACCAGTCTGTAAGGCGACTCATAGAATATCATTGTGCGAGTTTCGTCGGCGAGATTCTCCAATCTTGTCTTGCGTCCTTTCTTCTGAGGCAAAAAGCCCTCGAAGCAAAATCTGTCGCATGGCAGTCCTGATGATACTATCGCAGGTATGCAAGCTGTTGCTCCAGGTAGTGTCTGAACAGTTATTCCAGCCTTGGCAGCCTCACGGGCAAGGAAGAATCCTGGGTCGCTGATGCCTGGCGTACCAGCATCGCTGACCAAAGCTATGGTCTGTCCTGCCTTTAGTCGCTCAACGATAGATGCGGATGTGCCATGCTCGTTGAACTTATGATGCGACATCAAATGTGTGTGAATGTCGAAGTGCTTAAACAACTTTCCCGTTGTTCTTGTATCTTCGGCAAGCACCACGTCGGCTTCTTTTAATATGCGTATAGCACGAAGCGTCATGTCTTCCATGTTTCCCACAGGAGTGGGTACGATATATAGTGTCCCCATAACAATGAGCAAATTTAATGTAATTCCAAGACAACACAAAATTTATTCACATTTATTTTGAAATGCCACCTATATTTCATACTTTTCATAAGGTAGGCTGCATTCGGGAATGTCTAAAAGAAAACTTCGTATTTCTTTTGCCATTTCGCTCATTTGCACTACCTTTGCATTACTAACAAAGAAAAGTAATATAAATAATATAATATGGGAAAGATTATACTTACTGGCGACCGTCCAACAGGTAAACTCCACCTTGGACACTATGTTGGTAGCCTTCGCCGTCGTGTGCAGCTTCAGAATGCTGGC
>OQVR01001399.1_pt1 | contig 10343 bp, 9 predicted proteins | sample 1691521 | NCBI WGS metagenome assembly OQVR01 (sample SAMN03418256, study PRJEB22391) | human gut metagenome | biome: human-gut; feature: organic feature; material: feces | host: Homo sapiens | place: Tanzania | collected 2013-01
GAATATTGCTTGAAGAGAAAAACGACTCCAAGGATTTGAACTTTGACGCACACATAAAGCTGAGCTACGATTTCAATAAGAACTGGCGTGTATCCACCTTCGGCTCTTACCTGTATGGCTCTACCGAAAACGGACAATTCTGTCCGACATGGGTATGGGCACAAGGCAACGTGTACCGTGGAGAGTTCAAGAAAGAGGAATGGCTTGGCAATGTATCTCTTGATTTCAACAAAGAGTTCGGCATACATAAGGTCTCTGCTGGAGTAAGCAGTGAATACAGAAAACTGAGAAAAACTGCTTTCTGGGTGTATGCCAAGGGAATACCTACAAACGATTTTCATTACGACAATCTCGGTGCGACGGCAGCCCGTCCATACGGTGGAACAGAAAGCACTTACGAAGACCAGTCTCTGGCTTCTGTAATGGGAAGCATCACTTATAATCTGCTTGACAGATATACCTTAGCAGTTAATGCACGCGGTGACGGATCGTCAATGGTTGGTGACAACAACACATGGGGATTCTTCCCATCTGTATCATTCACTTGGGACATGAAGAAGGAAAGCTTCCTTGCCAACATAAAACCGCTGTCAATGCTCAAACTCCGCACGGGTTTGGGACAGGCCGGCAATCTTGGCGGTATCACAGCCTACACAACCATGAACACTGTAAGGCAGACAGGCATTGTTCCGGTAAAGAGTTCTCCAACAGTAACCCTTGGTATGGTAAGAAACAACAATCCTGATTTGAAGTGGGAAACGAAGACAACGTTTAACCTCGGTGCGGACATTGGTCTCTTTGCCAACAGGCTTATGCTTACAGCGGAGTATTACTATTCCAAGACCACCGACATGCTCTACGCCTATGAGGTTCCGGTTCCACCATTCGCATACAATACATTGCTGGCAAACATCGGTTCAATGTCAAACCGCGGATTTGAGCTGGGCTTGTCCGTGCAGCCAATAAGCAAGAAGGACATGGATCTTAACATCAATATGAATCTGTCGTTTCAAAGCAACAAACTCATCTCGCTAAGTGGAGATTACAATGGAATGAGCATGTCGGCAGCGAACATCACTGCTATTGGATCATTGGATGGTGCTGGTCAAAACGGCGGCGACAACAATGTGGCCTATCAGATAGTCGGACAGCCGCTTGGCGTTTTCTACTTGCCACATTGTAAGGGGCTTGTCAAGAACGAGAACGGCAGCTATTTTTATGACATAGAGGACCTTGACCATAATGGCAATGTGGACTTAAGCGATGGAGGCGACCGATACATTGCAGGACAAGCCACACCAAAGGTGATCCTTGGCTCAAACATCAGTTTCAGATACAAGAATTACTATATCTCCATACAGATGAATGGAGCATTCGGGCACAAGATTTTCAACGGAACAGGACTGGCTTACACAAGCATGGCTTGCTTCCCAGACTACAATGTCTTTAAGGATGCTCCAAAGAAGAACATCATAGACCAGAGAGTCTCTGACTACTGGCTTGAAAAAGGTGACTACCTGAACTTCGAGCATCTGACAATAGGCTACAATGTGCCTTTGAAGAGCAAGCTTATTCGTTCCTTGCGTGTATCATGCAACATTAGCAACATTGGAACAATCACCGGATATAAAGGTTTGACACCAATGATAAATAGCTATGTTGTCAACAGTACGATGGGTATTGACGACAAGCGCAACTATCCATTATACCGTACTTACTCATTGGGACTGAGTGTACAATTTTAAAACGAAAAGAGTATGAAGACTATTATTAAATACATATTAGCAGCACCGTTAATGCTTTGTTTCAGCAGCTGTCTGGATGAGCATCCCAAAGACCAGCTGGACCAGGAGGCAATCTACAACAATGCTGATAATATATACAAAAACGCAGTAGCTTCCCTGTACAACTACATAGGGAGCAATCAGGAGTCGGAAGGGCTTCAAGGAACTTGCCGGGGTATTTACGACTACAATACCTTGACCACTGACGAGGCAATGAATCCTATCCGTGGTGGAGACTGGTATGATGGCGGTTTGTGGGAGAACATGTATCAGCACAAATGGAATGCCAATGATATTAATTTATATAATGTATGGAAATACCTCTTCAAGGTAATTGTTTTATCTAACCAGTCGCTTTCTATCATTGACAGCCATAAGAGTCTGCTTTCTGCAGAACAGACAAGAGATTTCACGGCAGAGGTAAGAGCTGTACGAGCCTTGTTCTACTATTATGCGATGGATATGTTCGGGCGTGTTCCTATCGTGACATCATACGACGTGAAATTGGAGCAGGTAACGCAAAGCGAAAGAAGTGAGGTATTCAAGTTTATTGTTGACGAGTTGCAGGATGTTGCCCCACAGCTCGCCGATGAGCATTCCAACAAGGAGGGGAACTATTACGGACGTGTGACACGCCCGGTCGCAAACTTCCTGCTTGCAAAGCTTGCCTTGAATGCGGAAATATATACGGATGATAACTGGACCGACGGCAAGCGTCAGGACGGGAAAAGCATTTACTTCAATGTGAATGGCGAGAAAAAGAACGCTTGGGAAACCTGCATCTGGTATTGCGAGCAACTGCGGCAAGAAGGCTATGAGTTGGAGAGCGACTACGCATCGAACTTTGCGGTTCATAATGAAAGTTCCAAGGAGAACATCTTCACAATCCCATTGGACAAGAACTTATATTTGAACGAATACCACTATCTTTTCCGCTCACGCCACTACAAACATGGCGGAGCTTATGGTGGTTCTTCCGAAAACGGCACATGTGCAACTGTTTCAACCGTCAAGGCTTTCGGTTACGGAACGGACAATGTTGACAATAGATTCAAGATAAACTTCTATGCAGATACCGTGCTTGTTGACGGAAAGAAGATATATTTGGACAACGGGAAGCCGTTGGTGTACATGCCGCTTGAACTGAAACTGAACCTCAGCGACAGCCCATATAAACAGACGGCAGGCGCTCGTGTAGGCAAATACGAGGTTGATCGAACCGCCTATTCGGACGGACGGCAGGTTGACAACGATATCGTCCTTTTCAGATATGGTGACGCGCTGTTGATGGAAGCCGAGGCGAAAGTTCGCAATGGCGAGGATGGTTCAATAGAGCTGAACGCTATAAGAGACCGAGTAGGAATGCCTCATGTGGAAGCCAATTTGGACAACATTCTAAAGGAGCGTCTGCTGGAATTGGTTTGGGAAGGTTGGAGACGTCAAGATCTCATCCGTTTTGGCAAATATACCAAGGCATATGATCAAAGAACTCCATTAGAAAAGGAGTCTACCGGGTTTACAACGGTTTTCCCAATACCACAAAGATGTCTGGATTTAAACAAGAAATTAAAACAGAATCCAAGTTATTGATATAGTTGCCATAAGCTTTTCATTCACATGTCGGGGGAATGGCTATCATGGCTCAGAAAGGAACAAAGCGAAAGTGTAATGATAAAAAAGAAAATAAGATATTAGGTATTATGGCAGAAAATAACAACATACCGCAGTTTGTGAACAGCGACTCATTCATGGCAGACAAGAACTATGTGAAGTGGTTGTCTGACTTGAAAAAGCGCTTTCGCGTGGCACAGCTTAAAGCTGCAGTCAAAGTGAATACAGAAATGCTCAAATTCTATTGGAGTTTGGGCGAGGACATTTGTGAGAAACAGAAACAGTATAAGTGGGGGGCAAAAGTTATTGGAAGACTTAGTCTTGACTTGCGTGCGGAATTTCCTCAGAGTGAGGGATTTTCCAGGACCAACTTGTATGATATCAAACGGTGGTTTGCGTTCTATTCAAGTCAAATAGAATTTGTCCACCAGGCTGGTGGACAATTACAGAAAGTGGATAATGCCAACACACCAATTCCGGAGATTCTGCTTGGTGTGCCTTGGAGACACCAAACGGTAATTGTTTCCAAATGCGATACGATAAACGAAGCCTTGTTCTATCTTAATAAGGTAGTTGAAAACAACATGAGCCGTACAGAATTGGAGTATGTTGTTAAGTCTCAATTGTATGAGCATACAGGCAAGGCGTTGAACAACTTTGATGTTACATTGTCGCAACCGCAAAACCTATTGGCTGCAGAGATTATAAAAGATCCATATAAGTTGGATTTCTTCTCATTGCCGAGCAAGTTCAGTGAAATGGACTTGGAGAATAAGTTGGCTACCAATATTACTCGTTTCCTCTTGGAACTGGGTAAGGGCTTTGCGTATGTAGGTAGGCAGATGGAACTTGATACGCCAAGCGGAAAGGCGTACTTCCCCGACATGGTATTCTATCATACTCGGTTGAAATGCTATGTGGTGGTGGAGTTGAAAATCGTGGATTTTATGCCTGAGTTCATCGGCAAGTTGAATTTCTATGTTTCGGCAGCAGACGAGTTGCTTAAAGGCGAAGGAGACAATCCAAGCATTGGCATTCTCCTTTGCAAGGACAAAGATTCGTCTGTTGTAGAATGGTCTCTGCGTGGCATCACTACTCCGTTAGGTGTGGCAAGTTATCAGTTGCAGGAGGTGTATGAACGTACACTGCTTGAAATCAAGCAGGAAGCCGCAGAGGAAGAAGACTAAGCAATACTGAAATCGTAGACAGGGTTTACGATGCCTGTAAGTTTGCATGTTTGCATGCAAACATGTTTTGTTCTTTGTCACGCAGATTTATTCTTTGTTGTTTTGTCACGCAGATTTCGCAGATGACGCAGATCTTTCTTGCTACTGCGGATGTCAGCTGTACCTACCACTACTTCCAGAATATTATGGATTGTATTATTTTGTGCCATATTCTTCTATTAAACGTTTATTTTTCTGCAAAGATAGCTATATTTTTCGATTAAGAAGTATCTTTGTGCCATATTTTTCGATTAAGAAGATATTTTAAGTAATATTATCCATCGAACAGGCACCGGAACACGATGAAGGGTCTATACGCCACCTTTTCATCGTGGCATATAGACCCTTGTTGTTTTTCCTGAAGTGCGGTGAAAGACGGTATGTCATTATTCATCGGATTACGCGGAATAAACGAAACGTTCTTGCTCCGCGGATTACGCACGGATTAGACGGAAAGCGTAATCCGATGAAGATAATCGATGAAAAAAAGAAAAAGAGGGTGATCATGTATTTATGACACACCCTCTTTTTATTTTGCCCCAGGCATCAAATGTGATGCCTGCCTGGGGGTACGATAGAGAATCTGGGGCTAGTCTGCCCAAATTCCCTTATTCGTTTCATTATCCCAGAAATCCTTCACTTTTTCGTCGCTGTAATCCGCTTCTGACGCCTTCTGGATAACAGAGCCGGCGAGGATGGCTGTGGTTTCCATTTCCATGACACTAACCACAGGCTTGATATATTTTTTCTTTTTCATACCTTTTCTATTTTTTAATTACTTGATGATAACCTTCATGGTCTTGCCACCACGCTTCACGATGTTTATACCCTTCTGCAAATCCTGGAGGCGACGGCCCTGGAGGTCGTAGTATTCTGCCTTGCTATCTGCTGTAGTCTCCAACTGCTCGATGGCTGTGGTGCTACCGCCGACGCTGATGCTGAACATTCTGGCACCAGCTGCAGGAGCAGATGAGTTATCTACCATGTAAGCACGGAAAGGCTTGCTGCCAACATGCTCTGTTGTTGTTTTATCCAACAGCTTGGCTGGGTTCATCAGCTTGTCGCCCTTCACGATGTAGCAGTTGTTATCAGTATCTTTGCTGAACATCTTTTGGGTATAGAGTCCCTGGAGCTTGTAGTTGGCGTCAGCAGTTTCTGCAGTCTTTACTTCATTTGCTATCTCCTTGTCGGCTTCAGAGATGCTGAGCTTTGTTGCTCCATCCTTCATCTTGATGATAACAGGAGTACCAGCAGCGATGCTTCCCTCAATCTCTTCGAGTTCTACGGTCTCAGTTACATCATCAGCCGAAAGGAGCTTGAAGGCACGGAAGTTCTGATTTGCGAGAGATACCTCGAATGGCAGGCAGAGCGTTGCCCAGGTAGTACCTTCTACAGTGCGGCTATAAGATGCAGCCTTGGCTGCGAATGGCTCGTAAGCCACGAAGTCCTTATCATCGTCAAGAACGAGATTATCCGTAGCAAGAGGTTCTCCCGCTGCTCCTATCTTCTCATCGCCATTCTTACCTACCAGCTTGCTGAAGTAGCCAGTCTTGTAGTTGGCAAAGATGTGGTCAGTCTTGTCTGAGTTATTCTTATAATCTATAAAACCTTTGAGGTTTATGCAGTTCGAGAACATGTTAGAACCATCAGTAACCTTGCCTGTAACAAAATTATCGCTGGCGTAGATGGTTGTGAGAGCAAAGCAGCTATAGAACATTCCTTGCATATTAGTCACATTCGCAGTATTGAAATTTGTGACGTTGAGCAAGTCGAGATTATGGCAGCTGTAAAACATTTTACTCATACTCTTCACATTAGCAGTATTGAACTTGGCGACGTCGAGCAATTTGAGACTTATGCACTCAAAGAACATTCCGGACATATCCGTCACTTTCCCGGTATTGAAACCTGAGACATCTAGCGAAGAGAGAGATTGGCAATCACAGAACATATCTACCATATCCGTAACCTCCTTGGTATTCAGATTCTTTATGCCTTCTACTTGCTTCAGTTTATCGCACCAATAGAACCACTTATAACAACTCGTTGGTCTTGCATTAGCAAATGAAGTATCGAACACAACCTTGGTAATGTCAAATGTGTGTTTCATCCATCCAGGTAAATTTTTACCACTATTGAGTTCATACTCATTTTCTCCCAAAGTTTCCTTGGATGTGAGAAAGAAGGTCAGCGTGCCGTCAGCATATTTCACCCTAGGGATTCCACCACTAAAATATCCACCTTCTATCTTGGCAAAGGTCTTGTCGGTAGCCTTGTCGTTTGTCCATCCTACTTCTTCACCTTTGAGTTTTTCACAATTATAGAACATGCTGCTACTATTAGATACCTGGGGTGTTACAAACTTACTGCTGGCGTAGATGGTAGTGAGAGATGAGCAGCTAGAGAACATTCCGTCCATATACGTCACCTTCTCTGTATTGAAGTTAGTGAGGTAGAGAGAGGTGAGAGATAAGCAGTTAGAGAACATTTTGCTCATATTCGTCACATTCGCGGTATTGAAGTTAGTGACATCGAGAGAGGTTAGTTTTGAGCAGCTACAGAACATGTAGCTCATATTCCTCACATTCGCTGTATTGAAATGAGTAACATCTAGCGAGGTGAGAGATGAGCAGTTCTCGAACATGTTACTCATAACCGTCACCTTCTCTGTATTGAAATGAGTAACATCTAGCGAGGTGAGAGATGAGCAGCAATAGAACATTCTCTCCATATTCCTCACATTCGCTGTATTGAAATGGGTAACATCTAGCGAGGTAAGAGATGAGCAGTAATAGAACATGTAGCTCATATCCGTCACCTTCTCCGTATTCAGATATTCCAGGCCTGTAATTGTTTCCAGTTTTGTGAGATCCTTAAAGAAACGGGACAACGATGTAGGAGTGTATGTGCTAAAGCTCTTATCGAAAACGATATGCTTGATAGTGCCATTCCCTAAATTATTATTGATATCAGCCACCGTCTGTCTATCTTCCACCCAAGCACTATTTTTAGGAAGGGTTTCTCCCGCATATTCCTTGAAAGTCAAGGTTTGGGTGGAGGATTCATACGTTGCTATGTACTTAGAACTGGAAGCTGCCTTCTGCGCAACCATGCCGGCTGGCAGAAGCAACAACATGAGCAACATCAATGGGAACAGGGCAAATCTACAGAACTTTGCCCCCCCATAGTTCATACGGTCGACATGCGACCCATAGAATTGATAGTTAAACTTTTTCATAATCTAATACTATATTTATTATTTATATTTATTTGCTTATTGTTAAGTTCACTCCAGAAAATACAAGAGGTTTAATGACATGATGTATATCGATGCCAGAAATAAAAAGATATAAAAACGTTCCTGCTTGAAGAAATCACGAAAGCTGAAGCGAGCCTTCCAATGATCCTCAAGATACATCCTGTACTCATGTATCATGACATATCCAAAAAGGATGCCTAACATGAGTGCCGCCACCCCGATGATAATCAGGGCGAGTTCTATCCTTGGCATGGTTTCTAATATTTCTTTCATGGCGCAAATATAGTGTTTTTTTCGGAAAAAGGGGTTCACTTTTTACACTTAGGTGTCCATTTGGTGGGGCAAATGGACACTTTTTTAACGTATGTTTTCATTTCGTGATGTGCTTTCCTGGTTATTTCGCGAAAAAATGGTTAGTCCTGTTTTATCCTCTGGGGCTATATCTTCAGCCATTTTCTCCCATCATTCGGTAGGGTACAGCCTCCCTTTAACTTGAAAATGCGGTACAGATAGGTGCGGGCAGAGAAGCCACAAAACGTACCTCGGCAAGCCAGAGGCGGAAGGTGGAGTTTAGGCATGAAGTGAAGTAGCGTGTATCCCCCGCCGGCGCACCAGTCTTCCAGCTTCTCTCACTTCTCTTTCCGGAGTCTTTCAGAAAGCTTCGAATGTAAAGTCTTTTCCTTGTCAGTATATTCAAGTAACTTGCGAAACTTTAGTTTTAATAAATAGGAAAAGGCATTTACTAATGCTCTCATAGACCCACCTAAGCTGTCATGCCTTTTCTCTCCGTCGTAGATATAAAAATGTGCTGCCCATATACCCCTTGAAAGGATATTGGCAGCACCGCCCTAAAAAATGGGGCAAGAGCTTCTCACCCCTGCCCCTATATCTGAATATCAGATTCTCTGATAGATAGCATCATAAACCGAGTCAATGCAACCAGCTAATATATTGTCCGTGACATCGAATGGTATCCATTCTTCATCTATCTCCCAAGCACTCTCGCCTTTATAGAAAAGACTATTGCCATAGAGCTTGATGTATGCCACCTGTACTTCTTCAAGTTCACTGGCGTTTTCAACTCTTCTAATCACCCATCCCGCATCATAGCTTTCCTCATCCTGGGTGAGGTCAATTTCCGTTACACCCTTTTCCGCCATCATGTTCTTGATGGCATTTTCAATTTCTTTGTGAAGTTCAATCTTCTTTTTCGTAAAATCGATGTATTCCATACCTTATTATTTGTGGAGAGGTGGTTAACCTCTCCGTTACCTTTTTTATGCTACAATTTTGTATTGATTGAAATTCATGTAATCATCCCCATTCACGTGGCATTCCTGCCATGTTTCCAGCTGCTCGGTGGTGATGGAATCAAGTTCCAAGCGTTCTGCGATGTACTGGAGTGCTTCCTGTTCCGTATTGAAATACTCCCACTCATATGAACCATCGAGACATGAGTTTACCACGAAACGGCAACTGAAATACTTACCCTCTGAATCATTCGTGGCATAAACTTCGTTTCCTTCCTCTTCCACCATGAAATAAACCTTCATGTCCTCATAGTGCTTTTCAAGAATATGACGGAAATCCGAAATCCCCCATGCCTCCTCTGCCTCAATGGTGAGTAACCCTTTCTCTATTTCACAACTTTGGATGAAACCTCTGAGATAGTAATCCTTGGTGTCTTCTCCCAAAGCCCATGCGATGTTACCTTCCCAATTCTTGGCAGAAAGCTCATCAAATGGCTTTCTTTCACCCTTGTCAAACTCTCCGAAAAGCTCATATATCTCCTGGAGGTCCTTTTGCTTACCTTCAATTCGGTATCCGACCTGTGCCCAATTCGCCATAGTCCTACTGATTTTCTATTTGTGAATAGTAAAGCTGCTTTTCCTTCAAATGCGCCATGATGGATGCCGCCAATGTACACGCCCACTCATCACGTGGGTCATACCATCCGTGCTCGTGGCATTGTGCGAGCTTGTCAATGAATGCCATTGCCACCTTGAATTTCTCATTCACTAAGTAGCGATGGTCATTAGCCAACTCTTCTCCAGTGAGCTGAGCACTACCCATCTTGCCATTGACGAAACGTGAGAACACGTCTGCAAACTCCTTGTCATTTGGTGAAATTACTTTTCCCATGATTTCTACTATTTAAAAGTTCAACATTAAAAATATATTCTAGATTTCCTGAACCCCAGCCTTTTTAGGACTTTTGTTTTGGGAGAATCCGAGATTTTTTTTAAAAATTACATTCCAGCGTAACCTTTACCACTATGCCTTTTTTCGTGCATAAAAGATGGCTTGTCCACCAAAGGCAGAAAGCCAAGCAAGAAACATCAAACTTTTTCGGAATACCCAATCTCTGATTGCGGAAGGCTGCCGAAACAAGTTTTATGCTTCTAATCCTTTAGGTGGTGCTTGGAGTCTGCCAGGACAACCATACCTTTGCAAAGAAAAAAG
>OQVR01001404.1_pt1 | contig 10324 bp, 5 predicted proteins | sample 1691521 | NCBI WGS metagenome assembly OQVR01 (sample SAMN03418256, study PRJEB22391) | human gut metagenome | biome: human-gut; feature: organic feature; material: feces | host: Homo sapiens | place: Tanzania | collected 2013-01
TTCGGGTAAGTCGTCGTTGGCCTTCGATACATTGTATGCCGAGGGCCAACGACGCTATGTTGAGAGCCTTTCAGCCTATGCACGTCAATTCTTGGGCCGTATGCATAAGCCTGAGTGTGACTACATAAAAGGACTTCCCCCTGCTATTGCTATCGAACAGCGCGTGACGAGTCGTAATCCGCGTTCGACCGTGGGCACCAGCACCGAGATATATGAATATCTTCGTCTGCTTTATGCACGCATAGGTCACACTTTCTCGCCCATAAGTGGTGTGGAGGTGAAGCGCCACACCGTGCAGGACGTGATTGACTGCATGCACTCTTACTCTATGGGCACGCGCTTTACCGTACTTGCTCCTATGCGAGTGCGTCAAGAACGTACCTTGCTCCAGCAGCTCAGCATCGACCTTCAACAAGGACTCTCACGTCTCGACGTTGACGGCGAAATGGTGCGCATTGAGGACTTTGCCGAACAATTGAAGGCGGGGCAAGTAGTCGTTGACGATGCACCACACGATGAGGCTTTGCCAGCTCCCACGTCTGAGGCTGTGTACTATTCGCTCTCGCAACTCAATCTGTTGATTGACCGCCTTTCGGTAAGTGATGACAAAGACGTGCTTTCGCGTTTAGCCGACTCAGCAGAGACGGCCTTCTTCGAGGGTGACGGACAGTGTATGCTTCGCTTCTATCCGGCCCGTATTCTTCACACCTTTTCTACTCGCTTCGAGGCCGATGGCATTACATTCCGCGAACCTGACGACAATATGTTTTCGTTCAACTCGCCCATAGGCGCTTGCGAGCGCTGCGAGGGATTTGGCCGCATAATGGGCATTAGCGAACACCTCGTTGTGCCTGACACATCGAAGAGCCTTATGGATGGTGCTGTGATGTGTTGGCGAGGTGAGAAGATGGGAGAGTGGAAGAATGAGTTTATACGTCGTTGCTCGGTGCGAAAAAATGGGTTTCCTATCTTCGAACCTTATTATAAACTTACGCGCAAACAGAAGGACATGCTTTGGCATGGCGATGCGGCCGAACAACGATTACCTGAAGAAGAGCAAGTAAGCATCGATGCTTTCTTTCGCATGTTAGAGCGCAATCAGTACAAGATACAATATCGTGTCATGCTGGCGCGCTATCGTGGCAAGACGGTTTGTCCTGAGTGCCACGGTTCGCGCTTGAAGAAAGATGCAGAATACGTCAAAGTGGGCGGCCGTAGTATCACGGAATTGGTACAACTGCCTATCAAGGAGTTAGTTCCCTTCTTCGACCAGCTCGAACTCAGTGAACACGATGCAGCAGTGGCTAAGCGATTGCTGAATGAGATAAAGAGTCGTCTGCACTTTCTCTCTGAGGTAGGACTCAACTACCTCACGCTCGACCGCCTCTCTAATACGCTTTCGGGTGGTGAGAGTCAGCGCATCAACCTTGCCACATCGTTAGGTTCTTCATTGGTCGGCTCGCTCTACATTCTTGACGAACCGAGCATAGGTCTTCACCAACGCGACACGCGTCGCCTTATCAACGTATTGAAGGAGTTGCGCGACTTGGGAAATACGGTTATCGTGGTTGAACACGATGAAGAGATTATGCGTGCGGCTGACTATATTATAGATATAGGTCCTGAAGCGGGCCGATTAGGCGGACAAGTGGTGTACGCTGGTCCTTTTATGAAGAACGAGAATGAACTCTTGCAGTGTCACCCCGAACTCTTTGATAAGGAGAAGGGGGTATATTACTCACACACGCTCAACTACCTATATGGCCGCGAACAAATCCCCGTACCTACGACTCATCGCACGTGGAATCGTAGCATCATAGTTGAGGGAGCACGCGAGAACAATTTGAAGGGCATTGATGTAACCTTCCCTCTCAACGTGCTGACGGTCGTAACAGGTGTAAGTGGTTCGGGTAAGTCTACCCTCGTGCGCGACATCTTCTATCGGGCTCTCAAGCGGGCTAAAGACGAGGTGGCCGATCGTCCAGGCGAGTTCCGCCGACTGTCAGGCGACATTGATGCCGTGCAGGCCATTGAGTTTGTTGATCAAAACCCTATCGGTCGTTCTTCGCGTTCCAATCCCGTCACTTACGTCAAAGCGTATGACGAGATACGTAAACTTATGGCTGCGCAGCCATTGGCCAAGCAAATGGACTTTACACCAGCTTACTTCTCGTTCAATGCCGATGGCGGCCGTTGTGAGGAGTGTAAGGGCGACGGTGTAGTAAAGGTCGAGATGCAGTTTATGGCTGACTTAGTACTTGAGTGTGAGAGTTGTCATGGCAAGCGCTTCAAGAGCGACGTGCTTGAGGTAAAGTATGAGGGTAAGAATATCTACGAAATGCTTGAGATGACTGTCAACCAAGCCATTGAGTTCTTTACCGAACATGGTCAGAAGAAGATTGTCAGCCGTTTGCGTCCTTTACAAGACGTGGGTTTGGGCTACATCAAGTTAGGCCAATCCAGTTCTACCCTTTCGGGCGGTGAAAACCAGCGTGTCAAGCTGGCCTATTATTTAGGTTTGGAACGTTCTGTACCTACGCTATTCATCTTTGACGAACCAACCACAGGTCTTCACTTTCACGACATCAACCGTCTGCTCCACGCCTTTAATGCCTTGATTGAGCGAGGCCATAGTATCGTAGTGATTGAACACAATCCTGATGTTATCAAGTGTGCTGACCATATCATCGAACTTGGCCCCGAAGGTGGCAACGAAGGCGGATATCTTATTCAAGGTTAGAGGAGTTTAATAAGTTTAATAAGTTTAATGGGTTTAGTGAGTTGAGCTTGTTTGCAGTATTAAACCCATTAAACTCATTAAACCCATTAAACTCACTAAACTCACTAAACTCACTAATTAAACTCATAACCCTCCCTTAATGGACATCTTGCACATCATTACCCAAATGCTGATGATATTCGGCATTGTGTTGGTCGGACTCTTTGCGGCCAAGCGTAATTTGTGGGCGGGCGATCTCGACCGCAAGCTCTCTATCTTTATTATGAACATATCCATGCCAGCACTTATCTTGGCATCGGTTATGGGCAAAGACCTCGCATTCGAAAACTCCGAACTCATCTCACTTGCCGTAGTGGCCGTAGTCAATTACATTGTACTCATCGGTTTGGCTTATCTCATACCCCACTTATTTAAGGTAAACAAAGCCCGAATAGGTATCAGTCGCTTTATGTTAGCCTTTGGCAACGTCAGCTTCATTGGCTACCCCGTGTGCGATGCCGTGTTTGGCTCCAAGGCCGTGTTTTGCGCCTCTGTACTCAATATACCCTTCAACCTCTTAGTCTTCACTATCGGAGTCTCGTTTATAAATGGAGGCAAAGCTAAGAGTGCCTTCTCGCCCCGACTCATATTATCGCCTTGCGTTGTAGCTTCGCTCATTGCTGTAGTAATCGCTGTGGCACGCATTCAGATGCCCACGCCCGTGGGAGAGTGGTTTCACCTCTTAGGCGACCTCACCACTCCTTGTGCGCTGCTTATCATCGGTTCCAGTTTGAGCCACATACCTGTGCGCGATATGTTAGGCAATCGTTTCGTCTATTCCATGACGCTGCTTCGCCTCTTCATTCTCCCCTTAGCCGTAGGTGGCGTATTAGCTCTGATGGGGATCAATCCCTTTGTGAGCGACGTAGCTGTTGTGTTGAGTGCCATGCCTGTCGCCACCAATGGTATCATGCTCTGCCTACAATATGGTAAGGACGAGCGCGTAATGACGCAAGGTCTCTTCTTTACTACCTTGCTCTCCGTCATTAGTATCCCATTAGTAGCCTATTTGGCAAGTTTGTTCTAATTCTTAGTTGACGAGTTCTTTTAGTTGACAAGTTAACAAGTTGACGAGTTAACGGGTAAGTTTGAAGGTAACTTACTTGTCAACTCGTCAACTTGTTAACTTGTCAATCAAAATAAAAAAGAAGGAATGCTCTACTTTCTCCTCTCCCTCCTATCCCTCATTGCCGGTTATGCCATTGGCACCTTGCGTTCGCAGCGCGAGGCCATAGCTGCTAAAGCGCAACTCAAGGCCGAACAACAACATGCTGACGAGGCCATGCGCAAACAGGCGCAAGCCCTACGTGCTGAGTTTAAAGCCATGTCCGTCGAAATGATGCGCACACAAGGCGATGCCCTACGCGAGCAACACGTCAATTCGCTCGAAGCCTTACTCAAACCTCTTGGTCACGACATCGAAGCCTTTCGCACGCAGTTTGTAAAAGGACACGCCTCGCTCGATGGCTATATCAAAGCCCTCGTCGAACAGACGCAGTCGCTTGGTCGCGAAGCTGACGACCTTGCCAAAGCTCTTAAAGGTAACACCAAGTTGCAAGGCAATTGGGGCGAAGCTGTATTGGCCAACCTACTTTCTGTATCAGGTCTCACTGAAGGCCGCGACTATACGTTGCAAAGCCACGTAGCTGACGGACGTGGCTCCGTAGCGATACCCGATGTAGTGGTTCACCTACCGCAAAGTCGCAACGTTATTATTGACTCTAAGGTATCACTCAAAGCCTTTACCGAATACGTGGCTGCCGACGATGCCCTTGAGCAAGACCGCCTCATGAAAGAGCACTTACGCAGTGTGCGTCAACATATTAAGGAATTGGCCGATAAGAATTATAGCAAGTTGGTAAAGGATAGTATTGGTTACGTTTTAATGTTCATTCCTGGCGAAGCCGCCTATGTAGCTGCCGTGACGGCCGACCCTACACTGCCCACTGAAGCTTACAAGCAACACGTTATCCTTATCAACCCCACCAACCTTCTCATGGCCCTTCAGCTGGCTTACAATCTGTGGCAGAGTGAGTTACAAAGCCGTTCGGTTAACGAGATTTACACCTCAGCCGAGAAACTTTATAAAAAGTTTAGTACCTTTGCCCAAAACTTTGTAAAGATAGGCAACTCTATCGACCAACTGCACCGCACCTACGATGATGCACAACGCCAACTCACCACAGGTCGTGGCAACATCATCAGTCAATTAGAGGGTTGGCGCAAGAAGGGACTTACCCCCTCAGCCTCTCTCCCCGATGAATTAACGGTAGAAGAAGAAAACTAATTAATGTGTGAATGCATGGTTAATGTGCAAATGTGCGAATGTGCAAATGTGCAAATGGTCGCCTTTATTTACTGAGTTTTAAGAAAAAGGAATGATGCAATGTCATTAAAACACAGCAAGTAAAAGCGACCATTTGCACATTCGCACATTAACCATGCATTTGCACATTAAAAATATCGTTTCCTATGTTTAAATTCGAAGCAAAATCAAAGTTAAAGGGCGGAATGACACTTGTAGGTGCCGTGTTGGTAGTCGTGGCGCTACTTGTCTACTTCCTGCCACGCGAAACCAAGTTTGGCTACGAATACGAGCAAGGACGCCCCTGGCGTTACAACTCACTCATAGCCACCTTTGACTTCCCAATATATAAGACGCAACAAGAGGTTGAAGCCGAAAGCGATAGTGCTTTGGCCAACTTTCAACCCTTCTATGTTGAGAATGCTCAAATAGCCCAACGCCAAATAGCCGCCTTTCATAACGACTTTGTCAATGGTGCGTTCAACGATGTGCCAGCACGCTTTTTGCCTCACATCGAACGACTCATGGCAGCTGTCTATCAAGCGGGTATTGTCAACTCGGCCGACCTTTCACAGATGGCCAAAGATCGCATTACAGGCATTCGTGTAGTCGAAGGCACTGAAGCCCTCTCGCGTTCTCTCACCGAACTCTACTCTACCCGTTCGGCCTACGAATACATCGTACATTGCGACAGTACACAGTTTCCACGCGAGATAATAGCCCGTTGTAACCTCAATCAATACCTCGCCCCCAACCTACTCGTTGATAGTGCCAAGACAAGCACCGCACGTGAGGACCTCATCGCCTCCGTTGCTCCCGCAGCAGGTATGGTACAAAGTGGACAGCGCATCATCGATCGTGGTGAGATTGTGTCGGCCGACCAATATAAGATACTACAATCCTTCGAGCGTGAGACCGTGCGTCGCAATGACCCTTCAGAAGGCTTTTGGCAGGTGCTCCTCGGACAGGTTATCTTCGTGTCGTGCATTTTAGGTTCATTTGTCTACTACCTCCGCCTCTATCGGCGCGACTATCTTTATTCACCTCATAGCATATTGCTCCTATCGTCGCTAGTAGCTATCTTCCCCTTGATTACCTATCTCATGGTCGATCATAAGACGTTTAGCGTCTATATGGTGCCTTACGCCATGGTGCCCATCTTTGTGCGCACCTTCATGGATTCTCGCACCGCCTTCATGGCCATGGTGTGCAGCGTCGTGCTTTCTTCTTTTGCCCTTCACTCTAACTACGAGTTTGTGGTCGTACAATTCATGGCGGGCATGACTGCTATCTATGCCCTTCGCGACTTGAGCGAACGTTCACAACTCCTACGTGTAGCCCTTTACGCCTTCCTCACGTCCACCACCATTATGCTCGGTTTCGACCTTTCACAAGGCGTCGATTGGAGCCACATCGATCGTTCTATCTATATATATAATGGTGTAAATGGTGTTCTTCTACTCTTTGCTTATCCCCTACTCTATCTGTTGGAGAAGACATTTGGCTTCACTTCAAGCGTAACGTTGGTCGAACTTTCCAATACGAACAATATAATCTTCCGCCTTATGGCCAAGAAGGCACAAGGCACCTTTGTTCACTCTTTGCAAGTGGCCAACCTCGCTGCCGAGGTGGCCGATAAGATTGGAGCCAAACCTCAGTTGGTGCGTACGGGAGCTCTTTACCATGATATAGGTAAAATGGTCAACCCCGCTTTCTTTACCGAAAATCAAACGGGTGTCAACCCACATGATGAACTCAGCGAAGAGCGTTCTGCACAAATCATCATCAGCCACGTGACAGAAGGTCTTCGTTTAGCGGATAAATATCACCTGCCCAAAGTGATACGTGACTTCATCTGTACTCACCATGGACGTTCACAAGTAAAGTATTTCTATATACAGTGGCAAAACAAACATCAAGGCGAGCAGCCTGACCCCAAACTCTTTACTTATCCTGGCCCCAACCCTTTCACGCGCGAACAAGCCATTCTCATGATGTGCGATGCCGTTGAAGCATCGTCACGTTCGCTCAAGGAATACACCGAGGAGAGTATCAAAGAGTTGGTCGACCGCATCGTCGACGGACAAGTGCAGGCAGGCTACTTCCGCGAGTGTCCTATCACCTTCCGCGATATTGCCGATGCCAAGCGCGTACTCGTAGAGAGTATCAAGACAATCTACCATACGCGCATAGCCTATCCCGAACTCAATCCCAAACCCATCACTCCGCGTCCACAACCCCGACGCCCCTACTTCTTCGGACGTAGATAACTATCAACTCAAAAAAAATAAGAACCTATGATACAAAATGGAGAAAACTATATACGTTTTGATTGGGCGATGAAACGCCTCTTGCGCAATAAGGCCAATTATGTGGTGTTAGAGGGATTCTTATCCTCACTGATTGGTAAAGGGATAAAAATTCACCGATTCCTTGAGAGCGAAAGCAATCAAGAAGATGATGAAGACAAATACAATCGTGTCGATATCTTTGCAGAGAGCGAAGACGGCGAACTCTGCATTATTGAAGTGCAGAATAGCCGCGAGCTATCTTACTTTCATCGCATGCTATATGGAGTGTCAAAAGCCATCACGGAATACATCGGTTTAGGCAAGCCCTATGATGAGGTGCGCAAAGTGTATTCCATCAATATTGTCTATTTTGAACTAGGACAAGGTAAAGATTACGTTTATCATGGCAGGACAGAGTTTAAGGGCATACATGCACCGCATGATACATTAAAACTCTCAGTACGTCAAAATGAAAAGTTCTTTGGAAAAAAAGAAAAAGATATACTACGTCGTAAAGATGCAGGTATGCTCTTTCCCGAATATTACGTATTGCGTGTAAACGATTTTGACTCTGTAGCTAAAACACCGCTTGACGAATGGATTTCCTTTCTAAAAACAGGACAAATAAGTAAAGAGGCAAAAGCCGCAGGACTTCCTGAAGCTCGTGAGCGCTTACGTGTTGATTCCCTTTCCGAAGATGATAGGCAAGCCTATTTTCGCCACATGGAATCTGTTCGTCATATGAAGAGTCTTTTCGACACTAGTCGCGATGAAGGTTACGAGGAGGGTCGTGCAGAAGGTCGTGCAGAGGGTCGTGCAGAGGGTCGTGCAGAGGGTCGCGAAGAAGGTAAACTTCTACAACAAATAGAAGTGGCACGTACCATGTTGGCAGATGGAATGCAGCTTAGTTTGGTAATGAAGTATACAGGCTTAACGAAAAAGCAAATAGAGGAAAGTCGAAGTTAGACTATGGCTAGGCAATAAAAGGGAAAAAAATGCTTTTTCCCTTTTTATTGCGCTCACCTTGCACTAACTTTGCATCTCAAAATAAAGAAAAGTAATAACAAATAACATACGATGAATTTTGTAGAAGAACTCAAATGGCGCGGCATGTTGCACCAAATGATGCCGGGCACTGAAGAATTGCTCGAAAAAGGCATGACAACAGCCTATGTAGGTATCGACCCAACGGCCGACTCTTTACACATTGGCCATCTCTGCTCTGTAATGATGCTCCGCCACTTCCAGCGTGCGGGCCACAAGCCATTAGCACTCGTAGGTGGTGCAACAGGTATGATTGGCGACCCTTCAGGCAAAAGTGCCGAGCGTAACCTCCTTACTGAAGACATTCTTCGCCACAACGTTGCTTGTATCAAGAAGCAACTCTCTCACTTCCTCGACTTCGATTCTGATGCTCCCAATGCAGCCGAATTGGTTAACAACTACGACTGGATGAAGGACTTCACCTTCCTCGATTTCGCACGCGAGATTGGTAAACACATTACTGTCAACTATATGATGGCTAAGGATAGCGTGAAGAAACGCTTGAATGGTGAAGCACGCGACGGACTTTCATTCACAGAGTTTACCTACCAGCTCTTACAGGGTTACGACTTCCTCCACCTTTACGAGACGAAGAACTGCAAACTCCAAATGGGTGGTTCTGACCAATGGGGCAACATCACCACTGGTACCGAACTTATTCGTCGTACTCTTGGTGCTGAAGCTGATGCTTATGCCCTCACTTGTCCGCTTATTACCAAGGCCGATGGTAAGAAGTTTGGTAAGACGGAGCAAGGCAACGTTTGGCTCGACCGTCGTTACACCACTCCTTACAAGTTCTACCAATTCTGGCTCAACGTAGGCGACGAAGAAGCAGAACGTTATATCAAGATCTTCACCTCACTCGAGCACGATGAGATTGAAGCCCTCATTGCCGAACATCGTGCCGTCCTCATAAATTGAAGCAAGCATACTTGAATAATCATATGACGCAGTGAGGGCTTTATCCTCGTTATATGTATAGGTATATTTCTGACCCGTGCTGTACGAAATCTCCGAGATATTTCCGTCGTCATTGTAGGAATAGGAAATAACCGTGCCGTTGCCGTATGTTATTTTGTTATTCCGCTGCTTTGAATCGTAGCCGTAAGAAACGATCGACTGCTTATTCTCGGAGTCGGCACTGCCCGCAACTTTGATATTGGTTACGTTGCCAAAGGTATTGTACTCAAAGGTATATACCGAGCCACTATGTGACATCGAGGTTATTCTGTCGCCCGAATAGGTGTATTCGGCAGACATTGTATTGCCCGAAGAAAGTCCGCTGACAGTCTGAGTAACTCTTTCAAGTGCGCCGACCGCATTATAGGTATACTGCATAAGATTACTGTCGGCACCCGTGAGCGAATAAGAATCAAGCATACCTGTATTCGCATTGTAATTGTAATAAACCGTGTTGCCTGCACTGTCCGATGATGAAGCAAGGTAATTCCTGTTTTCGGTATAAGTATTCGACACATTCGTCATTACCATACTGCCGTTTGCAGCAGTATCGGTCAGCAAATCACCATTGCTGTTTTTGGTTGTGTTCTTGCTTCTCTCCTGTCGGCAGCCGAAGCAATCGCAGTCAACATTATCCTTGAAGCAAGTGCAGTTGTAGTAAACTTCCGTTTCCTTTGAATCAACTGTTACGGTAAGCGTCTGTGTGCATTGAGCGCAGGAACATCCGCACTGCTCAAGGCGGTAGGTTGTTCCGTTGACTGTGACGGTCTGATCCTCATTGACCGACATAGTCTCAAGCGTTTCCTCTTCCTCCTCAACGCAGTAGCTCGAGGTAGATTTAACTAATCGCAAATCGTCAAATGCCGCATAATGAACCTGATTGTCAAGAATCACCGCAACCTTGGCATTTTCAACGGGTTCTTTGAGCCTGAAAGAAACAGCTGT
>OQVR01001405.1_pt1 | contig 10323 bp, 8 predicted proteins | sample 1691521 | NCBI WGS metagenome assembly OQVR01 (sample SAMN03418256, study PRJEB22391) | human gut metagenome | biome: human-gut; feature: organic feature; material: feces | host: Homo sapiens | place: Tanzania | collected 2013-01
GTTTGATCGAATGAGCGGCCAATGGATGATGACAACAGTAGTCAACACAACTATGCACAATAATCAGAATGCATCGTTCCTGTCGTTCTATCATAAGTTTGTCAACGACACGACATTCCAGGTGGCAAGTATAAACGACCCGCTTGAGTTCACAGGTCCTAATCCCGACGACGACTTCGGAAGTATGGAGGGCATCCTGGCGCCCGAACAATGGCTGTCGTTTGCACCCGAACTGCCGCATTCCACCATATATAATATACTCTACGGACAGAAGTATTCGGAGAGCAATCAGAAGATATTCGTCATCCGCGGCATTGCCAACGGTCTGGAGACCGAGCTGACTTTCCGCCGCAAGGGTAGACATTGGAAACTAATGAAACTGATAATGTAATGAAGGACATACTCGATTGCAGCCTTTTGGCGCACAATACGTTCGGCATTGAGGCTCGATGCCGTCGCTTTCTTGAGTTTGACACAGTAGACGAGGCTCGTCGGGTGGCGGGCATCCTCGCCCATACTGACATGCCGTTCATCATCGTCGGCGAGGGCAGCAACCTGCTTCTCACCCGCGACTTCGAAGGCATTGTGGTTCATTCTGCCATACGCGACAAGGCTATGGTAATGGCTGACGGTAATGAGATACTTGTTTTTCCACTCGTGCTTGAACCGGCTCTGACGATAAGCATACTCGCAGTCGGCATTGAACAGACGCACCACATTGCCCGTAGCTATCTCCACCGCCTCCACATCGAATATCAAGTCCTTGGCTTCGGCACCATACGCGCCTATGTTCTGAACGGCACTGGCTCCCACTTCACCAGGAATGATGCTCAGGTTCTCGGCGCCATGAAAGCCGTGCTCCACGGCATAGGCCACCACATCATCGAACACCTCACCACTTCCGCAACGCAGAAACACGAACTCGGAATTGTGCAAGGCATCATCCTTTGCAGCAACAGCAAGGGTCTCGTTAGCAAGCACATCCTCGTTAGCAAGCACCTCAATGCCCTTGATGGCCGAGTGAACCACAGTGCCCTCGTAATCGCCCGTAAGCAGGAGATTACTGCCGCCACCCAAAATGAGCAGCGGCTTATCAGCATCGGTAAGTGAAGCCACCAACTGCCGGGCTTCCTCCACCGAGCTATACTCCAGGAATCGCTTGCACTTGGCATCAATTCCAAACGTATTGTGAGCCAAAAGGCTATAGTCACGAATATCCTTCATATCTGGTTAAACTATTAACTGTTAACTATCAACTTTAATCTATCAACTATTAACTTTTAACTATCAACTTTAAAAGAATTACATCTCCAGCTTCATCAGCAGCCACTTGCCACCTATTCTCTTGAAGGTGAGCTGAGTCTCCAGCCCGTTGGCAATGCCTCGAATCACGAAGATTTTCTGGCTGCTCTCGGTGTATTTCTGACCATAGATGATGTTGTAAATCATGCCATGAGGCAACTGCGGAGCGAAGGCAGGCCAGGTCTCAGGCTCGATGTCTCCGGTCATCGTACTGAAGTCATCATCTGGATCAGGACCGGTGAACTTCACTGGATTATGCAGATGGCGTGCCTGGAAAGCCGTATCAGAGGCAAAGGCGCCATAGAACTTCAGGAAGCTGGCATTCATATTCTGATACATCGGCTTGTAGTTGATGCTGGTCATCATCCAGAGACCGTTGATGCGATTGAAGAGGAACTGCTGCACCACTTTCTTGCGATAGAACACCTTCTCTACAATCACATGGTCGATGGTGGTATCCTTTACCAGATTCATCTGCCTGCGGTTGTCGAAGATGAGCGTGTAGTAGTCCTGGCGCATAAAGAAATGCTCCATCCTCCAATGTTTCTTCTCAATCTGCTTCTTCAGCTTGTCGTTGTGATAAACAGGAAGAGGGAAATTGATACGACTCATCTGCAACTTGCGGTTTGCTGCAAAATTGAACACGAAATCATCAAACAGCTCATCGGCTGCCTTCGGCATCGGAGTCTCCTCGATGATCTTCTCCGTTGAGTCCATAGCTTGTGTGTCGGCCACGGTTGTATCAGCCGCAGTCGAATCGATGGCAGGTGCCGGCTTCTTGTCTGTGCATCCCACAGAGGTGAAGCAAACGATGGTAAACACCGCCATCATGACTGTTATCAAAGATAGTTTCTTCATAAACTTATAAAATTTCTCAAATTTTCCATGCAAAAGTACAACTTTCTTTTGAGATATTTCATATTTTAAGCAAAAAATGTTATCTTTGCACTCAAAATAGATGAAATAGTGACTTTTGCGAGCCATTTATGGCAAACAAATCGCTTAAACTTCAATTTTGTAAACAGACAAATAATAAGATATGTTATTAGAGAAAATCGAAGAACTCTTGAAAGAAGTCAACGCTCTCACAGCCCAGAACGCAGAGGAAGTAGAGCAGCTTCGCATCAAGTATCTCAGCAAGAAGGGTGAAATCAATGCCCTTATGGCCGACTTCCGCAATGTGCCAGGCGACCAGAAAAAAGAGGTTGGTATCAAGATCAACGAATTAAAGAACGCAGCCCTTGAGAAGATCAATGGCCTGAAAGAGCAGATGGAGGAGGCAGAGTCTTCAAGCGATGACATCGACCTGACCCGTACAGCTTATCCTGTAGCGCTTGGAACCCGCCATCCATTGACCGTGGTGAAGAATCAGATCATCGACATCTTCGGCCGCATGGGATTCACTCTCTATCAGGGTCCAGAGGTAGATGACGACAAGCACGTATTCACCATGCTGAACTTCGCTGCCGATCATCCAGCCCGCGACATGCAGGATACATTCTTCATCGAGAAGACCGACTCCGACGATGTTACCAAGAATGTACTTCTCCGTAGCCATACCTCTAACGACGAGGCTCACTATATGGAGACCCACGAGCCACCTATCCGCGTATTGTGCCCAGGACGAGTATATCGCAACGAGGCTATCAGCGCACGTGCTCACTGCTTCTTCCACCAGGTAGAAGGTCTCTATGTAGATAAGAACGTAAGCTTCACCGACCTTAAGCAGGTGCTCCTCACCTTCGCTCGAGAGATGTTCGGTGCAGATACCAAGATCCGTCTGCGCCCTAGCTACTTCCCATTCACAGAACCTAGCGCAGAGATGGATATCTCCTGCAACATCTGCGGTGGCAAGGGATGTAACTTCTGCAAGCATACAGGATGGGTTGAAATCCTGGGTTGCGGTATGGTTGACCCTCACGACCTCGAGGCTTGTGGTATCGACAGCAACGTATATACCGGCTATGCATTCGGTATGGGCGTGGAGCGTATCACCAACCTGAAGTATCGTGTGAGCGACCTTCGTCTCTTCTCTGAGAACGATACCCGCTTCCTGCGTGAATTCGAATCAGCAAAGTAATTCATTAATAAGAATCAACATGAAAAAAATTACAGTTAACACCATCATTGCACTCGCATTGGGTTCAATGTGCTTAAGTTCTTGCATCGGCTCTTTCAGCTTGACAAACAATGTGCTCAACTGGAACAAGCGTGCAACTGACAACAAGTTCATCAACGAGTTGATTTTCATTGTCATCAGCCCTGCTTATGCAGTCTGCTCAGCAGCTGACTTGCTTGTACTCAACACTATCGAGTTCTGGACTGGCGACAAAGTGATTGCCAACGTTGGCAAGACTCAGAATGTTACTGGCAAGGATGGCAGATTGTATGCCATCAAGACTCTGAAGAATGGCTACGAGATTACCGACCCTGCTGGCGAGAAGTCTTACTTCGTGTTCGACAAGAAGAGCAAGAGCTGGTCTTACAGCAAGGATGGCGACATCCGCGAGCTCTTCAGTTTCAACGAGGATGGCAGCATCCAGGCTTGCCTGCCTAACGGACAGAAGATGAACGTAGAGCAGAACGAGATTGGTCTTTACCAGCTCCGCATGGCTGTTAACGACGGTTTGTATTTTGCTTGCAACAAGTAAGCTGGCGACAAGTAAAATACTACCCTACTCTATATGAAAAAGGTGAGTCATTTCTTTGATGGCTCACCTTTTTTATTTTTATCCATTCCATTATTCTACTTCATTATTATAATAAATAAGGTGTTTCTGCGTTAGATAATGTATGAAACAGAGATTATTCATACTCACGATATGCCTGATTGCCACCCTGAAGATGATGGCACAGGAATTTACACTGCACGGCAGGGTGACTGATGAAGACAGCCATCCTATAGAGCTTGCCACCGTATCCGTGGCAAGCCAGGGAAAGGTAGCCTTTACCTCACTGAAGGGAGAGTTCAGCATGCGCCTTCATTCTACCGACAGCGTGATGGTCAAGTTCTCCATGATAGGATACAAGAGCAAGATTAGAGTGCTGAGAAAACCTCGAGGCAAGCAAAACCTGCAAGTCGTCCTCCATACCGATGCTGCCATGCTGGGAGAAGTGAATGTAACGGGAGAAAAGATCCAGACCGACCAGACGCAGGAAATCAAGCTCAAGGATGCCAGACTGGCCCCTTCTGCTAACAGCAATGCCGTAGAAGGCATCATCCAGCAGCAAGCCGGCGTAAGCACTCACAACGAACTTTCATCGCAATACAATGTGCGTGGCGGTGCTTTCGACGAGAACTCCGTATATATAAATAATGTGGAGGTTTATCGTCCTTATCTCGTCCGGAGCGGTCAGCAGGAAGGTCTCTCCATCATCAATCCCTATATGGTAGATAAAATCGGATTCTCTACGGGTGGATATGCAGCCAAATACGGAGACAAGATGAGTTCTGCACTCGACATCACCTACAAGACCTTAAGGGCGAAAGGAAAGAGCCCGATTGTAGAAGGAAGCGTTGCTGCCAGCCTGCTCGGAGCAGATGCCTACATAGGATTGGGAACCCGGAAGCTATCCTGGCTCAACAGTGTGAGATACAAGACTACAGCCTATCTGCTCGGTTCGATGGAAACCAAGGGAGAATACAAGCCGAACTATCTCGACTACCAAACCTATCTGAGCTATCAGCCCAACAGGCGTTGGAAGATTGATTTCATCGGAAACATCTCTGACAACCATTACAATTTCGAACCATCCGACCGTGAAACCGCCTTCGGAACAATGGAAAACGTCAAGAACTTTAGAGTATATTTCGATGGTCAGGAAAAGGATCGCTTCCTCACCTATTTCGGAACACTGGGCATCTCCCGCAACATCACTTCCAACACCAGCATCTCGCTCCTGGGCAGTGCTTTCTACACCAGGGAACAGGAGAAATACGATATCCAGGGACAGTATTGGCTCGACCAGACCGAAACCTCCGAAAACCTGGGTGTAGGAACTTACTTTGAGCATGCCCGCAACTATCTCACGGCGCGTGTGATGAGTGTCAAGCTGATGCTGAAGCACAAGGTACAGAAGCATGATATGGAGGCGGCTGTCACGCTGAAACGGGAACACATCGAAGAAAATTCCGTAGAATACGAGATGAGAGATTCTGCCGGATACAGCATTCCGCACACAGGAAAAGACCTCTACATGTACTATTCAATGAAGGCTAGAAACGAATTGAACGCCAACCGCATAGAAACCTATCTGCAAGACACTTACCGATTCACGAGCGGAGGAGATTCTACCCAGTCTGGCGATATCAGGCAGACACTCTATACACTGAACTATGGTCTTCGCCTGAGCCATTGGAACTTCAACAGGGAAACCATCCTGAGCCCACGCGTCTCCCTCGCCATCATCCCGGCAAACCATGAGAACACGACGCTCCGTTTCGCTGCTGGTCTCTATTATCAGGCACCTTTCTTCAAGGAGCTGAGAGATACCTCTACCATCAATGGAGTAACCATCGCCTCGCTCAACCGGAAGATCAAGAGTCAGCGAAGCATCCACTTCATTGCCGGTTACGACTACCGGTTCAAGGTGAATGAACAGAGATACAAGTTCTCGGCCGAAGCCTACTATAAGGCATTGAGCAATCTGGTGCCCTACTCTGTCAGCAATGTAAAGGTAGTTTATTACGGACAGAACGAATGCAGCGGTCATGCAGCAGGTTTCGACTTCAAGCTCTATGGCGAGTTTGTGCCCGGCACGGATTCCTGGCTCAGCCTGTCGCTGATGGATACCAGGATGAAACTCAACGGCAAGAGCATCCCGCTTCCTACCGATCAGCGGTATGCAGTGAACCTCTTCTTCACCGATTACTTCCCAGGCAGCAGGAAGTGGCTCCTGTCTCTCAAGCTTGCCTTTGCCGATGGACTTCCATTCGCCGCACCTCATAGAGAATTGGAAACCAACAGTTTCCGTGCCACCGCCTATCGCCGTGCAGATATCGGAATGAGCTACCAGTTACTGGACAACCGCCATCAGGAACACAGAACATTCCTCAAGAATGTAACTGTGGGTATAGATTGCCTCAATCTCTTCGGCATTGACAATGTAAACAGCTACTACTGGGTAACGGATGTCACGAACCAGCAGTATGCCGTGCCTAATTATCTCACCGGCAGACAGCTCAATGCAAGAGTATTACTGGAATTCTGATAAGACAGAAGTAAAAAGCAGAGAGTAAGGAGTTAAAAGCATGGAGTTTTAGCACTCAAAAATGGTGATTTTTCACATTATTCTAAATATTTAACCGTAGATAGTTCGCTATCTGCGGTTTTTTTCGTATCTTTGCGCCCGAATTATGCGATGACGGTTCGTCCGCTCATTCCATGGATTCAGGAAACCATTCTATAAAGAATAAAGAAATAATACATAATAATCAATTATGAGCAAACAAGTAGAAAAGATTAAGGAGCTGATCGCTAAGCGCGAACAGGCTCGTCTTGGCGGTGGCGAGAAGGCCATCGAGAAGCAGCATGCACGTGGCAAATATACAGCTCGTGAGCGTATCGAAATGTTGGTAGATGCTGGCAGTTTCGAGGAGTACGACATGTTCAAGTTGCACCGTTGCACTAACTTCGGTATGGAGAAGAAGCAGTACCTCGGTGATGGTGTGGTAGCGGGTAGCGCTACTATCGCAGGCCGCTTGGTTTACGTATATGCTCAGGACTTCACCGTTAACGGTGGTTCGCTCTCTGAGACAATGGCACAGAAAATCTGCAAGGTAATGGATATGGCCATGACTATGGGCGCACCTGTTATCTGCATGAACGACTCTGGTGGTGCACGTATTCAGGAAGGTATCTGCGCTCTTGCCGGTTATGGTGAGATTTTTGAGCGCAATATCCTTGCTTCTGGTGTAGTTCCACAAATTTCTGCCATCATGGGCCCATGTGCCGGTGGTGCTGTTTACTCACCAGCCCTTACCGACTTCATCATCATGAAGGAACAGACCTCTTACATGTTCCTTACAGGTCCGAAGGTTGTTAAGACAGTTACTGGTGAGGATATTGATGCAGAGCACCTTGGTGGCGCTTCTGTACACGCTACAAAGAGTGGTGTCACTCATTTCGCAGCCAAGACAGAGGAAGAGGCAATTGAGATGATCAAGAGCTTGCTCTCATTTATACCGAGCAACAATACAGAGGAGGCTCCTCGTGTAGAGTGCAACGATCCGATCAACCGTATGGAGGATTCGCTCAACGAGATTATCCCCGACGATCCCAACAAGGCTTACGATATGTACAAGGTTATCGGTGCAGTTACAGACAACGGCGAGTTCTTCGAGGTTCAGCCTAAGTTTGCCAAGAATATCATCATCGGTTTCGCACGTTTCAACGGTCAGAGTGTTGGTATCGTAGCCAACCAGCCGGCAGCTTATGCAGGTGTGCTCGACGTTAACGCCAGCCGTAAGGCGGCACGCTTCGTACGTTTCTGCGATGCTTTCAATATTCCTATCGTATCGCTTGTTGATGTTCCGGGATTCCTTCCGGGTACAGGTCAGGAGTACAATGCAGTTATCCAGCACGGTGCACAGCTTCTCTACGCTTACGGTGAGGCTACAGTGCCTAAGATTACAATCACTCTGCGCAAGAGCTACGGAGGTTCGCACATCGTTATGGGCTGCAAGCAGCTTCGTGCCGACCTCAACTTCGCATGGCCGTCGTCAGAGATTGCCGTTATGGGTGCCAGCGGTGCTGTTGCCATCCTGTGTGGCAAGGAAGCCAAGGCCAAGAAAGAGGCTGGAGAGGATGTTAAGGCATTCCTCGCTGAGAAGGAAGAAGAATATACAGAGAAGTTTGCCAATCCGTATGAGGCTGCTTCATATGGCTACATTGACGATGTTATCGAGCCGCGCAACACACGTTTCCGTATCTGCCGTGGTTTGGCACAGCTTGCCACAAAGCGTCAGTCATTGCCGGCAAAGAAGCATGGCTGCATGCCGATGTAATTCATAAATGTTTAGAAAATGGACAAGAATATATATGCAGCCATTGCAATGGCTTTATATGAGTACCAGGGTAACAATGTTCATGACAAGGAGCCTGGTTTCATAACAATACAGCCACGTCAGACGATGTGGAACGCCAAGTTCTTGAGTTTAACAGCTAAACCATAAATACAGGGAAATGAAAGAATTCAAATATACAATCGACGGACAGGAATATAAAGTCCAGATAGAGGATGTTGAGGGCAATATCGCCAGCGTGAATGTTAACGGTGAGGCTTTCAAGGTCGAGATGGAGCAGGAAGCAGAACCTGAGAAGAAGAAGGTTGTGCTCGGTCAGCCCACTGCTGCTGCAGAAGAAGGCGAGGCAACAAGTGCTGCCAGCGTGAATACTGCCAATGCGCTTAAGGCTCCGCTGCCTGGCGTTGTGACAGAGATTAAGGTTGCTGTAGGCGACGAGGTTAAGGCAGGCGACGTTGTCGTTGTGCTTGAGGCTATGAAGATGGCCAATAATCTTGAGGCTGAAAAGGATGGTAAGGTAACGGCAATCTGTGTAAAGAATGGAGAAAGTGTTCTTGAAGACGCTCCGCTTGTTGTGATTGAATAATAAGAAGGAGTATTCGGTAAGAATACATCAATGTTATACAATGGATGCGATGGTTCTCTGATATAAAGAGGCTGTCGCATCCATTTTTTGTAGGTATACAGGGATATGATTCATAGGGTGTTTAAGGAGTTGGGCGCATGTACGATTAAACAAAAGTGAAAAACCGACAGGTGATTTCTAATAGCCGTTAATATGTTAAATTATAGTGTTAAAATGGAATAAAGATGTATGCCAAAATGACACTTTAACAAATATTGCGTCTATATTTGCAACCGAAAAAGACAAAACGCTATTGTTTTAACACACCTGTGACTTATATTGGCTTCAATGTGTCAAAATGCAAGTTTGTGTTAACATAAGCATTTTAACTTTAAAATGATAATAAAAACAATAAAGTAAAAGAACTATGAAAAAGTATTCTAAGTATTTGGTTGTGGCAATGAGCGCACTTGCCTTTGCCTTTTCTACTGGAACCTTGATTAAGGTGAATGCTACACAGGCTCCTTCGGCAGCAGTACCGGCGCAGCCCGTTGACCTTACATATGCAGCCGAGAAGTCGTTGCCTTCGGTAGTACACATTCTCAGCACAAAGAACTCTAAGATTCAGACCGTTGAGGTACAGAGCGACCCGTTCTCTGATTTCTTCAGCGACCCGTTTGGATTCTTCGGCAATCCCAACCAGGGACAGGATGGCAAGCAGAGACGTAGCGTGCGCACCCCCAAGCAGCAGGGTTCCGGCTCAGGTGTCATCATCTCTACAGATGGATATATTGTGACAAACAATCACGTTGTAGCCGATGCCGACGAACTCACAGTGACACTCAATGACAACAAGGAGTATTCGGCACGCATCATCGGAACAGATAAAACTACCGACCTTGCGCTTATCAAGATTGATGCAAAGGATCTTCCTGCCATCACTATCGCCAACAGCGAGAACATTAAGGTAGGCGAGTGGGTGCTGGCAGTAGGCAACCCGTTCAACCTTACCAACACAGTCACAGCAGGTATTGTCAGCGCCAAGGGCCGTTCGCTTTATCAGAACGGTGTAGAGTCGTTCATCCAGACCGACGCAGCCATCAATCCGGGCAACTCAGGCGGTGCGCTTGTAAATACCCGTGGCGAGCTTATCGGTATCAATGCAATGCTCTACTCGCAGACAGGTTCGTTCAGCGGTTATGGATTTGCCATTCCTACATCTATTATGAACAAGGTAGTCGACGATCTCAAGAAGTACGGAACTGTTCAGCGTGCCGTTATCGGTATTCAGGGACAGGATGTCAAGAACTATGTTGACGCTCAGAAGGAGCAGGGCAAGGACATCGACCTTGGCACAATGGAAGGCATCTACGTGGCTAAGATTGTAGAAGAGAGCTCAGCCGAGGAAGCCGGTCTGAAGGTAGGCGACGTC
>OQVR01001408.1_pt1 | contig 10309 bp, 10 predicted proteins | sample 1691521 | NCBI WGS metagenome assembly OQVR01 (sample SAMN03418256, study PRJEB22391) | human gut metagenome | biome: human-gut; feature: organic feature; material: feces | host: Homo sapiens | place: Tanzania | collected 2013-01
GGCATAAGCCTGTCCGCAGGAAGTCCGAACTTGGAAGCAGTTTCCTCAAACCCGCTAAACAAATTAAAAGGCAAAAAGACCGCCGAATAGATATTCAAGTATTGTTTTAAGAGCCGATGCTCCGACTATAAATATTAAATTCCTGAAAAACGATTTGTAATAAACGGCAAATCCGTAATTCGGGAATTTTGTCGTTTTTGAAATGCTTTTCATAATATACTCGGACATATTTATGCTTTCACGGCAGCACAATACTATCGCAAGCAGGCATAAAGTGCCGTAAGGAAAAATCATTATTATACAATATCCAAGACCCTTAAGCGTATATTCATTGTAAAGAAAAAATGAAATACAGCCGATAATGTATCCGTAAATCAGAGGCATAACATTTGTAATCAGTGCACCGAATACCGAGAGACCGAGAAAAAATATTACAATCAAAAATACTGCCGGAAAAATAAGATAAATTAAAAATTCCGAGCCGATTGAAGTAATATCTCTTGTAAGGATGACGGTCGTAAAGTAGTCGGTTATTTTTAAATAAAGCTTCCCCTCCCCTTTTCCGCCGAAACAGCCGGAAATAATCCCCGCAAATGTAAAAATTATCGGCAAAAATAATTTCCAGTTTGACATTATCTCCGTTGCAACCTGCCACAATATGCAAATATTCATTGTTTGTACTTACACCTAAAACAAGGCAAGCGGGATATGGATAGCTGTCGGGATATTGTTCTATTATTTTACCCGTATGTATTGCATTGAATACATCATCACGGTATATTCCTCGTTCCTGTAACCGTTTCAGAGCGTGCACAGACCATATGACAGATTTATCGTCACATAACTTTTGTAATGCTTCGATATTTAATTCAGGCAAGCTTGTCACCTCCTCTGTCTATGGTGTGTTTGATTTGTGTATTTATTCGCAACTAATTCGCAACCATTCTTTACAACTTTATTGTAGCATATCAAGATAGATTGTACAAGAATAATATTAATCAGTTTGGATTTGGTAACGGTATTGTTTTCTAAACAACAATAAAAGGTATCAGTCTTTTTAACCAATACCTTTTTATGGAGCTGATAACGGGATTCGAACCCGTGACCTCGTCCTTACCAAGGACGCACTCTGCCTACTGAGCTATATCAGCATATTTAATTGTAAGGTTGCAACCTTTATAATGTTAATCTCGCAAAATTTCAGATATTAACGGCCAAATCATTGCTATAAAAAACAGTAAAAATCCAACAATAACAAAATCAAAATTAATTTTACTTTTTTACACGGTCGCAAAACCACGGTGATTATATCACAAAAACATCGTGATGTAAAGTGTCCACGAAATATAATAACACATTTGCACGGTGATTTCAAATGTTTTTTTAAACTTTTTTGTAAAAAATACGAAAAGATTTGAAAAACACTTGATTATAAGCCGTTTTGGTGCTATAATTTTCTTGTAGATAATGAAAGCTAAAGGAGTGGGCAACAAACCCGCTCCTTATTTATTAGTTTTCACTTTGTTCCTCGGTGCGGTTTATCTGTCTGCAATATTTCGCACAGGGCATTTTTGCAGACAGGAAGGCAGTGAATTTATGGCAAAAAGCAAAGGCGGTGTAACCGTATCAAAAGTATGGGAGCTTTGTCAGCCGATTGTTGAAGGCTTCGGACTTTCACTTTGGGATGTGCGTTATGTCAAGGAAGGTGCAGACCGTTTCCTGCGTGTTTACATTGACAAGCCCGAAGGCATTGACATTAACGATTGCGAAAATGTTTCTCGTGCAATCAACGGCCCTCTTGATGAGCTTGATCCGATTGAGGAGGCGTACTGTCTTGAGGTCTGCTCTCCCGGAATTGAGCGTGAGCTTATCCGTGACGAACATTTTATGCAGTTCATCGGTGCGGATATTATGGTTAAGATGCTCCGCCCCATTGACGGCATAGGCAGAGAATTTAAAGGGGTTTTAAAGGGTTATTCCGACGGTAAGGTCACAATTGAAGATCACAGCGGTGAGAATGAAATAACAATCAGCAAAAAGGACGCCGCATGGATTAAGCTTGACGATTTTGATTAAAAATTGCAGTTTGAACACTACGGATACACATAATAGCATAACAATTTGTATATAACCGAAAAATAAGAAAAGGATGATTTGGAAAATGACTAACAAAGATTTATTTGAGGCATTGAGAACATTTGAAAAGGAAAAGGGCATTCCTATGGACTATATGCTTCAAAACATTGAAAAGGCAATTTCCGTTGCCTGCAAGAACTACTACGGCGGTAATGAAAATGTTGTATTCAAGGTTGATCCGGAAAAGAACAGCTTTGACGCAAAGCTTGTCAAAACAGTAGTTGACGAGGTTTTTGATCCTAACTTTGAGGTTACTGTTGAGGAGGCTCAGCAGATTAACAAGAGAAAGAAATTTATTGTCGGCGATGAGATTGAAGTTCCGATTGATCCCAAGCACCTCGGTTGGACATCTGTTTCTTCTGCAAGAAATGTTATCCGTCAGGGCATTCGTCAGGGCGAAAAAGGTCAGACTCTTATCGAGTTTCAGAGCAAGCTCGGTGAAATTGTTACTGCAACCGTTGAAAGAATTGATCCTAAATCGGGCGTTGCAACAATCAAAATCGGCAAGAGCGAAGCTACTCTGCCAAAGAGCGAACAGCTCGGTCATGACGACCTCAAAGAAGGCGACCACATTAAGGTTTACATTGCAGATGTCAAAGACAACGAAAGAGGTCCTCACGCAATCATTTCAAGAACACACCCCGGTCTTGTAAAGCGTTTGTTTGAACAGGAAGTTCCTGAAATCTATGACGGCGTTGTTGAAATAAAGTCAATCTCCCGTGAGGCAGGCAGTCGTACAAAAATGGCTGTTTACAGCTCAAATCCCGATGTTGACGCAATCGGTTCATGTATCGGCAACAAGGGCGCTCGTGTAAACAAGATTGTTGAAGAACTCGGCGGTGAGAAAATCGACATCGTGCTTTACAGCGATGATCCCGAAAAGTACATTTCGGCGGCTCTCTCTCCTGCAAGCGTTTGCAAGGTTGAAATTACAGATGAAGAAACAAAGAGCTGCCGTGCAACCGTTCCTGACGGTCAGCTTTCACTTGCTATCGGCAACAAAGGACAGAATGCCCGTCTTGCCGCAAGACTTACAGGCTGGAGAATTGACATCCGTCCCGAAAGCGGTTTCTACGGCGAAGATGAGGACGATGAACCAAAGGCAGAAGAAAAACCCGAAGACGTTCTCGACCTTGACGAAAGCACAGAAGGCGAAACAGTTGTTTCGGATGAAACAGAGGAATAATCAGATTAAACAGAGAGGGATTTTATGAAGCAAAGAAAAATGCCGTTGCGTAAATGTACGGGTTGCGGAGAGATGAAAGAAAAGCGTGAGCTTATCCGTGTTGTCAAAGCACCCGACACCAAAGATGAAAACGGTGAAATCATTGCAAAAGGCGAAATTTCGCTTGACCTCACAGGTCGCAAGGCAGGCAGAGGCGCATATGTGTGCAGAAATCTTGCCTGCTTTGAAAAGGCTCGCAAGGCACGCCGCTTTGAACGCTCGTTAAGCTGTAAAATCCCTGATGAAGTATATGAGCAGATGCAAAGTGAACTTGCCGCATCAGACAGCGAGTAGGCGAAAGGATTTTTTATGAACGACAGGATTTTGTCGCTGCTTGGCATTTGCAAGAGGGCAGGCAAGCTGATTACAGGTGCCGACACGACGATTGACTCAATACGAAAAAGCAAGGCAAAGCTTGTTATTTTTGCAAATGATTTTTCAAAGAGCAGTAAGAAAAGCGTGCAGACAGCCGCTGATGAATGCAATGTAAAAACATTGACAATGAACCGAAGCAAAGAGGAAATAGGATTTGCTCTCGGAAAAATCTGCGGAGTTATGACAACCGAAGACAAAGGCTTTGCAGATAAGCTTGAACAGCTTATTGAAAACGAATCGGGAGGAGAATTGTATGATAAAATATAAGGTAAAGGACGCAGCAGCAGATCTCGGAGTTTCAAACAAGGAAATTATTGAGATTCTCGAAAAACATTGCGGTGTTACAAAGAAAACAATGACAACACTCGAGGAAAGCGAACTCGATGTGATTTTTGATGTAATCACAAAGAAGAACAAGGTTGAAAACTTTGACGAATACTTTGCGGCACGCAACAACAAACTTGACAACGAAAGCAAGCCACAGCAGGAAGATAAGCCCGCAAAGCAGAATGCAAAGGCTGACAATCAGAAGAAAAAGACCGATAAAAACGACAAAAAGCCTAACAACAAGGATGCAAAGCCTGCATCAAAACAGGAAAAGGTTGAAGTTTCTCAGGAAAAGAGCGTTGAGGAGTCTGCTCCCCGCAAGCGCAGAGTAATTGACACCCGTGCAACAAATGTTGATGTTGAGCGTTACAACCAGAAGTATGATGACCTTGCAAGCGACAGCTCAAAGGGCAGAAGCACGGACAACATTGTTAAAAAGCAGAAATTCACAAACCGTACCCAGCGTCAAAAGGGCAGACGACAGAAGCGTGAAACAGAGCAGGAGCGTCTGAACCGTATTGCTCTTGAGCGTAAGCAGAAACCGATTACAGTTCAGATTCCTGACGAAATCGTAGTTTCGGAGCTTGCTCTCAGACTCAAGGCTACCGTTGCCGAGGTTGTTAAAAAGGCATTCCTTATGGGTACAATGGTAACAGCAACAGATACAATCGACTTTGACACTGCGTCACTTATCGCCATGGAATTTCATGCAAAGGTTGAAAAAGAGGTTGTTGTTACAATCGAAGAACAGATTATTGATGACAGCGAGGACGATGAGGCAAATCTCGTTGAGAGAGCTCCGGTTGTTGTTGTTATGGGTCATGTTGACCACGGTAAAACTTCAATCCTCGACGCTATCCGTCACGCAAATGTAACAGCAGGCGAGGCCGGCGGTATCACACAGCATATCGGTGCTTACAGAGTTATGGTAAACGGCAAGCCTGTTACCTTCCTCGACACACCCGGACATGAGGCATTCACAACAATGCGTGCAAGAGGTGCTCAGGTTACCGATATTGCAATCCTCGTTGTAGCCGCCGATGACGGTATCATGCCGCAGACAGTTGAGGCTATCCACCATGCAAAAGCCGCAGGTGTATCTGTTATTGTTGCCATCAACAAAATGGATAAGGTCGGCGCAAATCCCGAAAATGTTAAACAGCAGCTCACAGAGTATGAACTTATTCCGGAGGAGTGGGGCGGCGATACACCGTGTATTCCTGTTTCCGCAAAGACAAAGGAAGGTCTTGACGATCTTCTTGAAATGGTTACTCTTGTTGCAGAGATGACAGAACTCAAGGCTAACCCCGACAGAGCCGCAAAGGGCACTGTTATCGAGGCAAGACTTGACAAGGGCAGAGGTCCTATTGCAACCGTACTCGTTCAGAACGGTACACTTCACAAGGGTGATACAATCATCGCAGGAACTTGCGTCGGTCGTGTAAGAGTTATGACAAACGATAAGGGCGAAAGAGTTACCGAGGCAGGTCCTTCTGTTCCTGTTGAAATCACAGGTCTTGACGAAGTTCCGGTTGGCGGCGATATCTTTGACGCAGTTTCCGATGAGCGTCTTGCAAGAACTCTTGTTGACCAGAGAAAGGCCGCTAAGAAGGAAGAAATCTTCAACGCACAGACTAAGGTTACTCTTGACAATCTTTTTGACCAGATGAAACTCGGTGAAATCAAGGAACTTCAGATTATCGTTAAAGCCGATGTACAGGGTTCTGCCGAGGCTGTTAAGCAGTCACTTGAAAAGCTTTCAAATGACGAGGTAAGAGTAAATGTAATTCACAGCGCAGTAGGTGCAATCAACGAGTCCGATGTAATGCTTGCAGAGGCATCTAACGCAATCATCGTAGGATTCAATGTTCGTCCCGATGCAGTTGCCGCAGAAAATGCAGAGCGTTCGGGTGTAGATATGCGTCTTTACAGCATTATCTACGATTGTATCAACGAAATCGAATCTGCTATGAAGGGTATGCTTGCTCCTAAGACAAGAGAAGTTGTTCTCGGTATGGCTGAGTGCCGTAATGTTATCAAGATTAAGTCAGTCGGCACAATCGCAGGTTCATATGTTAAGAGCGGTAAGATTCAGCGTGGCGCAAGCGTAAGAGTTATCCGTGACGGTATCGTTATTGCAGATGACGCAATTGCATCTCTCCAGAGATTCAAGGACGCTGTCAAGGAAGTTAGCGAAGGCTACGAATGCGGTATCGGTCTTGAAAGATTCAACGACCTCAAAGAGGGCGATATGTTTGAGGTTTATACAATCGAAGAATACAGGGATTAAAGTTTGTATGTTAAACCAAATTTTATAAACGGCACAAATTTACCGTTATTTTGTAGTGGCGAACGAGGTTCGCCGCTACAGATTATACACGAATTTTCGTAATTCATTAAATTATAAGGATGTGATAGCATGGGAAGCCATAGAATTGAAAGAACAACAGAGGACATCAAAAGAGAGCTTACTGCTATTTTCAGAGAATTAAAAGACCCGCGGGTTCAGCAGGCGTTTATCTCTATCGTAAGAGTTGAGGTTACAAACGACCTTTCATACTGCACGGTACAGATCAGCGCAATTGAAGGTCTTGACAGAGCCAAGGAGGCTGTCAAGGGCTTAAAGTCTGCATCGGGCTTTATCAGACGAGAGCTTGGACACAGACTTCATCTTCGTCATGTTCCCGAACTCATTTTCCACGCAACAGACAGCATAGAATACAGCGCAAACATCAGCCGTATTCTCAACAGCCTTGACATTAAGGAAGACGAGGAAGAAAATGATGAATCTGTATGAGGTTGCCCGTTTTCTTGAGGCACACGATAATTATGATATTCTGACTCACGCTTATCCTGACGGTGACACCCTCGGCAGCGGATTTGCACTCTGCCTTGCGCTCCGCCAAATCGGCAAAAAAGCAAGAGTTATCACAACAGGTGTTCCGTCAAAGTTTACCTATCTTCAGAAAAACATAGAGGAAGAAGATTTTACAACCGAAACGGTTGTCAGCGTTGATGTTGCGGCTGACAGCCTTCTCGGTTCAAATATGGGCAAATATATCGGCAAGGTTGATTTGTGCATTGACCACCACGGTTCAAACACATTTACCGCTAAGGAAAAGTTTGTTGACAAATATGCGGCGGCAAACTGCGAAATTCTCTACAAGCTGTTCCTCAGAATGCACATCAACTTTACAAAGGACATTGCAGACTGCCTCTACACAGGCATTTCAACCGACACCGGCTGTTTCAGATACACAAACACAACCGCCGAAACCATGCGTGTTGCCGCAAGTCTTATAGACTTTGGCTGTAACACAGCATACATAAACAAGGCGATGTTTGAAACAAAGTCAAAAAACAAAATTCAGCTTGAAAGAGCCGTTTATGACTCAATGACCTATTGTGCAGACGGCAGGTGCGCAATAATTTACACAACGCTTGATATGCTCAAAAAGCTCAACACTGGTGATGACGAAATGGAGGGACTTGCCTCTATTCCCCGTCAGATTGAGGGTGTTCTCATCGGAATTACAATGCGTGAAAAAGAGGGCGGATTCTTCAAGATTTCCGTTCGTACAAACAATAATATCAATGCCTCTGATTTCTGTTCGCAGTTCGGAGGCGGCGGTCATCCTGCGGCGGCAGGCTGCTCAATTGAGGGCGACCTTGAAACCGTAAAGACAACGCTTGAAAAAGCTGCGGAGAAGTTTTTATCATGAGCAATCTTAACGGTGTACTGCTGATTGACAAGCCGAAGGAATTCACCTCGTTTGATGTTATTGCCGTTGTTCGCAGACTGACAGGACAGAAAAAGCTCGGCCACACGGGAACACTTGATCCGAACGCAACGGGCGTTCTGCCTGTTTTGCTCGGAACTGCAACGAAAACACAGGATTTGATTCTCAACCACGACAAGTCATACACGGCAGAATTTCAGCTTGGCAAAACCACCGACACCCTCGACATCTGGGGTACGGTGACGGGAGAATGCGAGTCTTCGTTTACAGAAGAACAAATTCGCAGAGTAATTCCCAATTTTACGGGCGAAATTGAGCAGATTCCGCCGATGTACTCTGCCGTGCAAAAGAACGGTCAAAGGCTTTATGACCTTGCAAGGCAGGGAATTGAGGTTGAGCGTGAGAGCCGAAAGGTTACTGTCTATTCTCTTTCGCTTGCAAATTTTGACGAAAAAGCACAGACAGGCACGCTTAAAATTTTCTGTTCAAAGGGTACTTATGTACGCACGATAATTGATGACATAGGCAGGGTTCTCGGTGTCGGTGCGGTTATGACGGCACTTTGCAGAACCTCGGCTTGCGGATTTTCGCTTGACGAGTGCATAACGCTTGACGAGCTGAAAAGCATTTGCGAAAACGGAAATGTTGAAGAAAAACTGCGTTCCGTTGAGAGCCTGTTTATGAGTTTGGGCTATCTTGCCGTATCGTCTGCACAGGCAAAACGATTTGCAAACGGCGGTGCGTTGAGTGCCGACAGAACATATCTTGCCAAGTCGGGGTACGAGAACGGTCAGCTTTTCAGAATGAAAACCCACGATGGTGATTTTTTAGGCATAGGCATTGCCGACAAGCCGAATAATCTCATCAAAATATATTTTCAAAACTGCAGGTAGCGTGTCGCTACGCCCAATTCGTGAAGACAGTTTGCGATAGTTCAAGCATTATCGCCCGAGCGTTACTTTTAAATTGAAAGTTGAAAATTGAAAATGGAAAATTACGGTCGGCGGTGTGCCACCGTTGTCGGTTCGTGAAAACAGTTTGCAATATGCAAAACATATTTGCCCGAGCGTTACTTTTAGATTGTAAATAAAAACGAGAAATAAAAAACGGTGTGCAACGAAGCGGCACACCGAAAAATGATTGACATATTAATAGTTAGATGTTAATATATAGATAAGGAAATGGCTTTAGCTGTTCCGCTTTTAAGACAAATTATTTTTGGTAACCGCCTTGTATTCGCAGTACAGGGCGGTCATTTCTTTATGGTAAACACAATAAAAAATGTGAAAATTACTATCACAGCTATGTATTCCACACAATCACCCCCTTTCTCAAGGGAGTCGAAACAGCCGCCGCCATTTCCTTACCAAACAATTATATCAAATGTTTTTCTTGTATTCAAGTGGGCTGCCCTACGGAAAAATTTGTCTGCAGGATTCACTTTACAGTCATTTTGCGTCACTATAATATGGGTGTAAAATGAATTTGGAGGTATATTTTATGGAAATTCTGAAAGTTGAAAATCTTACAAAAACCTACGGAAGCGGTGAAAACCTTGTCAATGCGGTTGACGATGTTTCGTTTTCGGTTGAAAAGGGCGAATTTGTTGCCATTGTCGGTGCAAGCGGCAGCGGCAAGTCAACTCTTCTTCACCTTATCGGCGGTGTTGACCGTCCCACAAGCGGAAAAATTTTTGTTGACGGCAACGATATAAGCAAAATGAACGATGACAAGCTTGCCGTATTCCGCCGCAGACAGGTGGGCATTGTCTATCAGTTCTACAATCTTATCCCGATTCTGACTGTTGAAGAAAACATCACGCTCCCCTGTGACCTTGACGGCAGAGGTGTTGACATAGAACGACTTGAGATGATTCTTGATTCGTTCGGACTGCGTGCAAGAAGAAAACACCTTCCAAACCAGCTTTCGGGCGGTCAGCAACAAAGAACATCTATTGCCAGAGCGCTCATTAACAATCCGTCTCTTGTGCTTGCCGATGAACCGACAGGCAACCTTGATTCAAAGTCAAGCGACGAGGTTATGAGTATGCTCAAAATGTGCAATCAGAGTTACGGACAGACTGTTATAATGATTACGCACAACCTTGACATTGCAAAACAGGCTGACAGAATCATAACAATCAGCGACGGCAAAATTGTTGAGGAGGCTTGATTTTATGAAACTTCTCAACAAGCTTACGCTTAAAAATCTACGGCTTAACAAGGTGCGTACAATTGTTACAATCGTGGGAATTATGCTCTCGGCGGCACTTATTGTTGCAATCGGAGCGCTGAGCGCAGTATTAATCTACAATAACATAAACTCTCAACCTGCCGCACCCACACAGGGTGTGGTAGGGGAGATACGCACTGATTGGGATACAGGCATAGACGAAAACTCAAAAGGCAGTGACAATACCAAAAAAACAGGCGTGCAGATACCCGGCTACAGCACTGCTGAAATGAATGCGGGCGATACCTCTCTGCACATCAGTATCGGCAATCCA
>OQVR01001415.1_pt1 | contig 10287 bp, 9 predicted proteins | sample 1691521 | NCBI WGS metagenome assembly OQVR01 (sample SAMN03418256, study PRJEB22391) | human gut metagenome | biome: human-gut; feature: organic feature; material: feces | host: Homo sapiens | place: Tanzania | collected 2013-01
CAGCCATTGAATATGACACTTGTACTGCCAAGCCCTCTTCTGGAACGACAAAATCCACTTCAGCATTCTTACTATTCCAAAAATAACTTCCATCACCATATTTGCGTCTGAGCGTTACCGCTACTATGTTTTCAAGCAAAGACGTGTTGGCGTCAATAAGAAAAAGATGCAGCAAGCCGTTATCTGTAAAATAATATTTGCGATTCGATTCCTTATCCTGCAACTTTCCGTATAGATAGCGTGCAAAGTTAGTTATTTTTTTTCATATTCTAAAGAATGCCTCTTTTTTTATGGTTATTAATGTATGTTGTTGCTGTTGTCAGCAAAATGAGTTAATTTTGCGTGGTCTAACCAAACAATGCAAAATGTATGTCAAACAGTTTCTTTCGCTTTAAGCAGTTTGTGGTAAATCAAGACAGGTGTGCAATGAAGGTCGGTACGGATGGCACGTTGCTTGGAGCATGGGCTTCTGGCGGTTCCCGTATACTTGATATTGGCACGGGTACGGGTCTGATAGCCATGATGATGGCACAGCGCTTTTATGATTCTTCCGTTGTGGCTATTGATATAGACCGTTCTGCCTGTGAGCAGGCGAGAGAGAATGTGGCAGATTCTCCGTTTGCCGGTAGGATAACGGTAGAAAACGTTCCTGTACAGGACTTTGTAGGCGGCAAGTTTGATGCCGTGGTCTGCAATCCTCCGTTTTTTGTTGACTCTTATGGTTGTCCGGATGACAGGCGTCATATTGCCCGTCATGCGGAATCCTTGAGTTTCGAGGATCTGTTCCGTTGCGTATCCGGCTTGCTTGATGCCGGTGGGGAGTTCTCTGTTGTCATTCCTGTAGAGTCATTCTCCCGTATAGACAGTGCCGCAAGCATGTCTGCTTTCCGTTGTGTTCGGAAGTGTGCGGTGAAGACAGTGCCGAGAAAGGCTCCGCGTCGTTACCTTCTGGCTTATGCGAAGGATGGCGGCAGGGAGTTCGAAGGCTCAGAGGAGTGCATCGAGGATGAGCAGCACCAGCGTTCAGCCTGGTATTCCGCCCTTACTTCAGATTTCTATCTTCGCTGATTATCTGTTGAGCTTCTTCAGTAGATAGTTGTTTATCGACTGTATGTGTCTTGTCTGTTTTGAAATGTCAGTCCTTACGGCACTCAGGTCGTTGAATATCTCGCAAAAGGCGTTCTGCACCACATTCGGCTGACGTTTTGTCTTGTCGGCAAATGGGTTTACAATGATGTTTATGCCTTTGCTTACTACATGAATGGTGATATTGGCAGGTGCCATTATCGGGTCTCCGTCATAATGGATGTATCCGGGCTTTTCCCTCTGAATGTCAAGATGCTTCGACTTGAACGTCTTTATCTTCGTGTTCTTGTCCAATGTCTTGTTGAACATGTCGATACTTATTTGTGGAGCGTCAAGCATGTCGAACGGATCCATTATTATCACGTCGAGGAGTCCGTCGCTCATCGATGCCTGTGGTGCGATATATGCGTTGTTTCCGTATTGCGAAGCGTTTGCGCAGGAAATGAGGAAAGCCCGTTGTTCCGTATTGTACTCGTCAGATTTTACGCAATATTTTTCCGGTTCATACTTCACACCTTCTTTAAGTATGTTCTCAAGGTAGGTTACTGGTCCTCGTTTCCCGGCTTGGGCGAACTTCATGCTTATATATGCGTCGAACCCCATTCCGCATGTGCAGAAGAACGGGTGCCCGTCGATAAGTCCGTAGTCGAGCTTATGTATTTCGCATTCGTTTATAACCTTGATGGCTTTCTTTATGTCCATAGGTAGCATCAGGTGTCTTGCGAGTCCGTTTCCGGAGCCGCATGGTATTATTCCCATGGCGGTATCCGACTGTATGAGAGCTCTTCCCACTTCGTTTATGGTGCCGTCTCCTCCAATGGCCACAACGATGTCTACATGCTCGTCTTTCGCCTTTTCGGCAATTTTCGTGGCATGTCCGGCATATTGTGTGCATTGGATAGTATATGAGAATTTGTCCTTGTCGAGATATTTCTCAACAAGTCCTGGTATACCCGCTTTCTTTACGGTTCCTGAAATCGGGTTCATGATGAATACGATATTCTTCTTGGTTGCCATAGTTGCAAAAGTAATAAAATCTCATATAAAAACAATTGCGAAGGACTTATTTTTTGCTTTTGAAGCATATTTCTTATAAAAAAGTATCTAATTTTAAGCAAAATGATTAACTTTGCACCCAATATAAATTAACGTAGTTATACTACACCTATATATATAATGGGACTTTTACAAGAGAAATACAAGAATTACCGTGAACCGCAGAAATATATGGAAGCGGGAGTTTACCCATATTTCCGTGAGATAACAGGAAAACAGGGTACAGAGGTTCAAATGGATGGGCACGAGGTGCTCATGTTCGGTTCAAATGCTTATACAGGACTTGTCGGCGACCCACGCGTGGAAGAAGCTGCAAAGAAAGCAATAGATCAATATGGAACAGGATGTGCGGGAAGCCGTTTCCTGAACGGAACGTTGGATTTGCACGTCAAGCTTGAGAAGGAACTTGCAGAATACGAGCATAAAGACGAGGCTCTCTGCTTTTCAACAGGATTCTTCGTTAACTCAGGTGTCTTGTCTGTAATCTGCGGACGAGAGGATTATATAATATGTGACGAGCGAGATCATGCAAGTATCGTAGACGGTCGTCGCCTGTCATTTGCCACATGTCTGAAGTATAAGCATAACGACATGGAGGATCTTGAGAAGCAACTCAAGAAGTGCCGTCCGGAATCAGTGAAGCTTATCGTTGTAGACGGAGTGTTCTCTATGGAAGGTGACTTGGCGAACCTGCCGGAAATCGTGCGCCTGAAGAAGAAGTACAATGCTTCCATTATGGTTGACGAGGCGCACGGTCTTGGCGTTTTCGGAAAAGAGGGTAGAGGAGTCTGCGACCACTTCGGTGTAATAGACGATGTAGACCTCATTATGGGAACATTCTCAAAGAGCCTTGCAAGTATCGGAGGTTTCATAGCCGGCGACAAAGATACGATAAACTATCTGCGCCATTCTTGCCGTACATATATCTTCAGTGCGTCAAACACTCCGGCAGCTACAGCAGCCGCAATGGAGGCTCTCCACATTATCCGCAAGGAGCCGGAGAGAATGGAACGCCTGTGGGATGTGACAAACTATGCGCTGAAGCGTTTCCGCGAAGAAGGTTTCGAGATAGGTGATACAGAGAGTCCTATCATTCCTTTGTATGTACGCGATCCATTTAAGACATTCCTCGTCACAAAGCTTGCTTTCGATGCGGGTGTGTTCATCAATCCTGTTATTCCACCTGCATGTGCACCGCAGGACACTCTCGTGCGTTTCGCCCTTATGGCAACACATACGAAAGAGCAGGTTGAGAAAGGCGTAATGGCATTGAAGAAGATTTTCGTAGAACAAGGAATAATAAAATAATTTGCATAAAGCATCAGATATGGAAAAGTATCTGGTGCTTTTTTTTATGCTTGCCTTGCACGGAGCGTATGATTCCTTGCCTGTCGGGGTGGTGTTTCCTTTAAATACCCATATACTTTTGTCTTGTAACCTATATCCTTCTGCTTTATAATCCATATACTTTTGTCTTATAACCCATATACTTTTGCCCTACAACCCATAGGCTTATGCTTGATAACCCATAGAGCTTTGACATAAAACTCGCTTTCCTCTACATAATAATAAACTTTATCTCTTTTATTGAAAATCATACAATTCGATGAAGAAACGATGGAAAAACATGTGAATTGCGGTTTGTGATGTAATTAATAAGTCAGAAAACACATAAAAAACACTGTTTTTGAAAAAAAACAAGGAAAAGTTTTGTAGATTAAAATAAAGTTCATACCTTTGCATCCGCAATCGAGAAACGAACGATAAATAGTCAGGAAACAACAGTTTGCAACGGGGTGTAGCGCAGTTGGTAGCGTTCCTGGTTTGGGACCAGGCTGTCGCAGGTTCGAGTCCTGTCACCCCGACTTGAAGAGAAGGAATTATCCTTCTCTTTTTTTGTTTCTATACCTTTTCTCGGTCTTCTTTGTTTTGTACAAATCGTAAGCTGTAATCTTCTGCTTTTAATTTTATCCGCAAGGCTTCAAAAGGTACAGTTTTTGTGTTCAATAGTGAACGGTTTTTTAGATGAAAACCCGGCGAAAAAGGGACTTTAAAGCACAATTGTTCTGTTTTTCCATAATATTGTTCTAAAAGGAAAGTTACGTAATTTCTATGCGAAAGTTACCGAATTTCTATAGGAAAGTTACCGAATTTCTCATAGAAAGTTACCTGATTTCTATAAGAAAGTCACCGAATTACCTTTTTTAACCTCAAAGACCTCCGTTTCGCTTCACCGCCTTTACTGTCGCTTTCAAGACCTTTTGTCTCGTCAGAGGCATAGGCATACGCTGTTAGTCCGACAATAGGAATGTCGGCAGACAGCTTTCTTATTTCCCTTGTCGCTTCGATTCCGTCCATTATGGGCATGCCTATGTCCATAAGGATAAGGTCGGGCTGTTTTTCCTTGAACAGTTCTATTGCTTCTTCTCCGTTCTGCGCATGTATTATTTCATAGTCTTTTACCAGGACGTAATACAGATATTTGAAGTTGCTCAAATTGTCTTCCGCTATTAGTATCTTCTTTTTGTTCATATTGCGTGTAGATTGTTCTTTTGGGGGAGTTATGTTATTGTAAATGATAGTTGTCTTATGTCGTTTCTATAGGATGCGTAAACATGAAGCATGCTCCATCGTGGTATGATGTGTCGAGCCATATCTTTCCTCCCAATGACTCCACGATGATTTTGCTTAATGACAATCCTAATCCTGTGCCCTGCACATATTGGTTCAGTTTCACGAAGCGCTTGAAGATGTCATCAGCCTTGTCGGCAGGTATTCCAATGCCGGTGTCCTTGACGCAAAACACTATCACGTTGTTCTTTGAGTCAATGCTGATGCTCAGTTTTATGAATCCCTCTTTTGTAAACTTATATGCGTTTGTAAGCAGGTTGATGATAACCTGCTTCAGTCTTAAGGCATCAGTCCTTGCCGTGACTACTTCGTTCGGGTATTCTTCAATAATCTTCACCCCGTTCGTCTTTCTTGCATGCTCCACAGATACCACGGCGGTATGGCAGATGTCAGTCACGTTGCAAGCTTCTTTGGATATGGAAATCTTTCCTGATTCGATACATGATATGTCAAGAATCTGGTTTATCAGTTCAAGAAGCATGTCGGAGTTCTCCTTTATTATATGGCTGAAAGTCTTCTTGTCGTTGTCGTCGCAGTCATCCTGTGTTATCAGGTCGGTAAATCCCACAATGGCATTTAGCGGAGTCCTTATCTCATGGCTCATGTTGGCAATGAATGACGTCTTTATGTTGTTTGCTTCTTCTGCAATGTCTTTAGCCTCTTTCAGTTCCTTGCTCTGTCTTTCGAGGTTTCTTGTCAACCGCTTGATCTTCGATATGTAATAGAGGGAGAACAGAAGTCCGATGCAGAGTATCAGCAATATCCCCAATACCCACAATACGAGAGTCTTGTGTGAAGAGAAGAAGTCCGAAGGTGTGTTTATGATAACCGAATTCTTTGGCAGTTGCTTGTTGTAGAGCTTGAACTTGTTGAGCTTCTTTTGGTCAAAACTGTATTCATTAGGTATAATGATGAAGTTCTTGTTCTTCATGGACAGATAGTCGGATGCTATATCCGCAAGTTTCTTTCCTTGCGGACTGTATTCGGGGATGTATCCTCCTATTGTCCAGTTTCCCAATCCTGCTGATGACAGAGAGAAAGCCGGTATGTTCTTGTTTGCAGAATGCAAAGTCTCAGTAGTGTTTGCAAGTACGAAGTTCTCGCTGCTGTCAATTCTCCATGTACCTATTAATAATACTGTGCCCTCCTTTATATCCTTCAACTGTTTGCTAACACCAAACAGCGTATATCGTCTACCATCTATCAGTTGCAGATTTAAATCCTTATATTTTGTCATTTTCTTTCTGACCAAAGCCTGTATCGACAAACCACCCAAAGTGAAGTCAGAAAGAAAAGCAATATTCCTTGCGTTAGGATAGAATTTTTTTATCAATCCTATGTTGCGGTCTACATTATATTTGTAGAATATTCCGCCCACTATATTAAAGTCCTTGAAGTCAGTATACTCCTTGCTCTCAGGCATCCAAGTTCTTAAGTTCTTAATACCTTTTTGCAATTCTATAGTGTTTGTACTCACCATTGCCGCCATCGAAGGAGTCTTATGCGCCAATTCCGAAGTTTGAGCCAAATAAGACACCCAAGCCTCCTGTCCTAACAGTATAATAAGGCTTGGAGGATCGTTAGTATATTTCTTCAACAACCCCTCCATTCTGTCCTTCCACAGTGGTGCTTCCGACAGATTCTTGCTGTTCATGGTCTCCACACAAACGTTTGTTGTAGAGCCAGTCAGAGTCTTATATTTTCTTATAAATTCCGATAGGTTAGCATTCGTTCTTTCTGTATCAGGATTATACGAAGTGATAATCAGAATGCGTTCGTTCCTTATGTCTGCCGATGCCATTCCTATATTGAATATGCACAGCAGGCAGCACAGCACTACTTTTAGGATGATATTGTAAATTTTCATACAAGCAATATCCTTATGGTTTATATTAGTTTTGTCTCAAACTCTCAAACTATAGAGTACGTGTTTATGTTTAGTCTTAACGGCTATAATTTTATTTGACGTCAATAGTTAAATTTCTTTGCAAAAGTACTTTCTTTTTCCATTGCTTGTATAATAATCTCGGTTAAATAAAGTTAATAATCTATCCTCCTCCCTTTCCTTTCTCTTCCCTCCCTCTTCTCTTTTTACCCTTTCACTTTTTTACCCTTTCACTCTTTTAATTTAAAAACATAAACCAAGCTAAATACCCTGTGTTGGTCAAACTCTCATTCTTCGTGTTATTCGCCCGATTCGTGTTCGTTTAACCCTCAAGCAACCGATCTTCGTGTTATTCGCACGATTAGTGTTCGTTTAAATCTCAAGCAGCCGAGCCGAGTTAGGTTCCATCCGTGTCCTCAGTGCTATCCGTGTGCGACACACTCCAGCAAAGCATAGACAAACTCTTCGTTTTTCCCTTCCTTTCCCTTGGTTCATTCAAGTCCATACATTCCGTTTATCCCAATTTTATCCGTTGCCAATGAAAAAAACGTCCCCTTTTTCTTGTTCTTTTCATACAAAATACCTAACTTTGTACACCTTATAATATATAATAAGGCATAAAACACAAGAACTATGCAAGCGAAGTCGTATCTGATAAGGCTTGCACAATCTGCTCAAATGCAGGTTGCAGCCGCTGACATAAAGTAGGAAAGAGTTTATGAAACCGGATGGTACGGATTCTTTTTCTACCGCCAACGAAGACGCACGTCTTCCGATGGGTACTCAAGTTACTGGGTCAACAGATTCTGTTGGCGCTGAGGTGAAACTATGCTTTTCACCACCACCGGTCACTTGGTCCTATCTGTTCGTTCATCATAGTCGTGTAGCCAAATTCGAAGAGTGGCTGCGCAGAGATGGCAGGACCTTCTTCGTTCACAAAACCATCAGATACTTCCGCAAGAACGATACAAGGAGCGTTCATGGCAAAGAGATGCCAACCTTCAGCGGTCTCGTCTTCATCAAAGGCAATCCAAAAGAAATCCAATCCTACCTCGACTGGTATTTCCCAGGCTATTACCTCTGCAAGAACTGCAGCACCGGTCGTGTGGCACGCATCCCCGATTCCCAGATGCGACCCTTCATGTGCATCTGCGAGACCTCACCCGAACGCATACGCTTCCTCCTTCACCCCTTCCATTACTACGCTCGCAACCGCATTCTGCTCCGCATCACCACAGGCGACATGGCAGACATGACTGGATACATCATCCGCATCGACCGCGACCGCAAGCTCGTTATGGAGATTGGAGGCATGAGCGTAGCCATATCTGGAGTCCATGCCGAGCGATTCGAAGAAGTGGAACCATCCGCAACAGCTGTCGACAGCGACACGTTCTATCAACGCAATCTCCACGAACAGCAGGTGCTCATCGACCGCTACTTCCATCCTGTCAAAACCATCAAGGATGTGCCAGCACAGGCAGAGAATATAGAATATCTCCGCAAGTATGTGCTCGACGAAATGGCTCACGACCGCATGCAGATTCACGAAGCATGGCGCACACTCCAATTCGTTATCGAAGAAATTGGCTACTACTACGCCACCTTCGCCGACCACGCCAACTCCATCTGCACTCCTATCTTTAATATGGGAGCCAAGGTGCTGCAAGAACTGGAACGTCTCGTCAATTCCCCAAACCTCGACGACTCCACCCGCATCCGTTTCCAGTCCGACTATCAGCAGCTCCTCACCTCCTTCAGCTATCTGTTTTAATACAAAATAACAGCCTCACGAATCATGTATCCATTCCTATTCCAGCCAAACCTTCACACAATAGTGTGGGGCGGCAACAAGATAAGACCATACAAAGGACTCCCAACAACCGACGAAACCATCGGCGAGAGCTGGGAAGTCAGTGCAGTGCCCTACAACGCCAGCATTATAGCCAATGGTCCCCTCGCAGGTCGCGACCTCATCTCCGTAGTCTCTTCAGCCCCTGAAGAAATCCTCGGCAAAGCCGTCAGCGACCGCTACAATGGCAAGCTCCCTCTGCTTGCCAAGTTTATCGATGCCAAACGCGACCTCAGCATCCAAGTCCATCCCAACGACGAGATGGCAGCACGCGTACATAATAAGATGGGTAAGAGCGAGATGTGGTACGTCATCGATGCACAACCAGGCAGCTACCTCTATGCCGGATTCAAACAGCCAATATCGGAATACGAATTCAAAAAACGTGTCGAAGACGGTAGCATCACCGATGTCTTGGCACGCCATGAAGTGAAGAGTGGCGATGTGTTCTATCTCCCAGCAGGCAGAGTCCATGCCATTTGCAGCGGCATCCTCCTTGCCGAGATTCAGCAGTCGTCCGACCTTACCTACCGCATCTTCGACTACAATCGTCCAGGCCTCGACGGTCGTCCACGTCAGCTACATGTAGACCTCGCATCCCAAGCCCTTGACTACAATGTTGTCGACGAATATCGCACCGAATATCAAAACGAAGAAAACCGTGCCAACCTCGTCATCAGCTCACCATATTTCAGCGTCCGTGTCCTTGAAGTCAGCCAACCATTCCATCGCAACCTGTTGAAATACGACAGTTTCATCATCACCATGTGCGTCAGTGGCGACTGCAAACTCCATGTGCGCTCCACAGGCGATGAAGTCATCCTCCGCGAAGGCAACAGCTGCCTCGTTCCAGCCTCCATCGCCGACTACGCCCTCATCCCTCTCACCCCAACCGTCCGTGTCCTCGATGCCTATATCGATAACAAGGATCGTAGCCTCGGCAGCCGCCTCACCCGCTTCTTCCATATGACCACGAAGTAAAACGAACCCGAATGCAGTCTTAAGAAAACGAACACGAATCACCCGAATCTACCGAATAAAATAAAGATTCGCTTCATTCGGCTTATTCGTGTTCTTTTAAAACTCTCCAGCAGAACAAAAATCCAGTTCTAAGAAAACGAACACGAATCACTCGAATCTACCGAATAAAATAAAAATTCGTGTTATTCGGACTATTCGTGTTCTTTAAAACTCTCCAGCAATCCTGCCACGTTATGTTCGTGTCATTCGGATAATTCGTGTTCTTTTAAAAAACGTCCTTCGTGTTTATAAAAATGAGTTGATATGATATACTTTAAACAAGAAAGCTACGATATTGTTGGCGCTGCAATGGAAGTATACAATCAGTTAGGTTGTGGATTCCTAGAAGCGGTCTATCAAGAAGCCTTAGAAAAGGAACTAAAACTTAGAGGAATTCCTTTTAAACGAGAGAAAGAGCTTGTGATATACTATAAAGGAGAACCATTAAAGCAAATATATAAAGCCGATTTCGTTTGTTATGACCAAATAATAGTTGAGTTGAAGGCCGTATCAAGTCTTGATAAAGCCCATCGCTCCCAAGTCTACAACTATCTTCATGCAACAGATTATAAACTTGGATTACTATTGAATTTCGGTCATTCCAACCACCTCGAATACGAACGTATCGTCCTATAGAACACAAATTTTGGTTTAATGAAACGAACACGAATCACCCTAATCTACCGAATAAAATAAAAATTCGCTTTCTATGTTAATATCCAAATATTTTGACCATTATTTTTAATTTATGCTGATA
>OQVR01001416.1_pt1 | contig 10284 bp, 3 predicted proteins | sample 1691521 | NCBI WGS metagenome assembly OQVR01 (sample SAMN03418256, study PRJEB22391) | human gut metagenome | biome: human-gut; feature: organic feature; material: feces | host: Homo sapiens | place: Tanzania | collected 2013-01
AGAATCCTTATGATTTGGTTGTTGACAAGGCTGAAGAAATATCTAAGGATTATTTTGGCTTAAGTAACGGTTCTTGGAAGATGTATGAAACACTTTATGGATTTTCTGATTTCCGAAGGTATATTATAGGAACAAATAGCCGTGCAAACAGTGATGTTTTTTTGAAAAAAGAAGGTACTCACGTTAAGACTCTGCTACTTGCAGATGTTATATTGATGGTTGCCAATATAGCCAAGCATGATTTCCGCTGGAATGATGACTTAGGTAAATTGGATGACAATGTTTATTCCGAAGGAAGGTACAATAACCTGACAGAGCGTTTTGGAAAGAAATATCTTTGGTTGGCTTTGTACAAGGCTGATGCATTATTGAGCGACCATTTCAAGGTTGCAGATGGTTGTAACTATTTGTATTCTCCGACAGAAAACGACATAGAGCCAACTCCTTATCCATGGCATACAAGAGAATATTCAAGAATAGATCCAACCATATTGAATGCTTCTGATACGCAGGCTTACACTTCGTTTCAAGCAGACGAGTTGGAGAATGTGGAAATGGTAACTAATGAACAGTGGCTTTCTGAGAATCATCCTATTCAGAAACCAAGGCTAATGGTGAAAGATACTGATGGCTCAGAATGGATAGTGTTGACGTGCTATGATGGTTATAGGCTTGATGCAGAAGAAGACACAGTAAAGGATTTGTTTTTGTTCTCTAATGCAGCTTTTATCAAGTATAAGGAACTTGAGATTTTTTGGAGATGGGCTGCTATGCAGAATTTCTATGGACGATGGATGCCTGAACGCAGGAATGGTAGCATAGATTATCTTTGGAACGAATACCCTTGGGCTGAAACTTATAAGCGAACTCTTCGTGATGTTGATGATTGGGAAAATCCTGGTAAAGGAGCAACCTTTAAAATCAATCTTTCATACGAAGCCCAATTACAGGAAGAATGGATTGGGTTGGATGAAACGGAAATGTATTTGAAAGAAGTTAGTATGCCGAATCACTTTGTAATGGAAGCATTAAACTTATATACCGCAGAGCGTGGTGTTATCAGAGCTAAAAGTGATAATACAATTGTGGCAAGGAACTTTTCCATCGGCAAAATGAATGGATTGGCCATGAGAAAGGAGTATTTGGAGCAATATCTTTCAGATAATAACCTTGCTTTAGTCTTCTATTCGCTTGGTGAAAAATATATAATTCAGAAAGGAACTTATCAAAGCATTGGACATAGATATGATTTGTCAGGAGCGTATTGTTACCATAATCACTCTTTTGATGAGATACAGCCTATGCATATCAGTAATACTTTATAAAAAATGAAAGTACTATTAATTAGGGCTCAGGAAAGATTGTCTATCCACGGACAATCTCCCTTGAGCCAGAAAGATGGAAAATATCTGCTGTATAGAGTGAAGAATATAAATGAACCAAGCCACGATGAGTATTGCCGTGCAGCTCAAAAACTTCTTGATTTAAAAGAAGGTTATGACAAGATTAGTTATTACAACTATATGAATACTCCTGTTTGCTTTGTAAGAGAAAATGTTCAACTGATTCTTGGTGAGCTTAAAAAACATTCTAAGTTGCATAGTTGGAAGAATGCTTTGTGTAATACTTAAAGATTTGATGAGTATTATATGTATGGCATATATACAGATCATGAATTGGAAATGAAAAATTATTATTTGATTGGTAAATCACCATTAGCCCGTATGGCGGTACCTATATAATATATTACCTTTGCATCCGTAATCAAAACAGTTTGATAATGGAAACAAGGGAATATTTCGAAAAAGTGATGCAGGATTACAACCAAAATCGTAAAGGTCGTAGCTTGCGCAAGTATTGTAAGGATGAGGCAGTGGATTATGACTGGCTCATTGAGTTTAAGAAATCATATCGTTCAAATAAACTTCAACTAGATGAAAACAAGAAGCTAGGCGAAGGTGAGTTTATCGTTTTGACAGTTGAGGAGAATTTTGTTCCCGAGAAGTTGAATGACTTTAATTTTGGCGATCCAATTAATAATATGCTTTTTTTGAAAATGTTGGATGTGCTAACTGCTAAAAATCAGTAGTTACGTTCTAACGGTGATTTACTGACTTATGTCATACCCTCTTTTCTGTTTATGCCCTTCTTGTCAAAACAGTTTGTAGGTGGTGCGGAGCACTTTGAACTCGGTGCGGCGGTTCAGCTGGTTGCATATCTCCTGATGCTCCCTGGTCTGCTTGAGGATGAAATCCTGGGTGAGCACATCGTCTTCCTTCAGCCAGGGATATTTCTCCGTGTGCTTCCTGCGGATTGTCTTCGGGCGTTCCTTGCCATATCCCACAGGAGTAAGGCGATCTTTTTCAATGCCGTGAGCTATGAGGTAATCCACTACCGACTGGGCGCGGCGCTGAGACAATCGCTTGTTGTACTCGCTGTTGCCTTTGTAATCGCAATGGGCACTCAGTTCGATGGTTACGTGGGAATTCTCTTTCAGCAAGGCTACTAGCTTATCCAGAGCCTGGGTGCTGGCTGGCGTCAGGGTAGCTTTGTCAAAATCATAGAAGATGTTGTCGATGAGTACTGGGGCTGAGATGGAAGCCAGCGGGAACTGGAGCACGTACTCCTTGCTCTCCTTTGCCGAATCTATCCGCAACTCCTCCTTGTGGTTGAGGAATCCCTTGCAGGAAGCCATCACAAGATAATCTACCTTAGGATGGATAGGCAGCGTAAACGAACCGTCACTCTTAACCGGCAGTTTCCTGTAGGTGCCATCGTTGCCTACTACCATCACCTGTGCGGCAGGAAGTTCGTAGCCGTCTTTTTCGTAAACCCATCCCTTCATCGTGGTGACAATCTCCGGATTATTGAAAGAATAGATATGGTCGTAGCCGCGGCCATCCTTTCTGTTGGAAGAGAAGAAGCCACGGTTGTGCGGTCCCTCGAAGGTCATTCCGAAATCATCTGCTTCTGAATTGAGGGGATAGCCGGGATGTTCTATCTTATACTGCTGGGTCTTTTCGTCTATTCGGGCAATGTAGATGTCGAGACCGCCCATTCCTATATGGCCGTTACTGCTGAAATAGAGGTCGCCATTGGGGCGGAAGGTAGGGAACATCTCGTCGCCCGGCGTATTGATGGGGGCACCGAGGTTTTCCACACCTCCCAGACCTGAAGGAGTGATGCGCACACGCCAGATATCGTAACCGCCCATTCCGCCCGGCATATCGGAAACGAAATAGAGCCATTCGCCATCAGGACTGATGGCAGGGTGGGCATAGGTGCTCAAGGTATCCTGGGTGATTTCCAGCTTCTGAACCTTTCCCCAGGCAGCATCCGAACGGGAAGAGGTGACGATCTGGGCAAATCGGGGAGAGGCTGGATCGGTGACGCATTGGGTGAGATACATCTCCTTGCCATCGGGAGTGAAGCAGCAGGCTCCCTCATCATAGTCGGTATTCAGACCAGTGGCGATGGCTTCCGGTCTGCTCCATTTTCCCTTGTCGTCTTTTTCAGAATAGAAGATATCGCCAGCCTTGGTTCCGGTGATTCCGCTGAGTTCATCTCCCTGTGCGTCGTTGCGGGTGGAGGTGAAGTAGATCTGTTCGTATTCATCGCCCAGGAGCATCGGTGAATAATCGGCTCTTCGGGAGGTGAAGACATCCATCTTCTTTACCTGATATCTGCTTCCGGCTTTTTTCCAGAGAGGAGACATCTGGGCAGATTTCAATCCATTCTGGGCAAGAATATTGTTGGGCATGGAATCCACGAGGATTCTGAATTCCTTTTCTGCCTGCTTGTATTCTCCGTTTTTCAGGAGCAGACGGGCGTAAGCCAGACGGTCATCGAGGGAAGCCTGGTTATAGCGGATGGCATTGCGGTAAGCATTCACAGCCTTGGGGGTAGCATTGATCTTGTTGTAGCAGCGAGCCATCTTCAAGGCTAGCTTTCCCCGGTTTTCACGCTCCTTGGGAGGTGTCTTGGTGTAGGCTTGCTTGAATTGGTCGGCAGCATCATAGTATTCGCCTAAAGAAAGGAACTTTTCTCCCTTCTTCAGGTTCTTGTCAATGCCGCAGCTTATCAGAAGGAGGCAGCAAAAGGCTGTTATGATTTGGTAATATCTAATCTGCTTCATACTGGAACAACTTAATTATTTTACTGAATTTTCGCAAGCAACTCTCCGAAAACTTTCCTCAGTGCTTTGTAATCCGTAATGGTGTCAAGGTGTATGGAGGCTTCCCCAAGGACGGAAATCCAAGCGAACAGGAACGCAAACCGCTGCTTTCGCAGTACGTTCCGGCTCGTTCGGCAGACAAAGGCCGCACAAAGGCAGATTATGAAACAATACTTCAGATACGCAAGGAATCGCCAGTGACAGGCACTACAAGTGACAATCTTGACATATCCTCTTTTGCTACTGAAATTGTTAATAAATGTGCCGACGACGCTACCAATAACGCTACAGGCATGTGCCAACGACATTACGTATTGTATCAGCCTGACGTTTGTGTGACAACTTGGCATGTGGCAGGAAACAGCAACGGAGCACCTTATTGTGCCAACGAATACCGCTGCTTCAGCAGTGGCAGATACTGGGAAAATTATGTCGGTGGCGACAAACCGAGCGTATATAAGGAATACGCCGATGTGAAGTGGGACGGATTCACCGTTCGCCACGGCTACATCATCAATTACATGGCTAACCGTGACGGTGGTGCTGGCGTGCGAGTGTTCCATGGTGTTGAACTCGAAAACCTCATCATCACCAACAACCTTACTCATGGTTACCGTACACGAGGTGGCGGACTCTACATGGATGGTGTCAACTCGAAGATATCCAACAGCTTCATTTTGAAGAATCTTACCACCGACTATAATGCTAAAACGATGAGCGATTGGTCGGACGGATATGTTGGTGCAGGTTCGTATAACCGAACTGGAGGCTTCGGCGATGTTGACGACTATGGTGGCGGAGCCTATATGATTGTGGGCACGGGCTACAATATGGTCGTGGCTAACAATCGTGTTGTGAGCCATCTTGCACAGTCGGGCAGCGGTGGAGGCATCTTCATCGAGAACGCCAAGTTCTACAACAACACCGTAGCATACAATACTTCACGCCGAAACGGTGCCGGCATAGAGCAGTGGGCATCGGCTGGCAACGCCACTGGCGTATCGTCGGAGCTGTCGCTTTACAATTGTATCGTCTACGGAAATAAGAGTACCGACTTCCCCGACAATCCTCAGGTGTCGTCAACAAGCGTCAGCACATTCAAACCTGCCCACAACTGCTTCCTTATAGGCGGTAAAAACAGCACGGCGGGTGTGTGGAACGAGAGCGGAAACGGTAGCAATGCCGACGAGAAACTCTATTCTTCAGCCAATGGCAACATTATATATAAAGGTAGCGAGGAATCTTCCTGCAATCCGTTTGCAGCCGGTGACGATGCCCGCAATACCAACGACTATCGTCTGAACAGCACTACCAAGTGTCTGAACGGCGGTACTGACAACCTCAACCAGAACAATGAGGTGGCTGAAGTGTACCTTCCGCTCACCGATATGGACTACTCCGACCGTATCAAGGACTGTAAGGTGGACATCGGCGCATACGAGTCGGACGCCTACTCTAACATAGCTTACGAGACACGCAACGACTCTATCGTGTTCTATGTGACGCAGACTGGCTATGGCGATAACTCCGGACGCAATCCGGAGAATGCTGCCTGCGCCGAAAAACTGCAGAAGGTGCTCAACGTTGCGGGCGAGTGCTTCGCCAAGAAGAAGGCTAATGATGCCACTTTCAGCGCAATAAAGAAGTTCGTTGTGAAGGTGGCTGGCTACAATATGAACAACGCCAGCGAGGGATTCATATATCATCCCAACACCCTTGCCGACCCTTCCGACCCTCAGAGCTACACCTATCTCATCCCTGACGGAGTGACGCTGATGGGCGGATATTACGAGGGTGATCAGCAGACAGTAAGCGAAACCGTAGGTACTGTAACCACACAGACAATAAAACTGGTAGGCTACAACTGGTATGACGACAATCGCAACGTATTTGACGGATGGCGCAAGCAGACAGACGGAACCCTTGCCAACAGCCGTACGGTTCTGTCGGCAGTAGCCAAGTTGCCTGCCACCTCTACCGTTGACCGTATTGTGGGTCATCACGCTGTAACATTCGGCTCATGGCCAACCGACGATTTGCAGAAGTGGAGCCAAGAAGCGGTGAGCAGCAGTGCCACTATCGACGGATGTTTCATCGTCAGCGGTGAGGCAATCACCAACGATGGACACAAGGCTTTGGGCGGTGCTGCCATCGTGCCGAAGAACGCTCATGTGCGCAATTGTATCATAGCGGGCAACAAGGCTATTCGTGGTGGCGGTCTGTATCTTATGCCTGGTGCCATCGTGAGCGGCACTAAGATTGACAAAAACGAGGCTCGTACAGGTGCAGGTATGTATGTTGACAACGGCGATACTAAAGAAGGTACACCCGACAACCGTGCCTATGTCATGTCTACAACAATCGTTCGCAACACGGCTGAGAATACAGGTGGAGGCGTGTTCTTTGAAGAAGGAGCGCTTATGGCAGCCAACTGCGTGGTGTGGGGCAATTCTGCCGCATCCGACAAGAACTTGAGCGGCATTGCCGACAAGGACTTTGAGGACACCAAGCTCTATGGTTCTGTAAGTGGAAACAAGGCTGCCACAGGCCGCGAATATCCCTTCAACGACTGCTTCATCGAGACTTTCAAGCTCAAGTCGAAGCACCCCAACATCTCGATGACATCCGAGAATACACGCTATTTCCTTTCGGGCGACATGTATGTTCCGCGTCCTTTCTCGCAGCTTATACACGCTGGAGCTGACAACGCTACTATGCTCGATGTGTGGAAGGAGCGCTTCGACGTTGCAACCTACGATATGCGTTCGGTGGAATTTGCTGTCACTAACCTGCAGAACAAGCTCACCGTGGGTGCGTTTGCAGTACACCTGGCTGCCATCGACAATCTCTTCACCCGACTGTTTGTGTCGCTCGACGGCGGCAACGAGGTGTCGGCAGACATTCAGCAGAAGTATGTGGGACGCTCGTTCTACACTCCGTTCAACTCGCTCGGCAACGCTCTGGAGTACATCCGCAAGATGCGTGCAAGCGGAAAGGCCACTGACGACACCCACTTCGAGATACTCCTGGCTAAGGGAACCTATGTACCGGTGCTGGCACGTACCACCACTTCAACCAAGCTCGACAACGATATGCGTATGTGTTCGTTCTCTATTCCGGTCAACACGGCGCTCTATGGCGGATTCACGGGTAAGGAACTCTACTGCACAGGCAAGGAACTTGTCGATGAAGACTTCCCAGGCAAGCCTACTGGCACGTTTGTTGCCGACGGCAAGATGACCGATATTCTCGCCGAACGCAACAGCAAGCAGAATACATCTACGTATTTTGTCGACCGCAACTTGAACAATATCATTGAGCCGTGGGAGTTCAACTCGCTCACCATTCTTACCGGCGACCTGCTCAACGATGAGTCCGAACGTGCCTATCACGTGGTTTATGCCTACGATGACACGAAGTATCCGGATGCCGACAAGGCAAAGAGGCGCCAGCAGTTGGGTATAGTTCTCGACGGAATAACCATCCAGCACGGTGCAACTTCGTCGTTCCTCGACTTCGACGAAAGCGGTAAGGAGCGACTGAACGAAGTTGGTCACGGCGGAGGTATATATAGTAATGGTGTAAACGTTACGCTCAACCGCTGCCGACTGATTGACAATCGAGGCATACATGGCGGTGCCGCCTTCATCAAGGATGCCGATTTTTCGGTATTGGGTTCGCTTGTAGCAGGCAACGAAGCTGTAGCCGACGCGCGCATGCGTTCGGAAGCAGGCAAGGGTGGAGCCCTCCACTTCAACTATGACGACCAGAACACCTACGGAAGTTTCTATACTGCCAACTCGCTCTACGTAAACAACAGCGCCGAACCGTCGCGCGACGGCACAGGCGACGGTATGGGTGGAGCCATATACTTCAATGTCGGCAACGGTGCTTCTACTCACGAAATGCACTTTATGAACTCGATAGCAGCCCGAAACAAGGCTACTATGGGTGCAGGAATGTACTGGAACGGTAAGATTTTTGACGATAAGCACTTCGCATGCAACAGTGTTGTATGGGGAAACAAGGCTGACAAGGGTCAGCAGATGTTCTTGAAGAATGTGAGTCATGTTGCCAGCGACGTCTTTGTCAATCTCAATCCGAAGACCGATTACACGGATGTGACGCGCGAAGACGGCAGCGTTGTACGCACACTCATCAACGACAACATCGTACTCAGCCCTGACAACATGGCGATTGACGGTCCGCGCTTTACCAAACCGACCGCATTGGCTGGCGTAGACGGCTACGACCTCAAGTCGCAATGGAACCCTGCAGGCATCTCAATACTTACTGATGCCGGCGACGGAGTGTTGAAGAAGGATGCCTCGGGCAACTTCACCGACGAGAAAGGATCTTATTACGACTTCTGGAAGAATGTTGTGTCGGACACAATACGCACTTACTTCGCTGCCGACTATGGTATAAACCGCTACATGTTGCGCCGCCAGACGCAGAGCAACAGCAATGGTATTGTAGAAGATGCGCAATGGACAGACTACGCACGTTATCTCGGCGGACTCAACGAAGACGGAACTCTCGCCGACAAGACCATCGACATCGGACTGTATGAGTATCAGTATAAGTTAGACTTTGGCAAACTCATCGGCGTTTACATCGGAACTACCGAGCAAGGCGACGCTGACGGACGCGACTGGGCTAACCAATCGTCCGACCTGCGCAGCGCCATCATCGCTATGGCAAACCCCGATGGTGCCGTAAATAAGGATAAAGGATATAAGAAGCGTACCGTATATGTGCGTGGCGGAGAGTACTTCTCGCCGACACTTCATGCCGGTAATGCCTTCTCGTTGTATGCAAGTGAAAGCGATGAATGGGGCGAATCGGTTACGATTAAGGGCGCATGTACGGGCGAAGGACATGGCGACAAGGCTCTGCAGGACTTCTCCAAGCAGACCGTTATAGTTCCGAGCAAGCTGCCGATACTAAAGGCTGGCAGTCTGCTCAACGTAATGACGAAGCACAAGCCCGTAACAATCGAGGGATTGACATTCACCAACGACTACGGTCGCGGACTGCGTGCGCAGGTTGACAATGCCCAAGGCTCGCTCACAATACGCAACGGCGGATTCCGTGAGAATGTAGGAAGCGGAATGTTTGTGGCTCAGAATCTGGGCAAGGTGCTTATATATAATACGGTGTTTGCAAGCGATTCGTGCAAGAGCAACATCAAGAACGAAACCGGAGAAGCCGCTAAGGTGGGCAACAATGCGGCGCTTGTCACTACCGGCAATACAACGGTTGTAAACGCAACGTTCGTCGAAAACCTTGGTCCGGCTATCGCTGCGAGTCCTACAACAACTGAGTTTGGCGAGGGTTCTCTCAATAAAACTCGCGTATTCAACTCTGTGTCATGGCAGAACGAGGACAACAAGAGCGACCTGACGCAGCTTGACGACGGAACTACCAAGATAAATGCGGGCAGTATATACGCCCCAGGTGGAGTTTTCGCATCGGACATTACAGCCGAAGCTGATGCTGCAACGACACGCAACAACAAGGCGTTTGCCTATCATTATGCTGACGGCGACGTGCCCAAAGGAGAAGTCAACGGTCCGGCTAATGCCGATGCCATGTACGGACCAAACTTCACCAATCCCGCAGCAAAGGACTATACGCTGCGTCCGTCGCTCTTCTTGCTCGATAGAGGTTCGAATACTCACTATCAGAAGGAGGTGCTTGGCTATGACGATGCAAAGATAACGTCAGCCAATCCTGCCATTCCCGACACCGAAGTGGAGCTTGCCAACAAGCGCCGACTTGTAGGCGATGCCGTCGATGTGGGTGCCTACGAGCACGACGCACAGCTGCGTCAGATACTCTACGTTACGCCTATAGCTTCGGCTGAGAACACGGGCGAGAGCTGGAACAAGTCGATGGGCGACCTCCAGTCGGCTGTTGACCTTGCCGGACTCTATTCGCGTAGATACTCTGAGGACAGCTATGTGTTTGTCGACCAGAAAGTTAGTGTAGACAATCTGAAGCTCAGTCTCGACCGTGTACACGTTTATGGCAATATGAACGGTGAGAAATCCTCAATGGACGAGACCACAGCCGATGCCAAGAAGGTGGCCAGCGACCTCCTCAGC
>OQVR01001422.1_pt1 | contig 10230 bp, 10 predicted proteins | sample 1691521 | NCBI WGS metagenome assembly OQVR01 (sample SAMN03418256, study PRJEB22391) | human gut metagenome | biome: human-gut; feature: organic feature; material: feces | host: Homo sapiens | place: Tanzania | collected 2013-01
TCGGTGGGATGATGAGCCAGATGACACCCCCCACGATGGCAATCGCAGCTCCCATTGCCAGAAGAATGGAGATGGCACGAACCTTGACATGGAGTTTATTCTCGATGAACTTCACGACGGGATAGAGCAGGTATGCGAAAAACCATGCTATAAAGAAAGGAAGCAGTACCTCACTCAGATAGTTGGTGATGTAGAGTACTGCAATGACGAGGGTAACGATACCAGCCCATCTGATGAACTTGTCGAATGTAATCTCCTTACTCATTTACTTTGAACTTTGAAGTTTGAACTTTGAACTTTATGATTAGCAAAGCTGTTGTATCTTTGCTCTTCACCCTTCGTTCTTCTATTTCTCCTGGCTGATGGCTTTCTGGTAGCAGTCTCTGCAGAGCGGCTCGTATTCATCCTGCTCACCCAGGAGCACGCGCTTGTCGTTAGCCACCAGTCGATGGCTGACGTATGCCAGTGCACCGCACTTCACGCAGATGGCGTGCACCTTGGTCACCTCGTCGGCGATGGCACAGAGCGCAGGAATCGGACCGAAGGGAACACCCTTGAAATCCATATCCAGCCCCGCCACGATGACGCGTACGCCGCGGTTGGCGAGTTCGTTGCAGACCTCCACCAATCCATTGTCCAGGAACTGAGCCTCGTCGATACCGACCACGTCGATATCCGAAGCCAATAGCAATATCGATCCGGAAGATTCAATAGGAGTAGATCGGATAGAATTCTGGTCATGGCTCACTACATTGTCTTCGGAGTAGCGCGTATCTATCGCCGGCTTGAAGATTTCCACCTTCTGTCTGGCGAAGCTGGCACGCTTCATTCTTCGGATCAGTTCCTCGGTTTTTCCGGAGAACATCGATCCGCACACCACTTCAATTCTTCCGGGACGGTGTGCCTCCCCATTCAGTATTTCAGTCATTTCGGGGACAAAATTACTAATAAGGTTTTAAAAAATGCAAAGATACGCAGTTTTTTTTTGCTATGAAAGATTAATTAACTACATTTGTACCCACTTATGGGCATATTATATATCGTACCGACTCCAGTAGGCAATATGGAGGACATGACAATGCGAGCCATCCGGGTCTTGAAAGAGGCGGATATGGTGCTCGCTGAGGACACTCGGACATCGAGCGTCCTGCTTAAGCATTTCGATATTAAAAATCGATTAGTGGCGCATCATAAGTTTAATGAGCATGGCACATCGGCTGGCATCGTAGAGCGATTGAAGGCTGGTGAGACCATCGCCTTGATCAGTGATGCAGGAACCCCAGGCATCAGCGACCCTGGTTTCTATCTGGCTCGTGAGGCTGCGAAAGCAGGCATCACCGTGCAGACCCTTCCGGGACCTACGGCTTGCATCCCAGCCATCGTGTCGTCCGGATTACCTTGCGACAGATTCTGCTTCGAGGGATTCATCCCGCAGAAGAAGGGCAGACAAACCTACCTGGAATCGCTCAAGGATGAGGTGCGCACCATGATCTTCTACGAGTCACCCTATAGAGTGGTGAAGACCTTGCAGCAGTTTGCCGAGGTTTTTGGAGAAGACAGACAGGTGAGCTGTTGCCGTGAAATCTCGAAGCTGCACGAGGAAAGTGTGCGTGGAAGCCTTGCCGAGGTGATCGCCCACTTCCAGGAGACAGAGCCGCGCGGTGAGTTTGTCATCGTACTGGCGGGTAAGGATCCCAAGCAGCTGAAGGAGGAATTGAAGGAAAAGCGACGCGAAGAGCGTAAGAATAATAAATAAAGAAAGTATTAATCATAAAATTAACAAAAAGGAGAAGGATTATGAAAAAGCTATTAATGATGGCGTGCCTCGCAGCCTTTGTTTTAACTGGATGTAACGACGGCAAGAACAATGCCGCTAACAGTGCGGCTCAAGCAGATTCGCTCAACAGCATCATCGCGCAGAAGGATAGCGAACTGAATGATATGCTGGGCACTCTGAATGAGATTGAGGATGGTCTCAACCAGATCAATGAGGCTGAGAACCGTGTGGTACTCTTGAAGAATGGCGAGGGTGCCACCAAGAGACAGAAACTCAAGGAGGATGTGCAGTTCATCGCTACTCGCATGAAGCAGAACAAGGAGCTCCTCGCCAAGTTGCAGAAGCAGTTGGCTAACAGCTCTATCCAGGGCGACCAGCTCAAGAAGACCATCGAGAACCTGCAGAAGCAGCTGGTTGAGAAGGAGAAGCAGCTCCAGGCACTCCGTGAGGAGTTGGATAGCAAGGATATCCACATCGCTGCTCTTGATGAGACGATCAACAACTTGAACACCAAGACCAGCAACCTTACCAAGGAAAGCAGTAAGAAGACTGAGGTGATCAATGCTCAGGATAAGCAGCTCAACACTGCATGGTATGTATTCGGTACCAAGAAGGAGCTGAAGAACCAGCACATCATGGAGGATGGCAAGGTAATGACCGGCAACTTCAACAAGAGCTACTTCACAAAGGTTGATATCCGTGATCTTTCTGAGATCAAGCTCTACTCTAAGTCAGCCAAGTTGCTCACTACTCATCCTTCAAGCTCTTATACTCTGGTTCGTGATGCCAACAAGCAATATACTCTCCGCATCACCAACTCTCAGATTTTCTGGAGCACCAGCAAGTACCTGGTTGTTCTCGTGAAGTAATGAAGTTTATTGGATTAGAAACGAAATGTTGACGCACCGAAACGGTGCATCAAGCCGGAAATATAAAAAAGAGGTGATGCACCGTTTCGGTGCGTCGCCTCTTTTTTGTCTTATAGAACTTCCGTATGAGGTTCAAGGGCGTGTGGAATTTATATTCCGAAAGCTTGGGGGCTTATCTTTTTCTGGCAAAGAATTGCTGCATGAGTGCGCGGCACTCATCTTCCAGTACGCCCGATGTAACCAGGGTCTTGGGATGCAGTGCCTGGGGTGCATATTTGGTATAGCCCCTTTTTTCATCTCCGGCACCATACACCACACGGCTGATCTGCGACCATCCCAAGGCTCCGGCGCACATCACACACGGCTCTACTGTGACGTAGAGGGTACAGTCTTTCAGATATTTCCCGCCCAGCATGTTCGCTCCGGATGTAATCGCCTGCATCTCGGCATGGGCGGTAACATCGGTAAGCATCTCCGTAAGATTGTGGGCTCTCGAGATGATGCGGTCCCTGCAAACGATGACGGCACCTACCGGAATCTCGTCTTCGTCGAATGCCGCCTGCGCCTCCATCAGCGCACGGCGCATATATTCTTCGTCTTTTTTCAGATTGTCTTCCATATTTCTATTCTTTATGATTTCTCTTTTTTTATTTTTGTGCAAAAATACATAAAAAACTTTGATGAGTGAAAGAAAAGTGTTATTTTTGCATAGTAATAGTGCCTTTTGGGCGGAAAATGATGCCGCCGGAGGTAAACTAAAGAGAATAATCTATGGCTGAACATAATGATTTGGGCAAATGGGGAGAAGATGAGGCTGCGCTCTATCTGGAAGATGAGGGCTATACCATCATAGATCGTGACTGGAGGCTAGGCCGCCGCGACCTGGATATCCTTGCCTATACGCCCGATGGCAACACCCTGGTGGTGGTAGAGGTGAAGACCCGCACCGGCGAGGAATACCAGCAGCCTGAAGAGGCTGTCACCCCCGGCAAGATGAGAAATCTTGCCATAGCTGCCAATGCCTATGTCAAGGAATGCCAGGTGGACAAAGAGTTGCGCTTCGATGTCATCTCCATCGTGGGAAGCGAACATCAGGTGAAGAGTCTGCAGCATCTCAAGGATGCCTTCAATCCGATGCTGATACTTTAGATTCGATACTGGTACCTGAAAGCTTCTGCCCTTTCAGGGCGTGTGGAACTTACATGCGAAACTTGAATTATATATAATTAAGGTGAAAATGGAAACAAAGATCATAAGAATGCAGGAAGTGGATTCTACGAATACCTTCCTGAAGGGAATGAAAGCCTGCGAGGATGATACGCTCATAGTGGCTGTAGCCGATTATCAGACGGCAGGCAGGGGACAGGGCACGCATACCTGGGAGAGCGAACCGGGCAAGAACCTCCTGTTCAGTTTGCTGATGACTCCTACCTGGGTGCCCGTACGCCAACAGTTCCTGCTCTCTGAGGCAGGAGCCCTAGCCGTCAAGGATGCCCTGGATACCTATACCGACGGCATTACGCTGAAATGGCCGAACGATGTATATTGGAACGACAGGAAGATCAGCGGCACGCTGATAGAGACCTCTATCGATTCCAAGGGCATCAAGCGATGCATCTTCGGTACCGGGGTGAACATCAATCAGACCGAGTTCCACAGCGATGCGCCCAATCCGGTATCCCTGGCTCAGATTCTGGGTCACGAGGTGGATAGGGAAGAGGTGCTGCAGAAGATCATCGAGGCATTCAAGAAGTATTATGAGCTGCTCCGCCGTGCCGACTATATGGATGTTTCGGGCATCTATCATCTCTCGCTCTACCGCCGCAAGGGATTCCACTGGTACGAGGATGCCGACGGCAAGTTCGAGGGTGCCTTCGTGGAGGTAGAAGATGACGGCCATCTCATCCTTCACGACAGGAAGGGAATGATCCGGTCGTATGCCTTCGGCGAAATCAAGTTCCTGATTCCTTCAGCAAATATGAAACAATAAACATTAAACAAGATATTTATGGCAAAGTTTAAAAGAATTCTTTTGAAGTTGAGCGGTGAGAGCCTGATGGGCAAGCAGAGCTTCGGCATCGACCCTGAGCGCTTGAGTGATTATGCTAAGCAGATTAAGGAAGTTCACGAGATGGGCGTACAGATCGGTATCGTGATCGGTGGTGGTAACATTTTCCGTGGATTGAGCGGAAGCCAGAAGGGATTCGACCGTGTGAAGGGCGACCAGATGGGTATGTGTGCCACCGTCATCAACTCTCTCGCCCTGAGCAGTGCCCTCGGTGCACTGGGCGTGAAGAACAAGGTGCTTACAGCAATCCGCATGGAGCCTATCGGTGAGTTCTATACCAAGTGGAAGGCAATCGAGGCAATGGAAGACGGCTACATCTGCATCTTCTCTGCAGGTACAGGAAGCCCATATTTCACTACCGATACCGGTTCTTCACTCCGTGGCATCGAGATTGAGGCAGACGTGATGCTCAAGGGTACCCGTGTGGACGGCATCTATACCGCCGACCCAGAGAAGGATCCTACCGCTACCAAGTTCAAGGATATCACCTACGATGAAATCTACACCAAGGGCTTGAAGGTGATGGACCTCACGGCTACTACCATGTGCAAGGAGAACGACCTTCCTATCTACGTATTCAATATGGATGTAGTAGGCAACCTGAAGAAGGTGATGGAAGGTGAGGAGATTGGTACACTCGTACACAACTAATCATCAGAGATCATATAAAAAAGATAAGGCTTACTTCCCGCCGGAAGTAAGCCTTTGTTATTCCCCAATCTTTTTATCATTCGAAGAAAGCTGATACCCTTCTTCAAATTTCCATGTCCTTCCGAAGAAAAAACATGACAAAACCTATATTTTTATTTTTTCTTCAAAAACATGATCCAGGAGAGCAGTACGTACATCAGGATGATAGGCCACCATCCCTCCAGGAATCCTCTTGCTCCTTCGGCAGCCACAGATACCGCAAGAACGGCGATGGCGAAACCGGCAAAGCAATACTTCACCTCGTTGCCCTTGAACGACCACTGCTTGAACTTCAGGGCGAACAGCGGCAACTCGCATACCAGCAGGAAGCTGGTGATGAAAATCAGCGCCAGCACGAGATATATCGACCAGCTCTGGTTGGTAATCCAGCTGGGGCTGCTTACTACCAGCGAACCCCAGAACAGCGCATTGGCTGGCGTAGGTACGCCGATGAAAGAGGTGGTCTGGCGCTCATCCAGGTTGAACTTCGCCAGTCTCAGAGCAGAGAAAGCTGCGATGATGAAGGCTACGTATGGCAACCAAGGGCGCAAAGGCTCCAGAAACTCCGGATACTCCATTACAAAGAGTTGTGAGAATACGATGGTGGCGGGTGCTACGCCAAAGGTCACATCGTCGGCAAGCGAGTCCAGCTCCTTGCCGATAGGCGATGAAACGTGCAGCAAGCGGGCGCTCATACCATCGAAAAAGTCAAAAACAGCTCCAATGATAATCCACAACAGTGCCATTTCGGGATTTCCCCCGAAGGCAAACGATGTAGCGATGCAGCCTGAGATGAGGTTGCAGCAGGTAATCGTGTTTGGAATATGCTTCTTAATACTCATTTTTTCTTATTTCAGTTTTGCTATGATTGTCTGATCACCTGTGGTTGACTGTCCCATTTTCACGCATACTTCCGTGCCGAGAGGCAGATATACATCCACTCGTGAACCCAGTTTGATGAATCCGAGATGCTCATCGATGTAGCACTCTTCTCCCTCCTTGGCATAGGTTACGATGCGGCGGGCTACGGCACCGGCAATCTGTCGGCACAATACATCCACACCCTCAGGGGTGGTGATCATCGTGTCGGCGTGCTCGTTCTCCTCGCTCGCCTTAGGCAGCCATGCCTTCAGGAACTTTCCGTCCTCGTGCTTCACGAACTTCACCTTGCCATCCACCGGAAACCAGTTGGCATGTACGTTCCAGAGGCTCATGAAGATGGAAATCATCAGTCGCTTATCGTTAAAGTAAGGTGCATTCTCCACTTCCTCTATCACCACGATCTTGCCGTCGGCAGGAGCTACCACGAGTTTCTCGGTATCTTCCACGTTCAGGAATCTGATCGGGCATCGGTAGAAGTTGAGCACGATACCATATACTACACCGAAGACCACAAGGAATGCCCAGAAAGGTATCTTGTTGTCAAAGGCCATCCACAGTACTGCTGCGACAGCCACCAGTGCTATACCGCCGAACACCAGCTGGTCGGTGCCTTCGCGGTGAATTCTTATCTTTTTTAGTTTCTTGATTTTTTGTCCCATGAGAAAGGTTTACGTTTTTATTTTCGGTGCAAAGGTACGTCATTTTTATGGTTTTTGCAAATTTTTCTCCCATTTCTTTTGGCAATATCAACTTTTAGCAGTAACTTTGTTCTCAAATTACGAATTTTAACGCAAAAAATGGAAGATTTCATACATTTACATGTCCATACACAGTATTCCATCCTTGATGGTCAGTCCAAGATTCCCCATCTTGTTGACAAGGCTGTCAAGGACGGCATGAAGGGTATGGCCGTTACCGATCATGGTGTCATGTTTGGCATCAAGGAACTGACCGATTATTGCGGAAAAGTCAATAAGGGTAGAAAAAAAGAAGGTCTGGAACCTTTTAAGCCTATTATTGGTTGTGAGATGTATGTAGCCCATCGAAGAAAAGAGGATCGTGATAAAAACAGGGGTGATATGAGTGGTTATCACCTCATCGTTTTGGCGAAGAATTACAATGGTTACAAAAACCTCATCAAATTGGTCAGCAATTCATGGGTGGACGGATATTATATGCGCCCACGTACGGATCGTGCCGATTTGGAGAAATACCACGAGGGTCTCATCGTATGCTCGGCTTGTATAGCAGGCGAGGTGCCAGCTAAGGTGTTGAAGGGAGATATCGAAGGTGCACGCGAGGCTTGTAAATGGTATCACAATATCTTTGGTGATGACTATTATCTTGAGCTTCAGCGCCATGAGGTTACCGACCCTACGCTTATTGCTAATCGCGAGACATTCCCTTTGCAGCAGCAAGCCAACAAGGCGCTGATAGAAATGGCACGAGAGTTTGGTATCAAACTTGTGTGTACCAACGACTGCCACTTCGAGGATAAGGAAACTGCTGAGGCTCACGACCATTTGCTCTGCTTGTCTACAGGTAAGGATCTTAACGACCCTGACCGTATGCGATATACTAAGCAGGAGTGGTTTAAGACTCGACAAGAGATGAACGATATCTTTAGCGATATTCCAGAAGCTCTTTCAAACACTCTCGAAATCCTTGATAAGGTAGAGATGTATAGCATCGAACATGGTCCTATCATGCCTTTCTTCCCTATACCTGAAAGTTTTGGTACTGAGGAAGAATGGCGACAGAAGTTCTCTACCGACGACCTGTATCGTGAGTTTACTACCGACGAGAATGGCAACAACCAGTTGTCGCCAGAAGAAGGTCAGAAGGTTATCGACCGTCTTGGTGGCTACGACAAGATATATCGTATAAAATTTGAAGCCGACTATCTTGCTAAGCTTGCCTATGATGGCGCTCGCGACCCAAGTCGCTATGGCGAGAATCTTTCAGACGAGGTGAAAGAGCATATCAACTTCGAACTTCACGTAATGAAGACGATGGGTTTCCCTGGCTACTTCCTTATCGTGTCTGACTTTATCAATGCTGCCCGCACCGAACTTGGCGTGATGGTTGGTCCTGGTCGTGGTTCGGCTGCAGGTTCTGTTGTGGCTTATTGCTTGGGTATCACCAAGATAGACCCTCTGAAATACGACTTGCTGTTTGAACGTTTCTTGAACCCTGACCGTGTGAACCTCCCTGATATCGATACCGACTTCGACGATGATGGTCGTGGTAGGGTGCTGCAATGGGTAATGGATAAATATGGTCATGAAAACTGTGCGCATATCATCACCTACGCCAGTATGGCTACCAAGAACTCTATCAAGGATGTGGCGCGTGTAGAGAAACTGCCTCTCGACATCTCGAATGCGTTGTGTAAGGCTATCCCTGAGCGTTTGCCTGATGGCTTGAAGATGAACTTAACGAATGCTATCAAGTGTACACCTGAGCTTCGTGAAGCTGAATCGTCTGCCGATCCACGTGAGCGCAACACCATAAAATATGCAAAGATGCTTGAGGGTACTGTGCGTGGTACTGGTATCCACGCCTGTGGCTTCATCATCTGTCGTAATGCCATCAGCGACTGGGTTCCTGTGTCTACAGCCGACGACCCTGATTTCAAAGGCTTGAAGGTTCCTGTCACACAGTATGATGGTCATGTTATCGAGTCTACTGGTCTTATCAAGATGGACTTCCTCGGACTGAAGACTCTCTCCGAGCTTAAGGAGGCTTGTAAGGTTGTGAAGCAGACCACAGGTCATGACATAGACCTCGACACTCTGCCTATCGATGATGAGCTTACATATCAGCTCTATCAGCAGGGACGCACCATTGGTACATTCCAGTTTGAGTCGCCTGGTATGCAGAAGCACCTCCGCAATCTGCACCCTACGGTATTCGAAGACCTTATTGCCATGAATGCTCTGTATCGTCCAGGACCTATGGACTATATTCCAGAGTTTATTCGTCGTAAGCACGACCCATCGCTCGTTACCTACGATATTCCTTGTATGGAGAAATATCTGAAAGATACCTATGGTATCACGGTATATCAGGAGCAGGTGATGCTTCTTAGCCGTCAGCTTGCCGACTTCACTCGTGGTGAGAGTGATGCCTTGCGTAAGGCCATGGGTAAGAAGAAAAAGGATATCGTAGATGCCATGAAACCTAAGTTTATCGAGGGTGGAAAGAAGAATGGTCACGACCCTAAGGTGCTGGAAAAGATATGGGCTGACTGGGAGAAGTTTGCTTCGTATGCCTTCAACAAGTCGCATGCCACATGCTATTCTTGGGTAGCCTACCAAACAGCATATATGAAGGCTCACTATCCTGCCGAATATATGGCTGCGCTTATGACCCGCCGCTTTGCACAGATTACCGAGATTACCAAGCTCATGGAAGAGTGTAAGGCTATGAATATCGAAACACTTGGTCCTGATGTCAACGAGAGTTTCGTGGGCTTTGGTGTTAACAAGAAGGGTGAGATTCGCTTCGGACTTTCTGCTATCAAGGGTATGGGTGGTGCTGCTGCCGATGCCATTGTTAACGAGCGCCAGAAGAATGGTCCTTATAAGGATGTCTTCGACTTCGTGATGCGTGTCAGCCTTAAGGATGTAAACCGCAAGGCTATAGAGAGTCTTGCTCTCAGCGGTGGTCTCGACTGTTTCAATATTCGTCGCGAAGACTATTTCGGCAAGAATTCTAAGGGCGACATGTTCCTCGACACTCTTGTGCGTTTTGGTCAGAACTATCAGCTATCTAAGGCGCAAGCCGTAAACTCGCTATTTGGCGAAGAGGAAGTGGAAGTAACATATCCTCCTGTGCCTAAGGGCGAAGAATGGAGCACCATCGAACGATTGGGCAAGGAGAAAGACCTTGTAGGTATCTATCTCTCGGCACATCCGCTCGACGACTATGCCGTAGTGCTC
>OQVR01001424.1_pt1 | contig 10226 bp, 4 predicted proteins | sample 1691521 | NCBI WGS metagenome assembly OQVR01 (sample SAMN03418256, study PRJEB22391) | human gut metagenome | biome: human-gut; feature: organic feature; material: feces | host: Homo sapiens | place: Tanzania | collected 2013-01
CCAACCAGGTTTGGCTCGACGGTATCTTCATGGGCTTGCCTTTCTACTGCAACTACGCCGTACAGAACCTCAAGCCAAAGAAGGCGAAGAAGATTCTCGACGACGCCGTAGATCAGATGATCAAGACCGACTATCGTACATACGATGAGAAGACTCAACTCTGGAAGCACGCCTGGGACGAGACTCATCAGCAGTTCTGGGCTGACAAGGAGAACGGCAAGAGCCAGCACACCTGGGCAAGAGCTTTGGGATGGTACGTGATGGCTATGACCGAGTGTCTGGAAGCTATGCCTGAAGACTATGCACGCCGAGGCGAAGTTATTACTCTCTTGAACAAGGCAATGGAGAGCGTATTGAAGTACCAGGATAAGAAGACAGGCGTATGGTATGATGTGATGGATGTGAAGGATTCTCGCAACTACCTGGAGAGTACTGCATCGAGTATGTTTGCCTACGTTCTGCTGAAGGGCTATCGCAAGGGCTATCTCAGCGAGAAGTTCCGTGATGCCGGTGTCAAGGCGTATAATGGAATCATCAAGGAGTTTATCAAGGTTAATCCTGACAAGACCATCAGTCTGACACGCTGCTGCGAGGTAAGCGGTCTGGGTCCTGGTCCTGGTCCATACGTCAAGAAGCCAAACTTCAAGCGTGATGGCAGTTTCGAGTATTACATCAGCGAGCCTATCCGCGACAACGACGCCAAAGGTGTTGGTCCATTCATCTGGGCAAGCCTGGAGATGGAACAGCAGGGAATGGCTGTGAAATAAAAAAAGTAATGCGTCCTAAAAGAACAAAATCGTCAAAATTAATTAGTAAGACGATACATTTGTTCTTTTAGGACGCATTACTTTAATTAAGCTCATACCTATTCCTTCAAAGGATTTCACAATAAAAAAACGCAAAAAAGAAAACGTTTACGTAAGATTTTCCCAACAAATGTAAATGTAATCCAATTATTTTTAATATATTTGCACACAGAAACTAACAATGCAACTAGGTCACAATACAATTTGTTTTCCAAATTGCCAATAGTTTTCTACTTAAAAATACAAAATCAAAGAATAAACAAACAGATAATAAACAAACATAGTATAAATCTAACCTATAAGTGTATGTCTGGTAATTATAACAGAAAGAAAATTGCGCTTGCAGGCGCGCTCATGTTCATGGTAACAAGCGTCTCTGCGCAAACTGTAAAGGGTGTTGTTACTGACAATACGGGCGAGCCAATCATCGGCGCATCTGTCATGGAGGTAGGTGTAGCTGGCAATGGTGGCGTGACCGACATTGACGGTAACTTCACAGTAAACTTAAAAGGCAAGAGCAAGAAACTGAAGATTTCATACATTGGTATGAAAGCTAAGGAAGTAAGCGTTGCAGGTAAAGAAACAATCGACATCAAGCTTGAGGATGACAATACCACCCTCAATGATGTTGTAGTAATCGGTTATGGTACTGTTAGAAAGAAGGACCTTACAGGTTCTGTATCATCTATCAGCGACAAGCAGATTGCTAACATTCCAGTATCTAACGTAAGCGAGGCGATGACTGGTAAGATGGCAGGTGTAAACATCACCACATCTGAAGGTTCACCAGATGCAGACGTTAAGATTCGCGTGCGCGGTGGTGGTTCCCTTTCACAGGACAACTCACCTCTCTACATCGTTGACGGCTTCCCAGTAAGCTCTATCAGCGACATCGCTCCTAGCGAAATTCAGAGCATCGATGTTTTGAAGGATGCTTCTTCTACTGCCATCTATGGTGCTCGTGGTGCCAACGGTGTCATTATCGTAACAACCAAGAGCGGTTCTGAAGGCAAGACCCAGGTAAACTTCAATGCATCTTTCGGATTGAAGAAGGTATCTAAACTGATCAAGACTCTCGATCCTTACAACTTTGCATACGCTCTCTTTGAGAACGGAGCAACAAACTATGGTGACTACGATGATCTCGATATCTGGAAGTCTGTACAGGGTACTGACTATCAGGATGAGGTATTCGGCCGCACTGGTAACCAGAAGCAGTATAATGTTAGCGTAAGCGGTGGTACCAAAGACATCAAGTACAACGTTGGTTTCTCTCATAACGATGAGAAGAGCATTATGCTTGGTTCTGGCTATGCGAAGAACAATGTAAATGCCAAGATCAATGCCAACTTGAACAAGTGGTTGACACTTGACTTCAATGCTCGTATGGCTTATACCAAACTTGATGGTTTGAATGGTGGTGCCGACACAAACGAAAGCAATGCTGCTAACTCTACAGTAGCTAATACTGTAAAGTTCTGGCCTGTTTATCCACTCACAGACGCTGATGAGGATGAAGAAAACTCAACATCTGTTGAGCGCAACCCTGTAGAGCGTATCACTGATACCTATAAATATCAGGAGCGTTTCCAGCAGAACTACAACGTAGGTTTGAACTGGAAGCCATTCAAGGGATTGACTTTCCGTAGTGAGTTTGGCTATGGTTGGAAGTACAACAATACCGACCAGGTTTGGGGTTCCAATGCAACAACCAACTCAAAGTATGGTTTCAATGGTCAGCCACAGTCACAGTTCATCCGTTTGCAGAACAAGAACTGGCGCAATGCAAATACTGTAACATACGACAATACCAAGTTGTTCAATAACCACCACCTCAATGTACTTTTGGGTCAGGAGTGGAGCAGCAGCCAGGATGTTTCACGTACCAGCACATCTGTAGCATACCCAACCTCTATGACAATCCAGGAGGTTTTGGCAAATACAGCAGCAGGTACTCCTCTCAACAATGAGAGTGACATCAAGGCAGAAGAGAACATTCTCTCTTTCTTCGGTCGTGTGAACTATACCATTGCAGACAAGTATCTGGCAACATTCACCATGCGTGCCGATGGTTCCAGCAAGTTCGGCAAGGATCACCGTTGGGGTCTCTTCCCATCTCTGGCTTTGGCATGGCGTGTTTCAGATGAGGCATTCATGAAGAGCACTTCTAGCTGGCTCTCTAACTTGAAGGCTCGTTTGAGCTTCGGTACTGCGGGTAACAACCGTATCAACTCAGGTCTGCTTTCTACCACATACTCTATGGCTAGCAACACCGCAAAGCCACCATTCTGGGCGGAGAACCGTGCCGATATGCTCGAGCATGGCTCATATCTCTACAATCCAGACTTGAAGTGGGAGACAACAGTAACCCGTAACTTCGGTATCGACTACGGTTTCTTCAATGGCCGCATCAATGGTACTCTGGATTTCTACTGGAATACAACCAAGGACCTGCTGATGCGAACAACCATCCCTTCAAACACAGGTTATAGCTATCAGTTCCAGAACTTCGGCAAGACTGAGAACAAGGGTGTGGAATTGGCTCTCAATGCAGTGATCGTTGACAAGAAGAACTTCGGTTTGAATTTCAACTTCAATGTATCTTACAACAAGAACAGCATCAAGGACCTGGCTGGCGAAGGTTCATGGCAGAGCAGTAACTGGAGTGGTTCAACCATCTCTAAGTACGAAGACTTCCGTATCGAGAAGGGCGGTCGTCTTGGCGAACTCTGGGGTTACAAGACCAATGGTTTCTACACAGTTTATGATGCAGCAACAGGAACAGGCGATCTCGTTCTCCTCGGTACAGGTAAGTGGGCTTTGGCTGATGGCGTAAAAGACAACAGCTCTTCCCTCTTCGGCGGTCTCTATCCTGGTAGTCCAAAGGTAGAGTGCGATGAGGATGGCAAACCATTGAAGCAGCGTCTTGGCAATACCGTTCCTACAACTACTGGTGGTTTCGGATTCGATGGACACGTAGGTAACTTCGACTTCAATGTCTTCTTCAATTACTCTCTTGGAAACAAGATTGTGAATGGTACCAAGTTGGCAAACTCATTCTATTCAGGTTCTAACAAGAAGTACAACCTCGTAGATGATTTCCGTCTTGAGAATCGTTATACATGGATTGATCCTGCAACAGGTTTGAACCTCGGTAAGAGCGTAAGTTCTACCATCATCGCCCAGTATGGTGGTACAGAAGGCGTGATGAACAAGTTGAACGAGCTCAACCAGGGCAAGTCTATCTGGAACCCAGCAGCCGTATCACAGATGGTCATTCTTGATTATGCTGTAGAGGATGCTTCATTCCTTCGCTTGCAGAATGTAACAGTAGGTTATACATTCCCTAAGAAATGGATTGCTCCATTGCACATCAGCAATGTACGAATCTACTTTACCGGTTACAACTTGCTTTGCATCACCGGCTACAAGGGATACGACCCTGAGGTTGATACAAGCAGCAAGAACAACCCAATGTGCCCAGGTATCGATTATGCAGCTTATCCAAAGAGCCGCACATTCGTAGGTGGCATCAACGTTACATTTTAATTAATCTTTTCAGAATATAAATACAGATATGAAGAAGATCATTTCATCATTCGCACTCACTATGGGTATGCTCAGCATGGTGTCTTGCTCAGATTTCCTGGATAAGACTTCACCATCAGAGCTGAACACTGAGTCTGTGTACAATTCTACTTACTACACAGGTTTGCGAATCAATAAGATATATGGTGGCTTGTCTGATGACCGTACATACGCACAGGACTTCAGTATCGTAATGGGACTGAATACCGACTGCGAGCTCATCGATGCTCTTGACAATACCACCGTTCACGCTACAGGTAACTATCGTGGTGTGATGAACTATAACGTAGATCCTGGTTTCACCAACCTTGACAAGGTGTGGACCAACATGTATAAGGTTATCGAGGACGCTAACCTCTGCATTGAGGGTATCCGCCAGAGCCCATTGCTCAACTCAGGCAGCAAATCAGAAGTAAACACCATGAAGCGTTATCTGGGTGAGGCTCTTACCTTGCGTGCCATGGTTTACTTCGACCTGGTTCGTACATTCGGTGATGTTCCTTTGAAGTTGGAGTCAAGCAAGTCAGACTTGTCTAATGCATATATGGCAAAGACAGATCGTGATGAAGTATTGGACACCTTGATGAACAACCTCGACGAGGCTATCGAGTACTTGCCATGGGCTGACAAGGTTACAGGCTATACAACAGAGCATACAACCAAGGGTTATGCACATGGTCTCTTGGCTCAGATAGCAATGACCCGTGCAGGATATGTAATCCGCGAAAAGGCAAAGGATGGATATGAGACAGCATCTTACAGTGATGCAACCTACCCTACCCAGCGCCCAGGTGCAGCAGAGCGCAAGGCTCTCTTTGAACGTGCCCTCAGCCACTGGACAGCACTCATTACTGATGGTACTCACTCTCTGAATCCATCTTTCGAGAATGAGTGGGAGCTTGTAAACCAGTTGAAGCTCGACCAGTCTTACCACGAGAACCTCTTCGAGATTCCTCTGGGTGAAAATGTAAGTGGCGAGTTAGGCTACACAGTTGGCGTACGTCTTAGCGGCGTTACAACCAAGTTCGGTTACGGCAACTCAACAGGTAAACTGAAGCTCACAGCTCCATTCCTCTATTCATTCGACAAGAATGACACACGTCGTGACATTACTTGCTCTAATATCGAAATCAAGGATGACGACAACAGTGTAACCAAGGAGAATATGAAGGGTAACAACCCATTCGAAATCTATGTCGGTAAATGGGATGCCCGCAAGATGGGTGCTTCATGGCTTGCAAACAACCTGAAGGCTACTGCTAAGCACACAACAGGTATCAACCCTGTCAAGATGCGCTACTCTCAGGTATTGCTCTACTACGCAGAGTGCTTGAATGAGCTGGCTGGTGGTCCTGATGCTCACTATACCGGTGATGCTGGTCTTACAGCCCGTGAGGCATTAAAGGAAGTACATACCCGTGCTTTCGATGCAAACCACAAAACAGAGGCTGCCGCATACGTAGATGCTCTGACTGCAGATAACTTCTTTGACGCCCTCGTTCAGGAGAATGCATGGGAGTTTGCAGGTGAAACAATCCGTAAGTACGACCTGATCCGCTGGAATCTCCTGGTTGAGAAGATCAAGGAGTTCAAGCAGCAGTATATCGCAGACCTTGAGGCAGGCAAGTATCAGACTAAGCTCTACTTCAACTATAAGGATGAGGCAAAGACTCAGATTGATATGAGCAGTGTAACATGGTATGGTTTGCCAGAAGGCAAGACTGCTGCCGATTACCAGGGTAGCCAGGATTCATTCGGAAAGGCTAGCCTCACATCTGGCACAGACAAGTTTGTCAATACTGCATTACCTCTTATCAGCGATGGTCTCGTAGGTGACGACGTAAAGGTGAAGAACCGCTACATCATGCCTATCGGTAACTCAACCATCGCCGATTCTAACGGTACACTTCAGAACTCATACGGTTGGTAATCATCGTAACAAGAATTCAGAAATACAGAATATTATATGAAAATCAATAATATAACAAAAAAGGTATGCTTAGGAGCCACAGCGCTCCTGGCTGCCATCTCTTTCAATTCTTGTACTGACAAGAATGATTGGGACGTAGATGCATCTTACGACCGACTCTTCCATACCACCTCACTGAGTGTAACTCCTCAGGACGATCGAGTAGGCATAGAGTTCAAGAAGATGCCAAATACTACAAAGTACATCGTAGAAATCAGTACTGATACGCTCAACAATGAAGTTGCTGAAAACGCCAATGGCAAAAGCATCATCAAGGAATTGACTTCTACTCCAGATACCATCTATGACCTGCAGGGTTCTACCAAGTACTACATCCGTATGCGTGGCTTGAACGATGAGGGCAAGACATCCAACTGGAAGTATCTGGATAAGTATAGCTTCAAGACCAAGTCTGAGCAGATCATCACAGATGTTACACCAGGAACCTATACTGCAGATGTAGCATTCAAGGCTGGCAAGCAGATTGATGCTGCCTATATCTACAAGGACAAGGATTCTGTGAAGCAGGATGTAACAGCTGCAGAAGTAGCTGCTGGCCTGGTTACTCTCAGAGGCTTGAAGGCTAACACTTCATATAAGGTGAAGCTCTGGAATGGCGATGTAGTACGCGGTACTTACAGCTTCAAGACTAACGAAGCATTCCCAGAGGGCTATCAGATCATCACTCTTTCTGAGAATGATGACATCAACGACATCATGGCAAATGCCGAGAACGACAAGATTGTCATCGTATTCCCACAGGGATTGAACTACCAGACACCACTTGACGCAGACGGAAAGAACAAGGTTCCTACCATCCCAGCCAATATCAAGAGTGTTTACTTCTGGGGTGCTGCCGGTGACAACACACCAACCTTCAACGTCGTAGGTGCTAAGTTTGACAGTGATACAGATCGTGGCGTTATCCGCTTCTACAACCTCAATCTTGTCAACAAAAACAAGAAAGACAATTATATTTTGAACATCTCAGGTTCAAATAACATTGAGGCAATCGAAATGGAGAAATGTAACATCTCAAATACACGTGGTGTTATCCGCTTCCAGAGCATCAAGAGTGAATGCAAGGTGGGTAAGGTAAGCATCAACAACTGTGTTATCAGCAATATCGGTAGCTATGGTGTGATCAATGCAAAAGACCAGACCAAGATGACGCTTACAGACATCAGCATTACTAACACTACCATCACAGGTGTTGAGGCTGGTGCTATCATCAATACCAAACAGGCGAAACTGAATATCACATTGGATCACTGTACAATCTACAACAGCGTACAGACAGGCAAATCAATGTTCGATGTCAACAAGCTCAAAGATACCAAGGTTATCATGAGCAACTGTTTGATTGGTCCATTCTATGCTGCAGACGATACAACCATCAAGGGTGTAAGCATGAAGGGTCAGCAGGATATAACCAGTACATTCTATACAAACGATATGAAGTGGAATTCTGGCTATGAGATAGGTGATGAGTTGAGCGCTTCTTCTACAGAATTGTGGGAAGATGCAGCCAAGGGCGATTTCACCATCAAGAATGCTCTCCGTTCTCAGTATCAGAACTACGGAGATCCACGTTGGATTGTTGTAGAATAGAACAAGTTCATACAGTAAAATAAAAAGTGTAATGCTCTAATTTTGAGTATTACACTTTTTTTGTGATTACGTATTATATATACCACCATTTTTTGAAAGACAAGAAGAATTATCTCATAGGTAAATGCGTAATCGTTTTCGTATTATTTATATGATGACTGCATATGTAATCGGCAAAAATATTGTAACTTTGCGATTCAGAAATACAAGCCTAAAAATTTATGAATAAAAAAATGATCAGAAACATTGTACTCATAGTACTTATGTTTGTACCTTCTCTGAGCAAGGCGCAGACATTTACAGGTATGGTTGCTGAGCAAAAAGCACAGAACACACCTGAAGGTTGGACTGCCGTGGAATTGCCACAGCTGCCGGAAATCACATCGGCAAATACGTTCAACATCAAGGACTACGGAGCCTCTACATCCGCAGAAGACAACACAAAAGCTATCCAGAAAGCTCTTGATGCAGTCCCTGCTACAGGCGGTATGGTCGTAATACCAGCCGGCACATGGATGTTTGGCAGCAAAGACCAGATGACAAGCCAGACAGAAGTGCTGAGCATCAAGTCGAAAACCATCCTCCACCTAAGTGCAAATGCTACATTGAAACTAGTGGAATATGGCAAGGCTCCTAATACTAAGATTGTTTTCATTGGCTGCAAGAACAGAGGAAAAGGCATCACGGATATTGTCATAGAAGGTGAAGGAGAAACATCAGTCATCGACGGACAGGGTGCACGCTGGTGGCTTGCAAAGGAGAATAAGGAGACCTTCAACCCAGGAGCAATGATCCGCTTCGAACAGGGCAAGCGCTTCTTGCTTCGCAACTTCAAATTACAGAATACTCCAGGTGTAAACATCACCATCGCAGGTACTACTACCATACCTCCAGTTGCAGGTACTGCATCGAGCGCCTTTTGTATAGCTTTGGTATTATCGTCAGCCGAAGTTGTTGCTCCATAGTCGACAATGTTGAATGTATTTTTCTCTGTAATCTCAGGTAGTTGAGGTAAGTCTACCTTCTTCCATCCTTCAGGAGTATTATTTGCCTTAAGTTCTTCTGAAATACCCTTGAAAGTCTGTGCCTGAATAAAGTTTGGCATAGCCAATAGAGCTATTAATACAAACGATTTGATAGTTGTTTTATTCATGTTTTAAGAGTTAATTGTTTATTTCTTGATTTAGAGCTTGTAAAGATACTACTTTTGTTTTAAATAGCAATGTTTCTCTCTAACTATTTATACGAAAACGATTTCATACATTATATGTTTATAGTGTATAATATTCTATTCTTTTGGAGAATTTTACATATTCTTTTCTTTATATTATAGCTAACTTTGTAGTCGATAAATTAAAATACCTATTAACAATTTAAACGATAATGAGAAAACTAATTTTGCTAATCAGTTTATGTATTGCTATTACATCGCAAGCACATACAACAAATGAACAACAACCAAAGTCTCAGACCCAAAGAACAATTAATGTCATTGGCGACTCATATGTAGCTAACCATAGAGCACCTAAAGAGCAAGCATGGCACTATAAAATGGCGCAAGCTATGGGAATGAAGTATAATAATTATGGGAAAAATGGTGCCTGCGTTGCTTTCGACAGAACTCATGAAACTAAGTTTAATGGTGGACCAGCACTTTATACCAAGGCTAAGTTCATGGATCCTTCTGCCGACTATGTTTTGATTATTGCCGGTCACAACGATGCTGCCAAGATTAACAACAATGAAGATTCTTTGCTTATGTTTCGTGATTCTCTTTCTTTGTTTATCCGTAATATCCATTCTCAATGTCCGAAGGCTAAGATAGGTTATGTCACACCATGGTATGTTGATCGCCCAGGTTTTGCAGGAGTATGCAAGGTTATTAAAGAGGTATGCGAAGAGAATAACATTCCTGTTTTGTACAATTATTCTCCCGATTGTATTATCAAAGTTCGTAATGCAGGCTTTCGTAAGAAATACTTCCAAGGCAATAATGATACAGCTCATTTGAACAATGCTGGTCATGATTTGTTTTTGCCTCTTGCCACAGAATGGTTCAATACTTATATGAAGTTTACCGATGGTGTTTTTATCACTCCCTTCTATCAAGGCAAGAAGGCGGCTATAAGCTTCACCTATGATGATGGACTCTTAGAGCATTACACTCTCGTAGCTCCTAATCTTGAAAAGCGTGGTTTCCGAGGTTCCTTTTGGATTATAGGTAATGTGGTTGGAGTAGAACATCATCGCTT
>OQVR01001430.1_pt1 | contig 10201 bp, 9 predicted proteins | sample 1691521 | NCBI WGS metagenome assembly OQVR01 (sample SAMN03418256, study PRJEB22391) | human gut metagenome | biome: human-gut; feature: organic feature; material: feces | host: Homo sapiens | place: Tanzania | collected 2013-01
ATAAAAACCGCTCGCCTTCGGCGAAAAACCAAACCCGGTAGGGACATGATACTTCGAAAGCGCTGAAAAAGTCGTGGACAGCCGTTGGAAACGGCGTGTTGTGGTTAACTCCATGCAAGCTCGCTTGCGAGCGCAGCTTGGAGATAAGACCAGATATAGCGGTGAGCGTCGGAGACGGTCGGTCGTGGTAGCATCATAGTTCTTGACCATAACCGACCCTCTACGAGGCTCATACCCTTTTTGGTAATATCTCCAAGTTGCGCTCATTTGCTCCTACGGAGCTTCATTCGCTTGCATGGAGTTAACCACGATTAGCCGTTTCCAACGGATGAAGTCTATTCAAGATTTTTACCACATTTGCTATTCCCTGACTTTTCCAATGCTCGCCCTCCCATCTGGTAGGGAGCGGTGGTTCACCCTCTCGTCGTTCAGCTCGTCCCTCGCATTCACTCCGGAGGGTGAGCCACCGCTCCCGTTAAAGCTTAGAACAAAGAACCCGGCTATGCGAGGCAAAATGGATTTCTGCCTAACAAGGGCAGTTTGATTGCAAACTCAAAGGGCCAACCGCAAGCCAAGGACGTCGCAGCGGTACGCCGGGTCGCCGCTGACACGACGCGACGAGCGACAGTCCCCGGCGCCGTTGTACCAGCTACCGCCACGGTTCACGCGGTACGACCCATCGTAAGGACCTTTAGGATTGGTCTGCGCACCACTGCTGTAATCTCCATACCTGTCGGCGCACCACTCCCATACATTGCCACTCATATCGTAGATGCCCAACTCGTTGGGCGATTTCGTAGCCACAGGGTGAGTTTTCTTCCCAGAGTTATCCCAGTTCCAAGCCACATTGTCAATGTAATTGCTGCCGCTGTATTTATAGCCACGACTGTTGTTGCCGCCTCGGCAGGCGAACTCCCACTCTGCCTCGGTGGGCAGGCGGAAGTTCTGACCAGTCAATGAATTCAGCTTGCGGATAAACTCCTGGCAGTCGTCCCACGAAACCTGTTCCACCGGCAGGTCGTCGCCTTCGAAATAGCTCGGGTTGCTGCCCATCACCGCCTTCCACAGTGCCTGTGTCACCTCTGTTTTACCGATGTAATAACTGCTCAAAGTCACACTGTGAACTGGCTTTTCATCACTATCTGCATCACTATCTGCATCACTACCCTGCTCAGAAGTGGCACCCATGCGGAATGTGCCGCCATCCACCCAAACCATATTATACTTTATGCCGTTCACTGTCAAGGTGCCATTGGAATACGAAGCCTTAGTGGTAACGCGTTTTACAGTTCCACCCTTTGTGGGTTTTGACTGGCTTTTATGCTTCTTCGGTGCCACCTGAATGGTGGCAGGTTTCTGCTTCTTGGTCTTCTTCACAATCTTGTTTTGCGCACCAACCACAAAGCCAAACGCCAGTAATATCACTAAAAATACCTGTTTCATCATATCTATTATTATTGAAGTGCCACATCAAATCATCATGCTGCCGCTTTGTTTATTACAATTTATCAAATCATTACACGGCCTAATGACCAATTTTGGGTTTTACATTCCTTTTGCAAATATACAGATAATTATTTACTTGCACCACTATTCTTACATTTAATCCCAATTTCATCAGTGTTAATGGCTACAGTAAGAACGCCAGATGGAATTAAAAATCAAAAAACCTATTCAATCCATTGAAAATCCATTAACACCAATTTGAACAAAAATAAAAAATAGGTGTAAAAGTCAATCACACCAACTACACATATTAAATCGGTATCCGCGTGTGGACGATTTGGCAAAATAAACACATATCCAAATCCATTCCCCCCCATAAATCACGTTTTGGCGAAAGGCTGTTTACACTGTTTAGGCAGTTTACGCAATCACCAAATGCTGGAATTATGCTTGATTTTTTTGAAGAAACTGGCTGTGGCGTAGAGGGGCACATTTTCCATCCACTCTTGGTCAACATATCCCTTCATACTTAGCCTTACGGCTTTGAGATTTAGCTCTTTGTGGTCGTCGCACACAAAGACACGTAGCGACTTGCTTTTCACATTTTCTTCAGCTTTCACTTCCACAGGCACCACTCGTTCACCTGATTGAACAAGGAAATCAATTTCTTGTGTAGAGTTGTCTTTGCTGAAATAGTAGATATACAGGTCTCCCACCCCCAACAACTGTTGCAACACATAATTCTCAGTGAATGCGCCTTTCGCAGCCATAAACACATCGCTGTTTATGAGCATCAAGCGAGCTGGAACGCCAGACATGGCACCTAACAACCCCACATCAAGCATAAAGAGTTTAAAGGCACTCTCGTCTTCATACACAGGAAGTGGGATAGATGGGCTCTTGCATCGCGACACTTTATATAATAACCCCGCATCAACAAGCCATTGCACCGCTTTTTCAAAATCTTTTGCTCGTGCGCCCTTTTTCACCGCTCCATATATGAATTTCTTGTTTTCCTTGGCAAGTTGCGACGGAAGCGATTTCCACACCATGCGAATGCGTTGTGTTTCATCACCTGCGTGTTTGCTGAAGTCATTATTATAATTCTTCAGAATCTCATTCTGAATCTGTCGCACCTTCAGAACATCTTTATCCGTCACATAGCTTCGCACCACTTCGGGCATACCTCCCACATAGTAATATTGCCTCAACAGGTCTTGCAATTTATTGTCCAAAGGCATAATCGAACGCCAATCCAGTTCGTCAAGCACTCCACAAAGTATGTCCTCGGATTTTGCCCACAAAAATTCCTCAAACGACATAGGGTAAAGCTGCAACGTATTAACCTTCCCCACTGGGTACGACACATTCTTATGAGTCAGCAATCCCAATAAAGAGCCTGCCACCACCACATGCTGTTCGCGAGCATCCTCGCAAAAATATTTCAAAGCCTCTACACAGCGAGGAGCATCTTGTGCCTCATCGAAGAAAATCAAGGTTTTTCCCGGCACAATTCCCTGACCAGCGTAAGCTGAAATATCACGCAAAATTCGTTCCATGTCGAAATCCATTGTAAACAAATTCTGCATGAATGAATTGTTTTGACAATTAATGTAAATAAGGTTATCGTATTCACACTTGCCAAACTCCATCAAAATATAAGTTTTCCCTACCTGACGGGCACCTTCCAAAATTAGAGGTTTGCGATCTGAATCTGCTTTCCAAGCCAGTAAGGAATTATAGATTTTTCTCTTCATTTTACAGCTAATTTTTTCTAACACCACAAAGTTAGTGATTATCAGCATAAAAAGCAATAGCTTTCACACTTTTATGAGGGAATATTTGGCGTTTCACTACACTTTTATGAGGGAATATTTGGTGTTTCACCACACTTTTATGAGGGAATATTTGGCGTTTCACTACACTTTTATGAGGGAATGATTGGGGGATTTGGGGGTGAATTTGCGTAATTCGGAAGTTATTTCTAACTTTGCAGCCTGATTCGATGAGTTTGGGGTGCCCTCACTTGGGGCTGAGATCATACCCACTGAATCTGATCCGGGTAATTCCGGCGTAGAGAACAAAAAACTTATTATTCACAATTATGAAAAAAACATTCTTGACGACTGCCGCTCTCGTGAGCGCCAGCTGTGCGGCTCTTGCAGCTACTGCGCCTAAAGCCGACACTGCCAAGGTTGTGCGCCTTCAAAATGTGGAGGTGACTGCAACTCGTGCCACCAAAACTACTCCTGTGGCATTCACTAACGTTAGTAAACAACAAATTGCGGAACTCAATTACGGCAAGGACATTCCTTTCCTGATTTCGTCCACCCCATCGGTGCTCACCACCAGTGACGCCGGTGCCGGAATCGGCTACTCTGCTATGCGTGTGCGCGGCACAGACGCAACACGTATCAATGTCACCGCCAACGACATTCCTATGAACGACGCAGAAAGCCACTCTATCTTCTGGGTGAACACTCCCGACTTCGCATCTTCGCTCGAAGACATTCAAATTCAGCGTGGCGTGGGTACCTCTACCAACGGTGCAGGTGCTTTCGGTGCGAGCGTGAACATGCGCACACAACGCTTCTCAATGAATCCTTACGCTGAAATGAGCGGCACTTACGGCTCTTTCAACACCAACAAGGAAACCTTTAAAGTGGGTTCGGGCTTGATTGGCGGACACTGGAACTTTGACGCTCGCTTCTCGCACATTGCCAGCGATGGCTACCGCGACCGCGCAAGCAGCAAACTCCACTCCTATTTCGCACAAGCCGGCTATTTCGGTGGTCAAACTTCGGTTCGCTTCATCACTTTCGGTGGTAAGGAATGCACCTACCACGCATGGGACGGTATCAGCAAATCTGACTTGACCGACAACCGTAAATACAACCCTAACGGTGAAATCAAGCGCGACGGCAAGGTGATCGGCTTCTACGACGACCAAACCGACAACTACCGCCAAACCCACTACCAACTGATTTGGAACCAAGGCATTGGCGCTAACTGGCACTGGAACTTGGGCTTGCACTACACCGATGGCTTTGGCTACTACCAAGAGTATAAAAACGCTCGCACACTGAAGGAATACGGTCTTGAACCATTCATGGTGGGCGACAACAAGGTGAAGAAATCAAGTCTCGTGCGTAAGAAAAATGTGGACAGCGGTTTTGGCGGTGCTGTGTTCTCGCTCAACTTCGCTAAGGGTTCGCTCAACACCACATTCGGCGGTAGTTTCAACAGTTATGCAAACGACCACTACGGCAATGTGATTTGGGTGGAAAACTACCTCTTGCCTCTCGACCCAAGCCACGAATACTACCGCAACAAGGGTAAAAAGAACGACTTCACCATCTACTGGAAGGCTTCAAACACTTTGTGGAAATCGCTCCGCCTCTATGCCGATATGCAATATCGCCACATTGGCTACAAAATCACAGGCGACAACGACAAGTGGGACTGGACTGCTTCACCTGAGCATCTCCAAGTGCTGAACGTGGATGAGAAATTTGATTTCTTCAATCCTAAGGTGGGCTTGATCTACGATTTCAACAAGCACAACACAGCTTACGCTTCATTCTCTGTGGCTCAAAAAGAACCTACTCGTAACAACTACACCGACGGTTTGTTCACCGTGCACCCAAAGGCTGAAAAACTCTTCGACTGGGAAGCTGGCTACACTTTCAGCAGCGACCGTTTCACCGCTGGCGTGAACTTCTACTACATGAAGTATAAAGACCAACTCGTGCTCAACGGCAAGCTCAACGAAATCGGTGAAGCCATGGCAGAAAATGTGCCCGACAGCTACCGCATGGGCGTTGAACTCCAAGCAGGCGTGAAAATCACCGAATGGCTGCGTTGGGACTTGAACGGCACATTCAGCCGCAACCGCATCAAAGACTATGTGGGCTATGTGAGCAACTACGAAGCATCGACCTGGAACGACCTCTACACTCAAACCGCAGTGGAAAAGGGCAACACCACCATCGCCATGTCGCCTTCATTTATCGGCAACAGCGTGATTGAGTTCAACCTCAAGGGCTTCTCTGCACAGTTCACCTCTCAATATGTGAGCCGTCAGTACCTCGACAACTTCGAGAACAAGGAAGACAGCCTCGACCCATATTTCGTGAGCCACCTCAACTTGGCTTACACCTTCAAGTTGCCACATGTGAAAGCTATCACCGTAGGTTGCACCGTTTACAACATCTTCAACGAGAAGTATGAAAACAACGGTTACAGCCAAACTTGCGCCCTCGTATCAGCCGACGGCTCTTACAAGCTCAGCAGCGACCCACGCTTCTACCCAATGGCAGGCACCAACGTATTGGCACACTTGACATTCTCATTCTAAGACACTGATTCGTATGTTTGCTGCTATCGACTGGACTACCGCCACACAATGGCTATCCGACCCAAAGCATTTGTTCGATGCCATCAGTTTCGTGCTTGGCTTGCTCTACCTGTTTTTGGAGTTTAAGGCAAGCATCTGGCTCTGGCCTGTGGGCATCGTCATGCCCATAGTGCACAGCATCACTTATTACAAGGCTGGACTTTACGCCGACTTCGGCATGGAATTTTTCTATGTGATTGTGGCTGTGTACGGCTTCTTGAAATGGCGCATGGGTAAAGGTGCCGACAAGAAAGATGTGCCCATCACCCACTTCCCCATTCGCATGGCAATCATTGCCGTGGTGGCATTCGGGGCTATCTGGGGAGGCATCTTCTGGTTTCTCAGCACCTGCACCGACAGCACCGTGCCTGTGCTCGACGCGTTCACCACTGCCATGAGCATCATCGCTTACTGGGCATTGGCCAACAAATGGGCAGAGCAATGGCTGCTGTGGCTGGCGGTGGATTTGGTATGCACCGTGCTCTACATCCACAAAGGTATACCATTCTCGGCCACCCTCTACGGCTTCTACACCATCATGGCAGTGCTCGGCTACCGCAAATGGCTCCGCCTGATGGAAGCGCAAAAGTAACAAACATATCCCCCACTCCCATACCATAGGGCTGTGCTCGCACTCCAAGCGACCACAGCCCTATTTGCATAATTAATCACTTATTTAGTGTCAAAAAGGTCATTAAGCGTGATTTGTGAATCTATGTCGTTGGCATATTTATTCGGAAGAAGATCTTCAGTGGTAATCATTGTGAGAATAACGCCTTTTTTTGTTTTTGTTTCACCACGAAAACGATTAATGCGATTTTGTAATTTATCAAATTCTGATTTTGTTAGTTCATACTGCGATTTACTATACTTCACTTCGCACACATTTATCATATCATCTGCTCGGTCGATAATAATGTCGATTTGTGCACCTTTTTCGTGTGAGGCCACGTCAGTTTTACTTCTCCATGAATAGAATTGAGTTGAAATTCTATCGAAGCGCAATATTATCTTAATTTGATTTATATGAGCTAAACAAACACGCTCAAAACTCATTCCATACCAGTTGTTGATTGCTGGTGTGTTCAAATGATGGCTCCAATATTGAGCATCTCCCAATCCCAAAAAAGCAAACTTCAAATAGAAATGTGAATAAAAATCCATCAATTGATAGATACCTCCATTCTTCTTGATTTTTGCCTCCTTCACATAGTAAAGGCGAATGATGTCGCAACTCTGAAGATTGCCCAACTGAACAGTAAGTGCCTTCCCGCTGATTTTAAGTTTGGTAGAGATTTCCTGTCTTGTCAACCCCTGTTTTGATTCCGCTAAAAGCTTTACAATCTTCATATACGGCTCAGGAGATTTAAACAATGTCTTATACAATCTGCTGTATTCTTTTTGCAATTCTGCATCACGGTCAAAAAACAGTCTATCCAGGTTTTCTGCCAAACTTTCAGAAGCAGAAAGCAAACTTAAATAATAAGGTACACCACCTAAGCACATATACGCTTGAAGAATAGTAAGCCTACTCCAATTAAATCCTCGATTCAGCAGATAAAGTTCAGCCTCATGCAGAGTAAACTGATGCAGAGCTATTTCATGCGTCACTCTATTATGAAGACCGCCTTTTGAATCAATGATGTTAGTAATCATCCAACTCGTCACCGAACCACAAATAATTAGTTTCAAGTTATCTTGAAGCGAAGCCCAACTGTTCCAAAAGAATCCCAAGGCGCGCACAAAACCTGAACGCTGAGAGTCGAAACAAGAGATTTCATCAATGAATACGATGCAAGGTTCCCCTGAGTTGATTTTCGGCTGTAAAAACTTACGTAATTCAGCAAACGCTGTCAACCAATTTTTAGGGTGCTCATTAATCTTGTAGCCATTAAATTCAAGTGCCTGAACAAACGATTCCATTTGCTCAGATGGAGTGCCGTCGATGATTCCTGTAAGACTAAAGGCAAGTCGATTACGAAAAAGCTGGTTAATTAAAAAGGTTTTTCCCACTCTTCTTCTTCCATAAATTGCGATAAATTCAGCCTGACCTGAATCAACATAAGCCTCAAGGCTTTCAATCTCTTTTTCGCGTCCAATTAGTCGTTTCATCGTCTTATTCTTTCTAAAGATTCACATTGCAAAGATAATGTTTTATAATTGTAAAAACAAAATGAGTTCTTACCAAAACGCATAAAAATCACATCGTTTTGGTAAAAACTCACATCTGTTTTCACCAAAACACAAGAAAAACTCACCATTTTGGTAAAAACTCGTTGAAATTATATAGGCCGTGAGGATTTATGGATATATTGATTAACATATGACTATGCCGATGCTTTTATGGAAAATCCTGACGTTTTGGGGCATACTTAAAAATCTTTCTCAATATTTAGGCAATGCGGAAATAGCGGTGTGATTTGTGAGAGATTTCGTTTTTGTGTATCTTTGTAACTTAATACGAAAATAATAACAAAATAATATACCTTAGAATGGGAAAAGTAATTCTTACTGGCGACCGTCCAACAGGCAATATTATGACAATGCCGGGACTCCCGAAAGTTCCTGCCGCAGAAAAAATTAATATTGACGAAAACGGCAAAATCAGCGGACTTTTCTGATATGGTTAAATTGATTTCTCACAGCGCCGATGAAACTGAGCAAATCGGCGAAAAAATTGCAAAAAAGCTCCACGGCACAGAGGTAATAGCCCTTTTCGGCGGACTCGGTATGGGCAAAACCGCCTTTACAAGAGGACTGGCAAGAGCCCTCGGTGTTGATGACGGTGTGTCAAGCCCTACTTTCGCCCTTGTAAACGAATACAGCGGAAAGTACAATATCTATCATTTTGATATGTACAGAGTTAATTCATGGGATGATTTGTACTCAACGGGATTTTTTGACTACATTGACAACGGCATTCTCGTAATTGAGTGGAGTGAAAATATAGAAGGCGCACTTCCCGAAAATGCAATCAGAATAACGATTGAAAAAGGGGAGAGCGATGACGAAAGAATCTTTGAAATTGAAGGTGTTGAAATTTGAAAATTCTGTCTGTTGACACGTCTGCAACAGCCGCATCTGTTGCACTTTCAGAAGAGGGCAAGCTGATCGGTGAAACTTTCATAAACACAAGTCTTACCCACAGCCAGACGCTCATCCCTATGGTTGAACAGCTTTTGAACAATACAAAAACGGAAATATCAGATATTGATGCAATTGCAGTCAACGCAGGTCCGGGTTCATTCACGGGAGTAAGAATCGGTGTTGCGGCAGTAAAAGGTCTTGCTTTTGCAAATAATATACCGTGTGTTTCGGTTTCAACACTTGAGAGTATGGCTTATAATTTTCTTTCAACCGACTGTATTGTATGTGCCGTAATGGACGCACGCTGTTCACAGGTATACAATGCACTGTTTGAAATTAAAAACGGAGTTGTTACCCGACTTTGTGATGACAGAGCATTATCGCTTGATGACTTAAAAAACGAACTGCTGTCTGTTGACGGAAGAGTCATCATAGCAGGTGACGGTACCGATATTACCTGTAAATACATCGGTAATGAAATTATAAATGCAGAGTCTGCTCCCGTAAATCTTAAATATCAGAGAGCGTCTTCAACTGCACTTGTTGCATTTGAAATGATTAATAACGGACAAACCGTTTCGGCACAAGAGCTTATGCCGGTATATCTCCGCTTGCCTCAGGCACAGCGTGAGCTTAATAAAAAACTTGGAGGTAGAACAAAATGATAGCACTCGGATGCGACCACGGCGGATATAACCTTATCTGCGCAATCAAAAAATATCTGGATGAAAAAGGACTTGAATACAAAGAGTACGGCACTTTCAGCGAGGAAAGCGTTGATTATCCGGTTTACGCCAGAAAAGTAGGCCATGCGATCCAGAACGGAACGTGTGATAAGGGAATCCTGATCTGCGGAACCGGAATCGGCATTTCTATCACGGCAAACAAAATGGAAGGAATCCGTGCAGCACTCTGCACCGACAGGGCGGGGATGTCTCCTGCCAGCCGCAGAAATCCGGCGATCGTCTGCAGATGGGGCGCATCCGGGAAGTCCTCACGGATCTTTTCCCTCTGACTGTCCTCCATCACAAGAAGCAGCGTGTCGTCGTTGATGTCCTCCGCGGTAAGCGGGGTGGTGGTGTGGTCTTTGGCCGAAAGCCCGTTGCGCGCAAGCACTGCCTCCACCTTCTGGTTGACCGGCTGCGGAAACAGAACGACAAGCCCGCGGGAACCGATTTCCATCGGCCACGGAAGCTCTTTGCTCTGCAGATTCTCCGCGACTTCGATGAGGACGGCGTGGAAGTGATTTATTCCGAGGCTTTCGACACCCCG
>OQVR01001431.1_pt1 | contig 10198 bp, 16 predicted proteins | sample 1691521 | NCBI WGS metagenome assembly OQVR01 (sample SAMN03418256, study PRJEB22391) | human gut metagenome | biome: human-gut; feature: organic feature; material: feces | host: Homo sapiens | place: Tanzania | collected 2013-01
GCATTTCTATACTCTAAATTGTCCATATCTTTTTTTTCTCCGCGTGTCTTTTTTAATTATTGACTTTGCTGCATCTATTAAATTATCCAAATATGGAATTGACCATAAGCCTGAATCTCTTTTTATATAAACATTTCTATAATAGGCAGACTGTTTCAATAACGTAAAGCACTTATTCTTATATGCATCCGCTTGGTGTTTTGATTTCCAAGTGTCTTTATCAATTGATTGCATTGTAACCAATGTTTGTTTTACATCTTCCGAATATGTTTTATAATTCTGGAGCAAATTCAGTGCCTGCTCAAAGTCTTTCTTTACATCTTCAAGTTGTAGTTTCTGAAGACTAAGAATTGATGGTTGTACCAAATTATCGCTATACTTGAAAAACAGACGTCCATTAGCAAGTTTCGCTATGTTTCTCTCTGTTGTTTCTTGCATTGCTTGTACCTGTTTTTGATAACTTTTTTCACTTTCTTGAAGTGCAACTATGAGAGAGTTTTTTTTAGCATAGTCTTTCTTTATTGAGTCTATTTTGGATTGTAGAATATTTTTCTGACTCGTTAACTTGTCTATAGTATCATCCTTTGTTCGAACAATAGACTCCTTTGATACAATTTCTTTATTTAATACTTCGACAGAATCCTTTAAATGCTGTATTTCATTTTTTAGATTAACAAAATCTATCGAAGATATGGTTATATCTTGTGCATGTAATTTTACATTACTCAAGAACAATATGATTACTATAAAGAATATATTTAAAGGGCACAGAACGAAGCGTATATAAAGCCTTATGCTCCAAAATCGGGTGAAGCCTTTGAAATATAGTTAGTTACGATAATCTTGCATGAAGAGCGACACAAAACGAAACGTTTACATGGGTTTAATTTTGGTTTAATTCTGTGGTCTCCTGACTTGCGTTTGAGGGCGGTGGACTTGAATGAGGTTTACAAATGGCTTGCATGAGGATGATGGGGCGTGTGCATGGGTGGCAATCGCTACCCATTATTTTTGCCCTTTTATGATTATTTAAAATGCAAAATTATTCCATATAATGATTATTTGGTATATTTGCACCGAAATTTAAATGAATTGATATGGCAAAGGTTATACACGTCCATCTTATTGTGGGCAAACATAATGGCTTGAAAGACTTCTACTTTTCAAGCATATCGGCGGTTTATACCGTGCTGACCTCAGAAGAGGTCGGATGTACCAAGAGTTACTTGCTTCATGCTGGGCTGTCTGGGAATGGGTCTATAATCACGAAACGAGCTATTATAAAGCAATCTACGCTTATTTCGGGTGGTCGGCAAGGGTCTATGAAAGGAAGTGGTTAAAACGCCGTTAGAACGGCTTATTTACGGTATTCAAACCGAATATGAATGAGGGGGCTTTACGGCTCCCTTTTTTCGTGTTGAAAAGTGGCGATTTTGGGGTAAGGGTTACACTAAGGGTTACAGTTAAGGGTTACACTTTCGAGAATTAAGGGTTACAAAAGTGGGGTCGTTGGCATACAAAAAGCTGAATGAAGAAACTGACCACTTTTTGCGGTTAATTGTGAAGAAACTACCCCTTTGTGAGCAACGATTTTTGAAGTTTACACCTTATTATATATAATATATAGGGCTTTTGAGGCGATGAAGAGGGGGTGACACCCCACTTGGAGTACCAAAGAGGGTGTCACTATGAGGTTAAAAGAACTTGCTGATGCTACCAATGACCTCAAAGATGTTCAATATCCTTGATTTGGGGTATTCTTGTTCATCGAAATCTTGCAAGTTGATTGGGATGAAACGGAGCTTGTCAGGATCATCAGACTTGCGCAATATCTTGATGGTTCGTATCGTGTCAAGCACAACAGCGTATATTTCGCCATACTGGACATCATCCAGCGTACATTGGCGAAGGGCAATGATGTCGCCATGGTTGATTTTTGGCTCCATTGAATGACCTGTAACGTTACACCACAAATCAGCTTTCTCGAATCCTCTGATGACAATATTGGTAGCTGGTATGCTAACCTGAGAATTGAAGACCTCAGTGAAGCCCCCAATGAAATCAACATCATAATATGGCTTGCCAACATCTGGGTCATCAGCGAGCTTTGGAGTGCTATTTGTTAAAGTTCCTTTATTAGGCGAAATGTTTTGCTCATTTTCTTTGTAGATAGATTCAAAATGCTTATCTTTGCACCGTGTTACTAATGGAACACGGTGCCAAAGATACAAAAAAGGCACGAGAAAGACGAATTTTGCATCTTAAAAAGATAAAACAAGATTTGTATAACGATTAAAATAGAAGACAATGAAAAAGTACATTGACGTAACAAAAGAAGTTCGCCAGGACATCATGGCAGCTTTCAAGGTCACAGGGAAAATGGTTTATTATGCCCTGAACTTTGATGCCAAGCGTGGCGAAAGTGAGAAGGCAAAGCGCATCCGTGTTTATGCCAAGCAGAAAGGTGGCGTTGTTATGGTTGTTACACCAGAGGTGGAAACCATCCATGATGCAAATGGCTATATGCGCCAATACTTTCCAAACGGAGCCATGATAGAGTGCAACAAAGCCAATGGCAATGTGGATGTGTTCTATAAGGGTCAGAAGATGAAAAGCTACGAGGATGTGAAAATCAAGGAACTTGAAGAAATCCAAAGCATCTATTCCTTATGGACACAGAGGGATGCCGACATCTGGACAAATCCAGAACTTCGTATGAAGTACGCAAGAGCTTGCGCAGCTAAATAAGGAGGTGAGAAATGGAGTATTACGGTAACACACTTTGCATTTCAGCACGTGAGCTTGTTGACGGTGGCATAATGACTGCCTCGAACTACAAGCAGCTATCTGCCAGGAAGCGCATCAATGTGGTGCGTAGCGGTAAGGGGCAAGGACGTTATGCTCTGGTTGCCGTTGATAGCATTCCTACCATCTACCGCAAAATGGTGGATGAACTTTATCCTGGTGGTGACACTGTGAGACTGGAAGGTTGGATAACGTCCAACTATGAGACCGACCAAGCAGCCGTTGCGTTCTTTAACGACCGTGCCAAGACTGGGCTTGACCTCACACAAGAGAAAGTGAAGGAATATGTGGTGAATGCCTCTGTTCTGAACACTTGCATCAAGCTCTACAACCGTGCAAGCGCATCAAAGAAGCTGATGGGAGAAAAATACGACTGGGAAAAGATGGCAACCACCATCAAAACACTCAAAGAGAAATTTGGCCATACGCTACCAGCTTCAACCATGCGATTCAGAAAGAAAGTAGCCGAATACAAGAAGTTTGGCTATGCCTGTCTGATAAGTGGCAAGTTCGGAAACCAAAGCGCACGCAAGGTTGATCACAAGACGGAACGCTTGATTTTGGGCTTGGCAGTACTTCCTAACAAGCCATTCAACACAAGTGTCTTGGAACTATATAATTCGTTTGTTTGTGGTGAAATAGAGGTCTATGATCCTGAAACTGGAGAACTATTCAACCCCGATGATTTCACAGACAAGAGCGGTGAACCAAAGGTTTTGAGTGAATCGACAATCACCAACTACTTGAACCGACCGAAAAACAAGGTGCTAATTGAACATGAGCTTATGAGTTACACCACCTTCATGCACGAGCAGATGCCACACATGCACCGCCATGCAGGTGAGTTCTCTTTGAGCCAAATCACAATGGATGACGTGGACTTGACACGAAAGTTGAAAGACACCAAGCAGAGGGTTCACGCTTACTATGCTTATGATGTGGTCAGCCAATGTGTGATTGGCGCATCTTACGCAAGGAAAAAGGATGAAATCCTGGTGCTTGACTGCTTTAGGGATATGTTCCGACTGATAGAACGCAATGGTTGGGGTATGCCAGCAGGTATTGAGGTTGAGAATCACTTGATGTCGCAATATAAGGACGGATTTCTGCAAGCAGGTGTCGCATTCCCATTCGTTCATTTCTGTGCGCCTCAGAACTCGCAAGAGAAATATGCAGAGAACTTGAACGGTGCGAAGAAACGCAGCATCATCCACAAGAACCATGAAGGCATTGGCCGTTTCTACGGAAAGGGCAAGTGGCGCACGGAAAGTAAGAAAATCAGTGACGAGACAAACGAGCTGTATGAGGACAAAGAATATTTCAGCTATGACCAACTGATTGCCGATGATCGTCAAGACAGCTACGAGTGGAATCACAGCTTGCATCCGAATCAAAAGAAGTACCCAGGCATGAGCAGATGGGACGTTCTTGTTGCCAACATCAATCCGACCCTTCAACCGCTTGACAAACTTACGCTTGCAAGATACATTGGTGAGCGAGTGGAAACAAGCATCAGAAGGAACTCCACCGTAAGAGTGGCATACGAAGATTGGTGGTTGAGCAAGACCGAAAAGCTGGAACGACTGGAACCAAACAACAACAAGGTGACGGCATACTACATTCCAGATGCTGATGGCAAGCCACAAGAGGTGTTCATCTTTCAAGGTGACAGGTTCATTGACCAAGTGGAACGAGTTGAAACCTACAACCGTGTGATGGCAGAACAGACAGATGAAGACAAAGAGAAATATCAAGTGCAACAGAAGAAAGTTGCCTCATTCACGAAATACGTCAAGGACAATGCCATTGGCAAGGTTGGAGTGATGAAGTCGGATGTTCCAAAGGAAGAGGCAGAGGAAACCTTTGTACTTCCACCGCCAAGGATAGAAGAACCCGATGAAGCATATATGCCAGACATGAGCATTGAGGAAAGGGCTTTGGCAGACATTTAGACACCGTTCAAACATCATTATAATAACAATTAAAGATTAAGAATATGACAATAGCAGAAGCAACAAAGAAAAAGATCCTGGCAGCGATAGCAGCCAACAGGTCAAACTATCCAAGTGACGCAAAGCACGCAACCGCCCTTGGACTTTCAACATCCATCTACAGTATGTTGAAGAACGGTCAGACAGAAAAGGCATTGAGTGATGCCAACTGGTTGAGCATTGCAAGAAAGCTGAATGTGGCCTTGCGCAACGAAATAGAGTGGAACGCAGCCCCAACAGAGACCTTCAAGTATATCACCAAGCAAATAGAGTTCTGTCAAGGCTCAGGGCAAAGCAGCATCCTTTGCGACATACCCAACATTGGAAAGACCTTCACGGCACGCTATTATGTGCAAGGTCACAAGAATGCAGTTTATATCGACTGTTCACAAGTAAAGACCAAGTTGAAGTTGGTTCGCAAGATAGCATCTGAGTTTGGCGTGGATAGCAAAGGACATTATGCTGATGTGTATGAAGACTTGGTTTATTACCTTCGTTCCATCGAACACCCTCTTATCATCCTTGATGAAGCTGGTGATTTGCAGTATGAGGCATTCTTGGAACTCAAAGCCCTTTGGAATGCTACGGAACGCTGTTGTGCTTGGTACATGATGGGAGCGGACGGATTGAAGGAAAAAATCAACCGTTCCATTGAGTGCAAGAAAGTTGGTTACACGGAAATGTTGAGCCGTTACGGTGGCAGATATTCCAAGGTGACACCAGACGATGGCAAGGAGCGAGACAAGTTCTTGCGCCATCAGGCAGAAGTGGTGGCAAGGGCTAACGCTCCAAAGGATGCTGACATTGCAACCATCGTGAGAAAAACAAATGGTGGCTTGCGCCGTGTATATACTGAGATTGAGAAACTGAAACTTGCATAACGATGGCAAAGCGAGCATACAGCCCCAGGGATATTGCAGCAAAGACATACGTCACCATTCCCTGGGGTGAGAAATGGAGCAAGGTGTTTGGCTATCCAAGCATAACAGAGACATGGTTTGTGTCTGGATCGAGCGCAAGCGGAAAGAGCAGCTTTGTGATGCAGCTTGCCAAGGAACTTTGCTCGTATGGTGGCGTTCTTTACCTGAGTTATGAGGAAGGTGTGAGCAAGAGCTTTCAAGACCGCATCAACCGCTACAAGATGAATGAGGTGCAAGGCAAGTTTCGTGTGGCAACAGACGACACCCTTGACGATTTGATAGCAAGGCTTAAAAAACGCAAGAGTGCCAAGTTTATCATCATTGATAGTTTCCAATATTCAAATTGGAGCTATGAGCAAGCCAAGACACTTGCAGATGACTTTCCTCGAAAGTGCTTCATATTCATCAGCCAGGAATACAAGGGACAACCGCTTGGCAAACCAGCAGCCCGATTGAAATATATGGCAGGTATGAAGGTGAGAGTGCAAGGATATAAGGCATATTGCCAAGGTCGTGCCATTGGTGAGGCTGGTGAGGCATTCACCGTATGGGAGGATGGAGTAATACAAACAAGCAACGAAACATAAGGCGTATGAACAAATACAAGGATGGTGATACCATTTTCATCTTGATGACGGCAGAGCAATGCAAGTCGGTTATGAGAGAATGGCTTGAACAGAATTACGAGTGCGACTTGAATGTAATGCGCTCACAGAAGAACAAAGGCAAGTTTGTACTGAAAACAAAAAGCCTGATGTGGGCAAACAGAATCATCCAGTGGCATGGATATGAAAAAGTAACTTATCAAATAATATAGCTTATGGAAGAAGTGATTGAAAGCCTGGTGGCAATCATCAAGGACAAGACAAAGGATTTTACCTACCTGGATCAAGAACAGATGTTCCGAGACTTGTCTGGCAGATTAAACGATATGTCGCTTGATGCCATGAAATGTGAGTATCTTGGTGAGAGAAAGGAGGTGGCAGACAATGAGTAAAGAACGAAGGGTGTTAGAACTGGTTCCACCATCATGCCAAATTACCCATGAGACAGTGATATGCCATGGGCATGAATGTGGATATTGCCACGGCAATGGCTACTTCTGGGGACGTGACGCCAATTGGGAAAGCGTGAAAGTTCCTTGCCCTATATGCCAAGGCAAGAAAGAAATGAAAGCCATCATTGAAATAACATGGCTACCAGACAATGAAAAGACAACTAAAAAATAAACGAATATGAGTAAAATCGGTAATTGGTTCCATGTCATGCGTGAGAACTACAAGAAAAAGGCAGAACAGAAACGTGCAGCGCAAGTGAGAGAAGAAGCCATGTCAAGACTACAGGCGAGAGAGTTCAATGGCAAGATATTCCTTTGCTTTGACAATGTGCCAATACTGGAGACGGAAGACTTGACCCTTGGCATGGCTGCAAGCGTGAAAGAGGCACGCCAGTATTTTATGACTTACAGAGGTGTCGGCCATGAAGCAGCAAATAACGAACTTTAGCCGTTTCTTTGCCTCATTCAACGAACTGCCTTGCTATTGTGGCAGCCGTGAAGAGTTCAAGAAGGAAATAGTCAGTCAATACACATTCGGACGCACAGAGAGCTTGAAGGAAATGACTTGGCAAGAGTACAATGATTGCTGTGACGGTCTGGAAAAACTGAGCGGTCGAAAAGAACGATTGAAACGCAATCGCAGCATCTGCCTAAAGCTGATACAAGAGATTGGCGTGGACACAACCGACTGGCAGCGCATCAATGAGTTCTGCAAGCATCCCCGAATTTGCGGAAAGGAGTTTGCCAGAATCCGACTTGACGAAATGGAAGATTTCCAAAGAAAACTCAGAGCAATCAAGAAGAAAGGCGGTTTGAAAGAGAAAGAAGACGTGAACAATCCTGGCAGGATGGTGATGTATATCCCTTTGGATGGAATCCCTCATGCCTAAAAATACAACCCATTTAAAACAATAAGACAATGGAAGAGAACAAGAAACAGACAGTGGAAATGACAGCGGAAGAGGCAGAAGCCTTCAAGCAGTTCCAAGAGAAGCAAGCCAAGGAAAAGGCTGCTAAGAAGCGCAAGGAAGACCGTGAGGCTTACGCCCAGTTGGTGGACAGCGAGATTGAGAGTGCCATCCCCGAACTTCGCAGCCTGTCAGAACAGATGCTTGCAGTGAAGAGCAAGGTTTATGAGAACTTTGCGGAAGTCATCAACATCAAGGCAAACGTGTTAAAGCTGACCAAGGACACCCAGCGCACACACACCTTCACCCATTCAAACGGAAAGATGCGCCTCACGCTTGGTTACAACTGCATTGATGACTACCGTGACACAGTGAATGACGGCATTGCCATCGTCAAGCAGTACATCGAGAGCCTTGCAACCGACACCAAAAGCAAGGAACTTGTGGCAACCATCCTACAGCTATTGAGCCGTGACGGAACAGGCAACTTGAAGGCAAGCCGTGTGTTGCAGCTTCGCAAACTGGCAGACAAGAGCGACAACGACCAATTCAAGGAAGGTGTGCAAATCATCGAAGAGGCTTATCAGCCATCGCTCACCAAGCAGTTCATCAGAGCTGAGTGGAAGGACGAACACAACAAGTGGCACATCATCCCATTGAGTGTGACAGATGTAGAACAAACAGAAACTAAACAAGAAGCCAATGAAGACAACGACAACCAAGGCACCCAAGGTGGCACTGTGTAGAATGTGCCACGGCACTGGGAGAAAGGGCGAGGAAATTTGCCCACAATGTGAAGGAAGTGGACGTGTGACAGTGAGCTGTGAAATGACACTTGACATCCGTCCATATCATCCAAAGGTTAAACATACAACAAACAATTAGCCCCATGGGAAAGCGACGCGGACTAAGTTATCAGAAACGTGTTGCTGACATCAACAGGATATATGACCGGCATATCAAGGACGGTGTTCCAAACCGTGAGATATGGCGCAGGTTCATATATCCTGAGTATGCTATCAGTGAGCGTCAATTTTACAATATATTGAAAGCGTCTGCTGAATCAAAGAATGAGATTCCAGCAGACGCTCAACCGTATCTTGATTTTTGGAATGATGAGCAAGGAAAAGACTATTATTAAGAGGATTCTGAATGACATCCGCGTTGACCTAAGTGACGAGTTTGACCAGAACTTTGAGCGAGAGGCATTTTTCAGCGAGGCATGGGAACGGCACAGAAGCCCCCTTCGACCAGGTGGGCATATTCTTGTTGATACAGGCACGCTGAGGAGAAGCGTCAGAAGCGAGATGAAGGAAACGAGCATCCGCTTCTTCACTGATTTGCCATACGCCGACATTCACAATGAAGGCGGTGAGATAGTGGTGACAAAACGAATGAAAGGCTATTTCTGGCACAAGTACATGGATGCCGCAGGTGCATTGACCTTTGCAAGGCGCAAGGACGGCACGCAGCGCAAGGACAAAAAGACACGGCACATCAGTGACGTGGCAGAGTTCTGGAAGTTCATGGCCTTGAAGAAGGAAGGCACGACAATCAAGATACCAAAGAGGCAGTTTCTGGGTTTGTCACCAGAGGTGGAAAAGGCAGTTACGGACATCATCGAGGATAATTTGCAAGAATACCTCGGAAAGGAAATGGAACATTTTGAAAAACGATTGAAGAAATGAGAAAAGAGATTTACAAGATGCTTTGTGAGCGTCTGGGCAATATACCAGAAATCAAGTATATTGACCTTTGGAACCACAATGTGGAGTTCATTGAGCAAGAAGACAACTGGGAACGTCCAGCGGTGTTTGTGGAGCTTTGCCCAATCAACTGGGAGGCTACGGTGGCAGGTATGCGCTATGTGACAGAGGCGAAAGTGAACTTGCACGTGGTGACGGACTGGTTGGGCAGCAGTGCAGCCAACAGCGACCAAAGAGAAGAGAGTTTGACCGTGTTTGACCTCTTGGAAAAGATTCACACAGCCCTGGCAGATGTGGACGGTGAACATTTCAGAGAGTTCGACATCAGCAATTCGACAACCAACCACAACCATGAGGATATTTTGGAAAACATTGAAACTTATAGTTATGTGGGTTACAGAGAACTTGACCAGTCCAAGTAAATATAATTAAAGCATCCGATGCCTTGACAGCTTCGGATGCTTTTTTAATGTCCTTCGGATGTCGTTTGACCCTTACTGATACAAGCTCAAATCAAAAGCATCCTTCTTCTTCCATCCTTCAGCCAAGGTGTTTTGCACATATTCGGTGGCTTTCAGATAAAAGTCGGCGAGTTCTTCAAGTGTGTCAAACGTATGGTATGACGGTTCATCCTCAGTTCCAAACTTGAACGTTACTGGCAGCGTCTTTCCTTCCGTTTGCACGGCAAGGTCATAAGCAGCCTTATAGTTGAACTGGTTTTCAGTGGATAGCCACACTGCCTGACCCTTATATGTGAAGCCAGAAATGATGGCTTGGTCAGTCTGTTCGTTGTACCAGTCCAAGACGGTTC
>OQVR01001435.1_pt1 | contig 10178 bp, 5 predicted proteins | sample 1691521 | NCBI WGS metagenome assembly OQVR01 (sample SAMN03418256, study PRJEB22391) | human gut metagenome | biome: human-gut; feature: organic feature; material: feces | host: Homo sapiens | place: Tanzania | collected 2013-01
CATACTTGCAAGTAACGGCGCCGTAGAAGTTAACACAAACCTTAGAACGTGTGTAACCATACTCGAGCTCGCCGCCAGTCTGTGAAGTCCAGTTCTGACCGTCGTCGCTGGTGAGCACCTCAATTGAATAAGGACCATAAGTAGCATAGTAACCATAACGGTAAGCGATACCAATCAGTGGTTGTGGAGTGTGGAACTCGCAGAGGATTGGAGCGGGACCATTATACATATTTACATAAGTATATGTAGCATCGTCGTTGAGGTCCTGGGTACAGTCCGCACCGTCGAATGTCATGGTCATTTCGTCAGTACCAATTCTGGTCTTAGACTCCAGTTCAGAAGTGCTGAAGTTCTTGAAGTTGGTAACCTTCTTGTTGACCAATACGAAGTATGCATTGTGGTCTGAAGCAACCTCAACAACAGCAGCAGACTTGATGTCGACTACCTTCAGGGCCATAATACCCTTGCCGTTCAAGTTCTTGAGAGCGTCGCTTTCAACGACTCTGAAGACAACAGGCTCAGAAGAAACCAGCTTGCCTGCAGGAATGGTAACAGTAGCCTTCTCAAAAGAGATAGCACCTGTTGACATTGCGTTATACTGATTGGCGGCATCGCTATAAACCTTGGCAGATGCAGCAGCAGCCTCAGCATCCTCGGCTACAGTAACAACCACATCGTTATCTACCGCACGGTTCAGACGAACATAGAACTCAGTAGCATCTTCGGGAAGAAGCGTGCCAACAGGAGTCTGTGCAGCGTCAATCTTTGCGGCATTGGTAGGTATCGCCACCTCATTGATATATACCTTGGGGGCATTGCTTGGCTGCTCTTCGGGGTGAAGGAGCGTGCCCACCTCGGGCTCGCCCTGACATGCCGTGAAGAGGGGCAAAGCGGCTATCAGCGCAACGGCTGATTTAATTATCATTGATTTCATAATCTTCTTACGTTTTTACAGTTTATTATTTACCATCAATACGTACATCCTGAATCCATACAGGAGTTGTGTTGTCCTTGGTTGTAGCATCGTTGCCGTTGCCAGACCAGTCCTTGAACCTGTTGCCCTGACCCTCGTTGAACTTGTAGTAGAAGATGAAGCCTGGAGTGGCGGGGTCACAAGAGTACATATTGTTCTGAATCTCCTTCTGTGAGCGTGCCTTCTTCCACAGACGAACCTCGCTGTAGAAAGAGTTACCTCTGTTGTAGGAAGAGTTAGAGCTGATAGATACAGCAGAAACGCGGGTCTCCTTGCCAGGCATGTCCATAGAGTTGTCGAGCTGACCGTTGACATAGAGATACAACTTGGCACCGGTGCATACGTATGCGATGTGATACCATGTGTTGGCGTTGAAGAGCGTCAAACTGTTCATCTGAGTACCCTGGGTCTTAATCTGCAGACGGTTACCCTCGATAGGAGCATCACCGAAGCGAACGTAAACCTCATCGGGGCCAGTGCTGTAGATAGCCTGGTTGTTGTACTGACCGATTTGTGTACCGAGAATATCCTTCTTGATATTCATCTCCATAGTCCACTCAGTAGTGGTATAAGTCTCATGGAGGTCCTGACTAATATAGGAATTTACGTTGAACTGGACAACAGGCTGGATAACCACCTGGTCGAGAACGAATACCATAACGCTACCAGACTTGAGGACATTGGCGTTGCCGCTAACCTTCTCAAGACGGAAGGCAAGCGCATACTTCTTACCGCTATTCTTGAGCTCATCGTTGTAAGGATTGATGGTCAGTGTAGCGGGGTTAGATACAGAAGTACCGGGCTCAATGGTCACCTCATTGGCAGAGAGAGAGAAAGAACCTTCGGGCAGAGCAGTATAAGAAGTCTCGTTCTTGGAGTTAAACTGCTCGAGAGCCTGAGCATCGTACACCAGCTTGAAGCTGCTTGCCTCGGTTGCCTTTTCAGACAGACGTACGTTGATGTCTGTAGAGACAAACTCGTTGCCGACAGTAAGTTTCTGCGAAGAATTGGCATTAGTCGCTGTCTGCAGGATGTATGCCTGGTTGGTGAGCTGGTCGTATTCGGCATTCTCACAACCTGTGAGGGCTACGGCGCCGAGAAGGATGCCACCATATATGAATTTTGAAATCTTTTTCATTATTGCAGTTATTATGAAATTAAATACTACTTAATCGCGGGATTCATAATCTGGATACCCTTACGCAGAGCGGGATAAGAAGGCTGCTTGCCTGCCATATACTCATACTCCATGTGATAGGTACCGATACCACCCTTCTGGACTTTCTTACCATTGATGATGGGCTGCCAACGGGCCATACCTTCAAGACTTCTCATCTCGTTGCCATTGCGGTCAGTGAATGATACACCACCACTGAGGGCATAGTTTTCGAAGTTCTCGGTAACGATGTATTTCTTGGCTACCTCTTCGGGCTCGAGTACGCCATCAAAGTTCATGATAGTACCCTGAAGACGACCATCGAGGTTAGCGTCACCGGTACAAGCGTAAGCCTGAACGATGAAGTAGTTGAAGCAAGGACCGAGCTCAGAGTTGATAGTCTGAGGCTCACCGTCGATAACGAGCATCTTGTCTGTACCTGACTTCGGACCAAGGCGGCGGCTGAGAGCCTCTACGAATACCTTTTCGGCAGCGGCAACACCAGAGATGTTACCACTGTGACCGTAGTTAGGCTCATAGTCATAGTCGAAACCGTCGTAGCCATACTTGTCGATGGTATCGCAGATGGCATTGGCATACTTCACGATAGCCTCGTCGCCTTCACCCCAGAATGTAGTGGCATCCTCACCCTCGGGAGTGAGCTGGTCGCCCACGTTCTGCACGATGAAGCAAACCAGGGCACGAGTACCGAGCACGGTCTGTGCATATTGGAGGTCGGCCTTGCGCTCGGGTGTGAGGTTACGCCAGTTACCCCAGATTGAAACGAAGTCAACACTATCGGGGAGACCGCGGAGCGAGTTCTCGAGAGAAGCACCGGCACCTACCCAGTTACCAAACCATCCGAAGGCTACGGGGTGGTCACTCTTCTTGTATGCTCTCAGAGCTTCATAATACTCTGGAGTGCGTGCAGGGTCGGTGAGATTGACGGGATTCTTTGTCTCGACATCTGTGTCACAGGCAGCAAACATAAAGGCAACTACCGACACGAGCAGCATTTTGAATATATTTTTCATTGCTTTTGTCAATTTATTAGTTGATATTATAGTGATTACTTCTGCCACCACATCTTGGTAGCATAGTCATCGGCACCACCGAGGAGCTGAACAGCCTTCTGATAGTTTACAGGGTTGTTGGTAGGCTCAGTGTAGTCGAAAGGAATACGGTTGGGCACCTCAATGCTGTAAGAAGTAGTCTGGGCTACAGGGAATACCTTAGGATAGCCTGTACGACGGATCTCACACCATCCCTCCTGACCGTCGGGGAAGAGGGCAATCCACTTCTGGACGATAAGGCGCTCAAGTTTCTCGGCAGCCGAAGCGCTTTCATCCCACTTGATGGTGATGGTTGTCATCTTGCCATGCGAACCACCGTAACCATCGGTAGCGTCCTTATAGTCGGCAGGAGTACTTGTGTTGTCGTCGAGATAAGAATCTACGTTCTTGGCACCCCACTGCTCGAAAGAGAGCTTGATGGCCTGATTGTAGAGAGACTCTACGCTGCCACCCATACCTGACCAGTTGGCCAGAGCACCTTCTGCACGGCAGAATGTCATTTCAGCTGCTGTGAGCCATACGCCACGAGAGTCCTTCTCGATGTTGGCTGCAGAGTAGAGACCACCGGCAACAGATTTATTACCAATGTTGGCACCGGCACGACAACCGATGATGGCGCGGTCGCCCTCGGTAGTTGTAGCGCTGAAGTACTTGCTGATACGTGGGTCACCATAACCGTTCATATAGCTCTCGATGTCGGCACATGCGCGGCTGTCGCCCCACTCTACAGATGTCTTCCACTGACCGTTGGGGTTGTAGTTGATGGCGCAGTTGTCGTCGTTAGAGGTGATGACACCAGCTGCAACAGCTTCCTCACCTACCTTCTTGGCATAGTCGGGAGCCACGAAGCGCATACGGATGGCCATACGCAGTTTGAGAGAGTTGGCAAATTTCACCCACTTGGTGAAGTCGCCACCATAGACCTGGTCGGCGTCCTTGAACTGTACGAGGCTACCACCGTTGGCGGCGATCATACCGTTGATTACACCGAGAGCGTGGTCAAGGTCAGCCACGAGAGTCTTGTAGATGGTCTCCTGTGAAGAGTAGGCATTGGGATCCTCCTCAGCACCGATTGGCAGAGGACCATACATATCGGTAAGACGGAGGAATGACTGAGCACGCAGGATCAGAGCCCATGCGTAAGGGAGACTCTCCTTGGTAGAGAGACGGGCAATCTCATTGAAAGCCGAAACGGTCTTCTTCATGCTGTCGGCGAATGGATAACGTACCCATCCTACAGGAGCATTCATCTTGGCGAAGTTGCTACCAGCGAAACCGTTGTTGGCATAAGTCATGAAGCGGCCGAGGTAGTTACCGATAAGGTCTTGGTTCATCTGATAGGTATTCTCCTGCTCGGGGAATGCCTCAGTCTCCATCTGAACCATGAAAGAACCGGTGCTATAGTTATCGCGGTTGATTTCTTCATTGTTGAGGGCACCACCGGGACGGTTGGCGTCTTCGAAGCCATCAGTACATGAAGCTGCGAGGCCCATTACTGCCACTGATGCAACAGCGAAGGTTATTGTCTTTATAATAGTTTTCATTTTGAAAGTCATTTAATGTAATTAGAACTTCAGTTTAACATTGAAACCTAACGAACGGAGACTTGGCTGCATGAAGTAGTCGAGCGCCTGGTAGAAGGTACCGGTAGAAGCTGTTGACTCGGGATCGAAAGGAGCCTTGCAGTAAATCATCCAGAGGTTGTTGGCTGTAAGACCGAGAGAGAGGTCGAGGCCAGCAAGCCACTTCTTGGGAACATCGTAACTGATGTGGGCCTCCTGCAGACGTACGTTAGTAGCACTGTAGGTATATTCAGACCAGATGGGGTTGTCACCACCTACTACTGCATAGTAGTTTTCAGCAGGTACGAGACCTGTATTGACTGGGATACCTCCATTCTCACGGGCTGCGGCAGAAGCCTTAGACACGCCGTAGTAGTCCATGATGGCCTGGGTCTGGCTCATTACGATACCACCGAGACGGGCAGTAAGGAGGAAGCCGAGGTTGATACCCTTCCAAGAGAATTCGTTAGAGAAACCGATGTTGCCCTTGGGCAATACGCTACCCAGATACTTGGGGTTAGAGAGAGTCTTGCGGATTACGTTGCCGCTGGCGTCGAGAGCGATGTTGCCTTCGCTGTCACGAGCAAAGTCGGTATAGCTGTACACGTCACCCATGGTACCACCCTTCTTCAGGATTACACCCACGCCGTTAAGACCGGTTGTGCTGATGGTCTCCTCAGGATCGGCGAGCAGGTCGATAATCTTGTTGCGGTTCATACTGTAGGTAAGAGAGCTGCTCCAAGAGAGCTTGCCAAACTGGTGGTTGTAACCGATAGAAAGCTCAAGACCGCGGTTGCGTACGTTACCGGTCTGTACATACTCGCTACCATAACCCTCAGATACTGTGATAGGACGGAGGAAGGTCTGCTTGCGGGTGTTAGACTGATAGAATGTCATATCCAGAGTCAGAGCGTTATTGAAGAAGCGTGCGGTAAGACCGGCTTCCCATGAGTTGGTACGCTCAGGATAGAATGTCTTGGGGAACTTATAAGTTACAGTCTCATAGGTCTGAGTGTTGGGCTTGAAGTTGTAACGCCACTGAGAAGTGATGTTGGGGCTGATAGCCGAACCTACAGATGCCCAAGAGCCACGTACCTTCAGGTAGTCGATGAACTCGGGGAGCTTCACCATCTGAGAGATGATGGCAGAAGCACCTACTGAAGGATAGAAGAACGACTCGTTCTCAGTACCTGCGAGAGCAGAATCCCAGTCGTTACGGCCAGTCAGAGTCAGATAGAGCATGCTGCGCCATCCCAGCTCGACGTTGGCGAATACTGAGTTGATGTTATGCTTGTTGAAAGCATAGATAGGACGGTTGTCGTTGGTCGCATTGGCATAGTCAATGGCGTTGGGGCTGAAGATATTGGAAGGAGCACGCAGACCACCCTGGAATCCATTATTGTCAAACTGAGTGCGAGAGAACGAACCACCGACGTTGGCGCCGATAGAGAACTTGTCAAAGCTCTTGTTTACGTTGAACATCACGTCACCATAAACGCTCTGGTCTACGGCGTTAGAGTAGGCGTAGAAACCATAGTCAGAGTGAGCGAAGAGGTTGATGGTAGAAGCATAGCGTTTGTCCTCAGACTTGCTGGTGGCACGGTCGAAGCGGATACGGCCCACTACGTCCAACCAGTCGAAAATCTGGTACTTCAAGCTGCTGTTGATCATATAGCGATGCTTCTTGGTAGTACGGTTCATGCGATTGGCAATCCAGTAGGGGTTCTGCATAGACAGAGCGTCACCGAAGTTCCAGTTCTGAACATAGATACCACGAGACTGGTCAAAGACTTCAAAGGTACGGATAGCGTCAAAGCTCTCGCCACGTGGGAAGAGATAGAGCGCTACCAGCGGGTTGAAGTACTGACCCTGAGCCATGAGGTTCATGTCGCTCTGCTTCACATAGTTGAGGTTGAAGTCGAGAGTCAACTTGTCGTTCAAGAAGCTGGTAGAGTTGCGGAATGTGAAGTTGTAACGGTCATAGCTGTTGTTGGGCATGATACCGTTGGCATTGGTAGTACCTACCGATGCGTAAGTCTGGTTCTTGCCGTTACCTACTGTCAGAGACACGTTGTTCTGAATGTTGGTACCGGTGTTGAAGAAGTTTTCAGGATCAAAACCTGTAAACTCAGAACCACCCTTCTCACCCCAAGAGCGAACCTCACCGGGACGGTTGGCATACTCGTTCTGGAACTCGGGCATCTTGAATACGTCTGAGAACTGGGTACTGTTGCTTACTACAACAGACACGCGGCCTTCCTTACCCTTCTTGGTAGTGATCATGATCACACCCTGAGCGGCAGCCGAACCGTAAAGAGCGGCAGCAGCAGGACCACTGAGCACGCTGATGCTCTCGATGTCCTCGGGGTTGATATCGGCGATACCTTCACCACCAGGCTGGCTGGCATAGATACCCTCAGCAGTACCGTTGTTGCGGTTGTTGATTGGCACACCGTCTACTACGTAGAGAGCAGAGTTGCTCTGGTTGATAGACTTGGGACCACGCATTACGACACGTGTAGCACCACCCATACCAGCAGAAGAGGCGTTGATGTTGACACCAGCCACTTTACCGGCGAGAGAGTTCATGAAGTTGGTGCTCTTTACAGTGGTCAGGTCTTCGTTGCCCAACTGCTGTACGTTGTAGCTAAGCGCCTTCTCCGAGCGCTTGATACCCAGAGCGGTAACGACTACTTCATCGAGAGTTTTCTCGTCCTGAGCCATGTTGATGGTCATACCTGTACCTGTGGCAGCCACTTCCTTGTCGGCATAGCCCAGATAGGTTACTACCAAGGTACTTCCGGCGGGAACTTTGAAAGAGAACTTACCGTCGATGTCAGTGACTACTGCGGTTTTTGTTCCCTTTACCGTTACGGTTGCACCAATGACAGGTTCGCCATTTTCATCGAGTACCTGTCCTCCGACTGTCTTCTCATTAGCCTGCTCCACCTTGTTGAAGGGAGCTTTCTCACTGGGCGCTCCTACTGCAAATGCAGAAACGCTACCAAGGCACAATGCCGATGAGAAAAACAATCTTAGCAAATTAGATTGCATTCTGTCCATAGGTTTTTTGTAAGTTATAAAATTAAACAATATGAGAATTTTCACTCAATATCTATGTTAGTTGTTTCCCAGTTGGGTCGCAATTGGTTTAATACTGTCCTGAGAGAATTCCCTCTGGCTTGGGCGCGTCGCGGACGACGCACCTGCACCATAGTATGCTTTGTTCTGTTCACAAACTCATGCTTGAGGGTCTGTTATCATCAGGTTATGTTGTTTAGGTTGTATGTATCGTCTTTATTTCGATGCAAAGATAAACCTTTTTTAGCAATTGCGCAATTATTTCTGCCATTTTTTTATATACTGGTGCTAAAAAATCAAGGTTGGTGGCTATCTCGGCTGTCATTTTGCATATTTTCCAAGGAATTAGCGTTAAGAAAAAAATCATTGCGACACCCTCTGTCATGGGTGAAACTATCGCACGCGTGCGCGCGTATATATTATATAAGGTATAAACACCGGGCGTAGGCATGACGAACCCGACAGACAGAACGGGCGATGCCCCCACAGTCGCCGCGATGGTCTTATTCTGCCGCGCCATCACGATTTTCTACATTTCAAGGTGCGAAATGAGTGTTGCATGGGCTGATTTGTGCATTGCAAACCTTGAATTTCTGATATCATGCCACGCCGTTCGTTTTTCTTATATGGGCAGACAGTTGTTTTGCCGTACCAACAGAGAGTAGATGATGGTGGGCGCCCTCACTCGTTGCTCGTGGATGGTGGGCGAATGGCCGGACGATGCGAAGGGAGTGGCGGTGGGTGTCAAGGGGGAGGGGCTTGGGCGCTGCGGACACGAAGAAAGGGACAAAAGCAACTGCTGGTGTTTGCTTTTGTCCCTTTGCGGTGACTGTGCTTGTCGGCTATAGGCAGAGGGTATAGGCTGCTGCGCTCTCCTGCCCTAATGCGCCGACACAGTTATGTGAGAAGGAGCTGCAGATTGTCGATGAGTTTGCCTACAGCGTGATGGTTGGCGCGCAGATGGTCGAGCATCTCGCGGCGGGTAGGCATACGCTTTACCTCCCTCGCCTCTGCCACGCGTACGCTGAGCCTGAGGTCGGGGCAACCCAACGCAATTTGCAGCGTCTTCTCTATACGCGGCTTGATTTCGATGATTTCGTTGGCCAGGAAGGTATTGTCTGCCACCGCTTCGACAAGGGGATAGTCGGTGATGACGGGGTCGATATTCTTCATACGCTGCGCCAGCGCGATATACTTCTTGGGCATACGGTTGCACATGCCACGCCACTCCAGTCCGAGCTGTGCATCGTCGAAGGGCTTCCCCTCGGGCTGTGCGCTGTCGGCGTCGGTCTTGAAGGCGTCGTCCTCGATCTGCGCCACTTTCTCCTCGTTTTTCAGTATCGAGCTGAACGAGAGCGACGACATGCCCAGAAGGGGATTAACCATAGGTTGCGCCGCCCTGGATGGGGTCTTGGGCGCTTCAGAAGGAGCCACAGCCTCTACTGTCTGCACCTCCTTCTGCGGGCGGCGGACAGGGGGCTCAGCCACGGCCACCTGTGCTGCCGCTTTAGGCTGAGACGCTGTGATAAGTCTGAACAGGGATTTCAATCGCTTGGGGCCAGGCCCCACGCCGGCGGCATCGTCGGGCTGGGTGATTTGTGCCACCTCTATCAGGGTGATTTCAGCCAGCAGGCGCTTGTTGGAACTCTGCCTGTAGTTGACGTCACACTGGTTGAGGATGCGCAGCGCCTTGTACAGGAACGGTACAGAGCAACGCTGTGCCTGCTCTTTGTAGCGCTGTTGCTGCTGTTCGCTCACCTCGAGCAGGGCTATGGTCTCGGCATCGCGCGCCATGAGCACGTTGCGCACATGGGTGGCAAGTCCGTTGACAAATCTGCCTGCGTCGAAGCCCTTGGAGAGTACCTGGTTGAACAGCACCATGATGTCGGAGGCCTTGTTCTCGAGTGCCTGGTCGATGACCTTGAAGTAGTATTCGCTGTCGAGGATATTGAGGTCTTCGAGCACCTTCTTGTAGGTGATGTCGCCCTGGCTGAAGCTCGCCGCCTGGTCAAAGATAGACAGCGCGTCGCGCATACCTCCGTCGGCCTTCTCGGCTATCATGTGCAGCGCCTCGGGCTCTGCCTTGATGCCTTCGCGCTCTGCCACCATCTTGAGGTGGTTTACGATGCCGGGCACGGTCATGCGGTCGAAGTCATAAATCTGGCAACGGCTGATGATGGTGGGCAGTATCTTGTGCTTCTCGGTGGTGGCGAGGATGAAGATGACGTGGGCTGGCGGTTCCTCGAGCGTCTTGAGGAAGGCGTTGAAGGCAGCCGTAGAGAGCATGTGTACCTCGTCGATGATGAAGACCTTGTTCTGCGGTCCGAGAGGAG
>OQVR01001437.1_pt1 | contig 10174 bp, 9 predicted proteins | sample 1691521 | NCBI WGS metagenome assembly OQVR01 (sample SAMN03418256, study PRJEB22391) | human gut metagenome | biome: human-gut; feature: organic feature; material: feces | host: Homo sapiens | place: Tanzania | collected 2013-01
GAAACATTAAAAATTGCGCTTGAAGCGCACGCTGGACAGAAAGACCTGGATGGTAATCCTGCGATTCTGCATCCGCTTGCAGTCGGACTTATGGGGAACTCTGATGCTGAGATCAAGGCTGGGTTCCTTCATGACGTTGTGGAGGATTCCTCGATGACGCTTGAGGATTTGAAAAACAAAGGTGTTGAAGATGAGGTGATTGCAGCATTGGCGCTTTTGTCTCATGACAAGGAAAAAGTTGGATATTTCGAGTACGTGGAAAATATCATCGCTTCCGGCAATGTCACCGCAATCCATGTCAAACTCAATGACCTTCACCACAATCTGCAGCGGGGAAAAGTGTCTTATGAAGCAGCCGTCGCATCAAATGACGCGGCCAAGATCAAAGAGCTTGAATGCATTAACGCCAAGCACGAGAAGGCATTGGAAATGATTAAAAATGCAGACTATGAACAATGATTTTGCAAAGTCCATCCTTGACAACCCTTATAACAGGGTTGAGGATGGCCAAAAAGTTACATTGATGGAAATTTTGCTCAAGTATGACCAACAACGAAGCGGTGAGAGACTCGAGTTCAATGACGCTTACGCTGAGGATCATGGAATAACCAAGGAGGAAACTTTGGCATATCAGAACTGGATAAACGACGTCAATCCGATTTAACTCCTTGAATACTACTTTAATCTTTCATGGAAAACGTAAAATCCTGATTGATTGAACATTCCCTCAGTCTCATATCTTTTATATGCGCAAGAGGATGAATAGGATATCCCTTGTTGCTTATCCCCAGACACCAATACTTTGATTCTGGTAGAGGTAATTCCTCTTTTATGACATCGATAACTTTTGTAAATAAACCATTGTCCTTGCCGTATTTGAATGAATTGCCAAAGCAGAAAAGAACATTGCTTATGTGGTCTTTTCGTTTTCGTATAAGGGTTTTGATTTCCTCGACATTGTCCCTCGGTGGTACTTGTAGTTCCTTGGAATCCTTTAAACCAGATGGGGTTATCGCAATTTTCGGTGTGAGGTTTACAAAAAGTGCGCTATCATACTTGGGGTCGTCTTCTCCCTTACCAATTACCAAATCGCACACACGACGGATGGTTCGGCCAATATGTTTCTCATCAGGGTCAGTTCTTCCGCCAGGATTGACCCCTACGACTAGAATCGTGTTCTTGGGATCCTCTGTCTTGGATAACTCAAGAGAATAACGATGTTTGCCTTTCTCCCAATCATTGGTAAGGCAGAAAAGGCTATCATTGATTTTAATAGGAGGTGTACTCATTGTAATTTTAGTTTTGTGCTTCTGCAAATATAGTGAAATTTCAATTGGCGTGATGCAGCCACGTTTTGTTTTGCAATGCGTTGATTTTCAGTGTTTCATGAAATGGGGCGTGGAATTGTGGCAAAAAAACGGCTGCGATTCCACGCTTGGGGTTAAATGATATCTGATTATCAATGAGTTATAAATTTGACCGTGGCCGCGTCCCGCCACGAGAGGGCAAGCGTTTCCGAGCGGTACCGCAAGCGCCATCAAGCACTCAGCAGGCGGCTTACTTCTGCCGGATTCAATGCCCAGTCGTAGGTGTAGGCCTCGTCGGCCCCGACGGCAGAGTCTGCTAATTTTAAGTTTTGTCCTTTGGCCTTCAATTCGAGGAGTTCTCCGATTGAAATCTTTTCTTCCAAGCGGCGCAGAAGTGCCTTGATAGATTTACTGTCGGCATAGTGGACAATCTGAGACGTGAAAGGCATCTCAAGCCAGATAATCTCATGCTTTGCGATATCCAAAACCCCGAATACCAATCCCTTGGACAAGTTCGCCTCGCTGATCCGCACCATGTGCCGGACACAAGACGGATCGTATGCTACGCCTGTTGTTTTAGAGATTTTCATTGGATATGCTGAATCCATCCAGCCGACGACGAGGTTAGGGGAGAGTGCACCGTAAGAGTAGGCATTGCATGTGAAAGTCACATAATTGGCGCCTTCCGCCTCCAGTTCAGGAAGAGAAAGGTCAATGTATTCAGCAGTGCCGACCATTTCCGAAATCTCCCGAATGTCCCCGGAGTGCTTTGCTCCATGGCAGGTAAGATTCCCGAAATAGCAATAATCCGTTTTTCCCTCCGGCAATGCTATCCGGCAACTCAAATCCATGTCGAGAGGCTGGGCATGCAATCCTTTTCCCCACTGGAGGAACAGACGTACAGTTTCCCCGTCTACAGGAAAACGGGTCCCCATCAAGGCGCAGGATGCGTCTTGAACAGTCGATGTGCGGTCGCCCACACTTACAGGAATATTGTAAAGAGTCGGATCAATGTATATGGTCTTGGCTTCAGTCTTCATGGAAGCGAAACGGCGTTCCATAGAAGACTTGTAGATTTCATTGACACTCTTGACCATCTCTTTCCTGGCCTCGTCATTGTACAGGCCGAGCAGTTTGTTTGTATTGATCCTGCGTGTTACCCCTGTGATCGGGCGCGCAACTCGTGGCTCCTTTTTATCAAAATAGGTCTCGGCCGCATTGCCTAATGACAACAACAGCCGCGCAGGAAGCCTGTCGGCGATTTCATCGAAAGCAGCCAATGTCTTGTCGCTGCCGAAACGAAGCATTGTGACGAACAGGCAACGTGCAAACGTCCCGGGCCGTTCCTTGAGCAGTGCAAGGGTCTTGTCTGCATCATTTTCGGAACGGGCCTTGTCCACACGGCCTTGCCAGGTAGAATAGTCCTGTTTGTAGAAGACATCAAGAATCTCGGCCAGATGCTCCCTGCCCGGCTTGCGTGAATACTCACCTAAACGGAGAGCACGGATCATACGTACCCACATGCCGCGTTTCGGATTCATGTTCTCAGCTGCCTGTGCTGCCGTCATCGGTATGGCATTCAGCCATTTGGCTACAAGTAAACAAACTTTGCGGTCATATTTGAGCTTCAGATTCTGCGTCATTTCTTTTGCAGCATCCAAGCCTTTGTCAAGAGGTCCCCACATATGATAATACATATTCATGGCATGAACTATAAGGGTCTTAGGTTCAATGATCTGAACGTGGCCAGTCTTTTCATACCAGAGATAGCGTAGGATGTCAACCGGGGTTTTGAGAAGCACGCAAGCCTCATCTGCTTTTCCCTGCTTGACCAAAGCCGTGACAACAAGCATTGAAGTTTCCTTCATAGGAATTACAATGTCGGCCGGGAGAGGGTAGTGTTCTAGAAGCAACTTGAGGGAATCTTTCTGGGTCGCATCCAAAGGTGTCGAAGAAGTCAAGAGCGAAACGAAGACGTTACGGATGTCATCCTCGGTAAACAGTCTGAGCTCTTTTAGTTTGCTGCCCTGGCCTTTATAAACAAAGTCGGCAGTATTGAACGGCCTTCCGCAGAACGGACAGCCGTTGTAGCGCTCCAGAGGAAATGTGCCGTCAGGAATAAAGTGCCCGCACGGAAGTGTCGTGCCGCTGTATCCGGACTCTTTACCGCCGCAAATATTTGCAATCCAGGTGATTATATGGTCTGCGCATGATTCCCCTGTAGGGACGTCCCATCCCTTGACAAGAGAAGCCCAGTTAAGATTGACACCCATCACGTCATTGACACACTCCGTGAGCTCTGCGAGTGTGTCCGCCGAGACTGCGTTGAGGGCGTGGAGCAGTTCCTCGCTCACGCAGAAGCCGTTCTCGTTCAGTCCGGCTACGAATGCAGAAGCCGGTACGGTGACTTCGGAAGTTATGTCAATGTCCTCGCGGTCAATGCCGAGGAACAATGCCCGATAGCGCAGAGCTACTTTTGTCAATGTTTTTTTCATGATAATTATTTTAGGACTGCGGGCAGGGCTCGAACCTGCGTCATTAGTTTTGAGCATGATTAGGGAGTATGTGGAGATTAGTCCTTGAAAGGAAATGTCCTCACAAAAAACAAAACTAATGTTCTGCCAACTGAACTACCGCAGTCTTTCTGTGATCCGGTACATGTCCGAATCAACTGGTGCAAAGTTATATGGGCACTCCGCAATCTTTCTGCGTGGTGAAAAATTTTTTGTAAAAAATTGTGTTTTTTTGTTCTGCGCAAATTGATTGCGTAGAACTTGCGTATATTTGCAACATAAACTATCATTGATATGCCGGCAAATAAGAATGCATTGATCCGATACAAGACCATTGACAATTGTCTTCGAAACAGGTACCGACGCTGGACGCTTGAGAATCTGGTGGAGGCCTGCAGCGATGCCCTCTATGATATGGAGGGCATCAGCAAAGGTGTCTCTGTGCGTACGGTTCAGGCTGATATCCAAATGATGCGCTCAGATAAATTGGGCTACAATGCTCCTATTGAGGTTTATGACCACAAGTATTACCGGTATACAGACCCGGATTACAGCATAACGGACATGCCGTTCTCCCAGAATGACTATGAGGTTATGCAGGAAGCGGTCGACATGCTTCGCCAGTTGCAGGATTTTGACCAATTCTCAGAAATGAGCGATGTCATAAGCCGTCTCCAGGACAAGTTGGCCGTTACGAAGAACAACCGCAGACCCATCGTGCATTTTGACAATGTGCCGGACTTGAAAGGGCTGAAATTGCTTAATCCGTTGTACAACTACATTGCCCATAAGCAGACGCTCCGGATATCGTATCAATCTTTTTCTGCGCGAGAGCCCCAGGAATACATATTGTGCCCATATCTCCTGAAGGAATTCCGTAACCGCTGGTTCCTTTTCGGCAGTCGTGCGTCCGATCTTGTCCTGTTCAATCTCGCTCTTGACAGAATAGTAAGCATTGAACCTGCCGACATCCCTTTCCGGGAGAATCCGGATTTCGATTCTGAGCATTTCTTTGACGATGTGATTGGGGTGAGCAAGAATATGAAGGATTCCCCGCGGAAGGTAAGGTTCCGGGCGACGCGCGAGCAGAGCCGATATATCAGTACGAAGCCTGTCCATCCGTCGCAGAAACTTCTGGAGATGAATGAAGAGGACGGCAGCTGTGTCTTTCAGATTGAGGTCGTGATCAATGTTGAAATGTACTCGGTGTTCATGAGTTACGGCTCAGGGGTCAAGATCATCTATCCAAAGCAAGCTGTAAGTTATATGAAGAATAAGTTGCATGAAGCAGCCTCCCTGTATGACTTTTATGATGAAATAAAGACAGAAACAACAGTTTGAGTATGATGTACGTGATACTTATTGTGGTGGGCTTGGCCGCAGGATTATTGTCCGGCTCCGTTGGTTTCGGCGGGGGAATGATTCTGCTGCCGGTAATTACTTATTTTTACGGAGTGGAGGTTGCTGTCCCGGTTTCTACTATTGCACAGATGCTGAGTAACTTGTCAAGGGTGGTCATGGGCTGGAAGGAGATTGACTGGAGGGCAGTCGGGATGTTTCTTCTTCTGGCGGTGCCGTTTACCGCTCTCGGTGCATTTGGCTTTGCCAAGGTACCTAAAGGTCCGATGACTATAGTCCTGTGCTCGTTTCTGATTGTCTTTGCCGTCATGAAACTGATGGGAAAGATGCGTTTGCCGCACAGTCCTTCGACAATGGTTGTCGGCGGTGGAGTGACTGGCCTTGTCAATGGCCTTCTGGGTATCTCAGGGCCGCTCAGCAGTGCTGTTTTCCTGACACTCGAACTTGCTCCTGTCAGTTATATTGCATCGGAAGCTACAACGGCTGCAGTCATGCATATTGTCAAGGCTATTGTGTATGGTAAGCTTAATCTTATGAGTGACAGTATTTTCCTGAGCGGCTGCGGAATCGGTTGTGCGATGATTCTCGGGAACTTTATCGCCATGCGTTTCATCAGGAATGTGAACAAGAAGCTCTACCAGAAAGTGGTTGCCGGAATAATGATTGCCGTGTCGCTCTGGCTTATAGTATCGCAAATAATCTGAATGACTTGTCGCGCTGAAATATTTGGTATAACTTTATGCTGACTTCATACATTATTATTGATGGACCCGAAATATGATTTACATTCAGCACTATAATTCTTGTCTAGGCGGGATTACTCTTGCCAGTGATGGAGACGCCTTGACTGGACTGTGGTTTGATGGGCAGAAGTATTTTGAGGGTAACATTGATGATGAGATTGAGGTGAAAGATGTTCCTGTCTTTGTGCAGGCACGGCAGTGGCTTGATATTTACTTCAGCGGGCATGACCCGGGTTTTACACCGGCATTGACATTGAATTCGACGCCTTTCCGGAGGGCTGTCTGGGAAATTCTGCTGACTATTCCTTTCGGTAAGACAATGACTTATGGTGAAATTGCTGCCCGTATTGCCGGACAGAAAGGGTGCCGGAGGATGTCAGCCCAAGCCGTGGGCAGTGCAATCGGTCATAATCCCATTTCTCTCATCATACCTTGCCATAGGGTCGTTGGCGCAGACGGCAGTATGACCGGTTATGCCGGAGGAATCGACAGGAAAATTAAACTGCTTGGAATGGAAAGTTCGGCCTGTGTCGGGACGGTGCCACATTAATTTTGGTAACATGTTGGCTTACAGTATGTTAAAAAATGAGGTGTGGATTATCGGCTAAAAAATCTCAGGTAATCCACGCTGAAAAAGAATGGTACTTGATTACCAATGCGTTACACGGATGCCTGTGGCATCGTCCCGACACCTGAAATAATGTGTAAGAGTACAGTGGTATAAATGATTATTAACTTTTTGTGAAGATGAACAAGGATGTTGCTTTAGTGCTTTCAAGTGGCGGCCCGAGAGGATTTGCATATATCGGGGCCATTGAAGAATTGGAAAGCAGGGGATACAATATTACTTCAGTAACGGGGTGTTCGATAGGCTCGCTGGTAGGCGGAGTTTACGCGGCAGGCGGACTGGATGAGTTCAGGGAATGGCTCTTCGACCTTGACAATGCCAAATTGCTCTCTCTGCTGGACGTTTCGATCAGCAAAAGCTATCTCATGAAGGGTGAGAAGGTGATAGATGAGATAAAGAAAGTCGTTCCGGAGGTCAATATCGAGGACCTGCGGATACCTTACCGTGCCGTGGCAACGGACCTCTATACAGGAGAGGAAGTCGTGTTCAGCAAGGGAAGATTGTTCGACGCCATAAGGGCATCGATTTCCATTCCGTCACTTTTCCGTCCCGTCAAGTTCGGCTATCATACGCTGATAGACGGGGGAGTCGTCAACACCATGCCGCTTAGCCGGGCGGTGCGCAATGGGCACGACATTCTGGTGGCATTTGATGTGAATCACATTGACTCAGAAAAGATTGCAAGTTATCTCAAAGAACTTGAGGATGTCCGCGCCGAAGACATTGAACTGAAGTCAGATGCATTGGATGCGATAGGCGATTTGGCATTGAAAAAGGGCGTGTCGCTCCTGGATAGAGTCCGGATGATAGGCGATGAAGCGCAGAAAGCCTATAAGGGGATAGTCGAAATCGGCAAAAAGACGAGACAACTCGAGGATGAGGTCAATGACAAAAATATACCGACAAGCGACAACTATTATTCGATATTGACAAGGACCTTCTCGCTGATGAACCACACCATAGCGCGCCAGTCCATACAACTCTATAAACCGGACATCGTAGTTAAGATGACCTTCGACACCTACGGAGCAATACCCGATTATGCCAAAGGCGAGGAAATCGCCGCCAAGGGCCGTGAACCGATGTCCGCCGCCCTCGACGAATATGAGCGCGCGGAGGATGAGCTACATTGTTCCTGAAACCATTTTTGCGGAAGGGCATAATATTATCCTATAGCTTACCTGTGGTATATTTACAACGTGGATAATTTGAACAGCCGTAGAACTTGCCATATCTGCCTTCCCGGAGTGTCAATGTTCCTCCGCATCTTGGACAATAGCCATTTGATACGGCGATGTTGCGTCTGATTACATTCTGTTTGACATTTGATATGTGGTGTTTTCTAGACTCTCTCTTTTCGGCATTATTGGCGAGTAGAAATGAATAAATACATTGCACTTGCTCTTCAGAGAGAACTCTGATTTTGGCGCGCCTGATAATTCGCGGTACTTGGTGAAAGTATATTACGGTAGATTCTGTTTTAACGCGAAGCCTCGCGCGTCGAGAGAAAGCAACAATGGATATAAACTGCAGGTTTTCATGCTCCTTAAGAATAGATTTCAATGCCCTTATGTGACCTTGGTTCTGGTATATTGGATTGCGTAATTTGTATCTGTGTCCATAAATGTTCTGAGTCCAGAATTCGCTGTTCTCGCCTCCTAATATCCAGCCTTTGTAGAATTTTGTTTCTATTACGAATATTCCATAAATCGAGATGATCACGTGGTCAATCTGTGTACTATGACCATTCCACGTCAGAAGTAAATCATTGATGACTCTATAGCTGTCTTTGGGAAGGCTTTTCAGAAAAAGCGCCATAAATATTTCTCCGATTCTGCCCTTGATTTTAGGACGTCGTAGTATAACAACAAGGATTGTGAGAATTGCTATAATAATCATAATGGAGATATTTGACCAATGATATTCTTATGGCGCTTATGGCTTACTTCCCATAAATGCCGTCTCTAAAGTTAAAACTTCTTCGAGATGTCATATTCTTTGGGTAAGAATTATTTATCTTATCGTCTGAAATGTTGGGATTATGTCCATCTTTGCCATATTTGATATAGAAACGATTGTTTGCCTGCTGTTTAAATATTTTAATGGTTTCTCCCGTCTTATTCCCAGAACAATCGCGCAATGGTTCATGTCCAACTGCTTCTGATTCAGCGATGTTAGTTATGGCCTGAATATAAAAAGAGTTGATGAGATATCTCTCTTGTCCTTTATTAACTACCATTATGCGATTCTCGAATGCGTATGGCGTAGTGTTGTTTGTAAAGTCGACGCTGGCATTGTCTTTCCTGGAAGGGTATCGTGGTAGTCCGCATTCTCTATAAGGAGCATCAAGTAATGAAAATTCACAGAAATGACGGGATGTATGAGCTGGGACCCACACTCCTTCTTTCTCTTTAGTTTCAATCGTTGATTTGGGGGCGCAAGTAATTTCAGATTTGAATGTGCGGTTCTGATAGTAATCAAATGTCAGCCCATTAACAATGAAGAATGAGCGTGACAGATCAATGAAAATATCATTATCAGTGTCGTTTGTGACTATGAATCCGAATTTGCCATATTCTGACCAAAAATTATACTCAATGTCAATGCCACTATTGTTATAACGGAATTTTCCCTCGTCTGAGATCCTAATTTGTGTGGAGGCTATAGTTGCAATCTGATAAAAATGAGCTGTTGTCGCACAGGATGTCAAACTCATGACTGCCATAAATAGAAGTAATTCCTTGCGCATAGTATAAACTGTTATTAATTGGTGTTGGTTTGGTCTTATTCTTAATAAATAAGCAATCTATAGGAATTCGATTGCAGTTTTTGCTAAGATATGCAGAACTTACGACTTGTCCAAATCAAATCTGTATTGTTAATTCACCGCTGAGAATTGAATATGCCTAAGTAGCATTGACATAGGTGCTGGCTTTCATCTTTGGTAAAGGTAGCATGAATGAACTTTGTGTTTTGGTTTGAAATCCTCTCAGGAGTTGTGGCTTGTCGGGACGGTGCCACACATATTTTAGTAACATGTTGGTTTACAGTGTGTTAAAAAATGAGGTGTGGATTATCGGCTAAAAAATCGCAGGTAATCCACGCTAAAAAAGAATAGTGCTTGATTATCAATGTGTTACAAGGATGCCCGTGGCGCCGTCCCGCAAACGTGTTTTGTCAGTCGTGACGTGTTGCAAACGGATGTGTCGGAGATCAGAATGGAGTATCGTAGAGTGAGTTCCTCCGCATCCGATCTGCCGGAAACTTACGTTTTTTCACTATGTTTCATTTAAAATAGTGGAAATGATGTGCCGGGAACGTATTTTCGTCATTGATTTAAGTAATCCTTAAAAAATTACTTGACCTCTATAAATTCAATCAATGATGAAAAGGATAATTGTTAAATTAGTGGCAACATTGACAATTATGTCAATGTCAGTGTCTTGCGGTAAAGAAAACTCGGCTGGTTTTATCTGGTTGCTGTCAGAGTCGGGGACAGTCGATTACAGTGCCCAGGATGTTCAACTCGGATATAAGGTGATTCTGGACAATGGCTCGTCGGGTTCCGTCACGACTGACGCTGGTTGGGTAAAGATCGGCGTCAACGGATTCCGTAAGACGCGC
>OQVR01001444.1_pt1 | contig 10152 bp, 7 predicted proteins | sample 1691521 | NCBI WGS metagenome assembly OQVR01 (sample SAMN03418256, study PRJEB22391) | human gut metagenome | biome: human-gut; feature: organic feature; material: feces | host: Homo sapiens | place: Tanzania | collected 2013-01
CAAGAAGACGCTCAAAGTCTGGTAAATCTTGTGGTGTAGAAATAATAAGGATGTCCTTAATGCCAGCGAGCATCAATGTTGACAGCGGATAAAAAATCATTGGCTTGTCATAAATCGGTAAAAGCTGCTTGCTTGTGACCATAGTTATAGGATATAAACGTGTGCCGGAGCCTCCGGCAAGAATAATACCTTTCATAAATTACCTCTTCGTTTTGTTATGATGAATATTTTTGTAATTTATCATTGTAAGTTATTTAATATTTATGATACTTTTTGTTTTTCATTAATATTATCTTAATTTAAACTGATACTTCTTCTCCCTTAATCTAAAAGCTTCAGTACCACCTTCCAACAATTCACACACATGCTCACGTATACCCTTACTCAATAAAACTGAGTCTTTATCATTGTTAAAACTATCTTCTAATGCACCTGAATAATAAGCAAATTTTACACGATCAGGATTTAAAGAATTATTTCCTTGCTGATTTGCAACTATTACTTCCTCAGCATCAGCACCTACTACAATATTAGGGTTATGAGTCACTAAAATTATTTGTCGATTAACTTTTTTATTGCGTAAATAAGTTACTAATTCTTCATAAATAGCACGATTATCTAAATCATCTTCAGGTTGGTCAATTAAAATAGGGAAATCATTATTACTAAAATCCAATAACAATCTCAAAATAACAGAAAAGATTTGCACATATCATTTATTATTAGTAACTTTGCACCCCAAAACTTTACACATTATTATATATAGAAGAAAAGGAATATGAAGCAAAACGTGACAACCATACAGCAGAAACATCACTATCGAGAACTACTCGCCATCGGCATACCTGTCATCATCGGACAGCTCGGCACAATCGTGCTTGGCTTCGCCGACACGCTCATGATAGGTCATCATAGCACTCAGGAACTGGCGGCGGCAGGACTCGTCAACAACATCTATGCCCTCGTACTCATCTCGTACATGGGCTTCTCTTACGGACTCACCCCTATCATCGGCCGACTCTATGGCATGGAGCGCACCGACGAGATAGGTCAGAAGGTGCGCAATTCGCTCTTCGCCAACATGGTGGTGGGCTGCATCTTCACCCTGGCTATGGTGATACTCTACTTCAATCTCTCTCGTATCGGACAGCCCGAGGAACTGCTCACCCTCATCCGCCCTTACTTCATCGTGAATCTGATCTCGGTGCTCTTCGTGGGTGTATTCAATACGATGAAGCAATTTCTGGACGGTATCGGACATACCAAGGTGGCGATGTGGGTGATGATTATGGGCAACGTGGTCAACATCCTGGGCAACTGGATGCTCATCTACGGCGTAGGTCCATTCCCTGAGCTGGGTTTGCTCGGTGCCGGACTCTCCACCATGGGTTCTCGCATCCTGATGGCGGCAGCAATGGTGGCGATGGTATTGGGCAAGAAGAAGTTCCAGCAATATCGCAAGGACATCATCCATAGCCATGTGAACAAGGCTGACTTCAAGGAGATGAACCGCCTGGGCTGGCCTGTGGCATTGCAGTTGGCGATGGAGTCGGCTGCCTTTACGCTGAGTTGCGTGATGGTGGGCTGGCTGGGCACCATACCGCTTGCCTCCCATCAGGTGATGATTACCATCTCGCAGCTCTTCTATCTGGTGCTCTCGGGCATGGCTTCGGCTATGGCGATACGTGTGAGCCACTTTGTGGGGCAGAAAGATTATCAAGCCGTGCGCCGCAATGCCTATGATGGATGGCGACTGGCACTGCTTTTCTCCACGCTGATGGGCATCCCCGTGTTCCTCTTCCGCCACCAGATAGGCGGGCTCTTCACCGACAATGTGGAGGTGCAGCAGAACGTGGCAGTGCTGATTATCCTGATGATGGTATACCAGTTTGGCGACGGATTGCAATATACCTTTGCCAATGCCTTGAGGGGCATCGCCTGCGTGAAGCCGATGGTTACTTATGCCTTCATCGCTTATTTCATCATCTCGCTGCCTATGGGTTACACCCTCGGTTTCCCATGCGGGCTGGGCATCCTGGGCATCTGGATAGCCTTCCCATTCGGACTCACGGCTGCCGGCTACCTCTATTGGCACCGATTTGTGAAGGAAGTGAAGAAAATGGAAGCGAGGGAAAATTAAGTTTTTATGTGGCGGAATAGGACAGAAAATGTTCTATTTCGCCACAAGTGTATCATATTTTAATAAAAAATTTAAAAAAAATTGGTGAAAAGGTTGGAGCGTATTGAAAAATAGTTTATATTTGCAGTCGATTAGTATAAGTAATGAGACTAAAACTCGTGATCTTTGATAATCAACCGAAAGGAAATATTAAGTATTAACAACTAATTAAAATTGTAAGACTATGAAGAAGTTTTTGGTAATGGCAGCCATGGTGCTGTCTTCAGTAGGTGCTTTCGCACAGTATCAGGCAGGTGACATCACTGTTCAGCCTAAGGTAGGTTTGAATATCTCTGACTACACAGATGTTGATGATAGCAAGACTCGCGCAGGATTGGCTGCTGGTGTAGAATTTGAGTATCACGTATCTCCTCTCGTAGGTATCAGTGCAGGTGCTATCTATTCTATGCAGGGCTGCAAGGGTGACGAAGATGGCGTTGACTTGACATTGAAGAATGACTATATCAACATCCCTATCCTCGCCAATGTTTACGTGGCTCAGGGCTTGGCTCTGAAGGCAGGTGTACAGCCAGGATTCAAGGTAAATAGCTCAGTAAAGGCCAAAAAGGGTGGCGTTTCTGCTAGTCAGGATTTGGAAGATACATTCAAGTCATTTGACTTCTCTATCCCTGTAGGTATCTCTTATGAGTACATGAACGTTTGCTTGGACGCTCGCTACAACATCGGTATGACCAAGGTGATTGACGGCTCTGACAGCAAGAACTCTGTATTCCAGATTACTTTGGGCTACAAGTTTAAATTGTAAATCTATCAATTACAAATAATAAAAAATAAAAATCCCCGCTCTTCAGGATGATTCCTAAGAGCGGGGATTTTTATTTTTGAGGCTGTAGCAAGATATGCTAGGAGGGCAGGTTTGTTACCCGCCCTCCCAGTATTACCAGCGGCGACCACCAGGAGGTGGACCCATAGGACCGCCATTGAATGGACGGCCACCGAAGTTAGGACGAGGCCCATCACCAGGGCCACCCTTGGCATCCTGACGTGCCTGCTTGCCACCAAAGAGGTTCAGGCGATACACCACATGGAGCATGGCATAGCTGTTGATGGCATTATACTCGGTATCTGTACGAGCCAAAGACGAGATGGCGCGAGAGAAGGTGCTCTGCTGGCGCAAGATGTCATAGAACTGGAGCATCACGGTGAGCGGACTGCCCTTCAAGAAGCTCTGGGAGAGCTGCGCATTCCATACAAACTCGTCCGTATTCATGCTGCTATCGCTGTAACCACGACGGCTGCTGATGGAGAGGCTGGAGTTCAGGCTGGTGCCCCAAGGAGCTGTGAGCGTGAAACTTGGACCGTAAGAGAACTGCCAAGTGTTGAGGTTGCTCGTAGGCTGAAGCTTGTTCTTTGCCTTGTTGTAAGTGAGCGTTCCATCGAGCGAAACCTCCAACCAGTCGTTGCGATAACTCATGGAGAGTCGCTCGCGCCATGTCAGGTTCTTGGTGGTATTCTTCTGTGCATCCTCGCCTTGGTTCAGGCTCAGATAGCTCACGTAGTTGTTGTAGCCCAGATTGGTATCGGTATTCACGTTCCATACGCCTGCGCTGTCGATGGAGCAGTTGAACATCACGGCGCCCATCACGTTCCAGTTGCCATTGATATTCTCTGGGCGAGTGATGCGTCCACCTGTCTTCTCATCGTAAGTCACCTTATTGCTGATGCTATTGTTGGTGGTAGAGAAGTTGACGAAGGTCATGACGCCCTTGTTGTGATTCTGCACGAAGTTGTTGTAGAACAGGCGGAAGTTCTGGGTGAATGATGGCTTCAAGCCAGGGTTACCCATCGAGATGTTGAGCGGGTCGCTATTGTCGGTGATGTCGAGCAATTGCGAGATGCTTGGCTGCGATGTGGTGCCTCGATAGTTGATGCGCAGATTGCTCATCTTAGAGAATCGGTAGCGGAAATCGAGCGTTGGGCTGAAGTTTGTCACCGTACGAACGGTATCTACATGCAAGCCCTGATAGTCCTGGATATACTTGGAGCGCTGTGGCTGAATCATCACACCGAAGTTGAGGTTATACTTCTGACGCACGAATCGCATCATCACCTGGATGTCGTGGGTATAGTTCTTATACTCCGAGAATCTACTTAGGTTCTCATCCTTATATTCCTCCAGATGACCAGCAAATGGATTCAGGTAAGCATCCCATGCACGATATTCAGGGGTAATGCCATCAAAGGCATAATGGCTGAAATCGTAAGTGCTACGGTCGCTCTTGGAATAGCTGTAGGTAAACTTGTAGCTGAACTGCAGGAAGGTAGCCTTCCAGAGGGGCTCGCTGTAAGTGGCCTGCGCGCTATAGCTATAGTTCTTGGACGGAGTGAGATTGTAGCGATTGGTCTGATAGGTGGAATCCTTGCCCTCTGCCGTCTGCACCAGATAGAGCTTGGCATTGTTGATGGAGATATTCTCGCTATCTTTGTCGGTATACTGGGCATCCATACGCAGGGTAACGTTGCGTCCCTTGTTGCCCAACTTACGGTTATACTGCAACATGCCCTTGATGTTCTTGCTGTCGGTATAGCTCAAGCTGCTACTGTTCTGGCTGTTCACCATCGCCTCTGCCTTGTCCAGCTCATCGATGCCCTCATCAGAGAGCGGGTCGTCGGTGATGGTATATGGATCCTTGTTGTAAGAAGCAGAGATGCCACTGCTGCGGCTATCGTTCTTGCTCCAAGAGATGGATGGACGGAAGAGGATGTTGGTCAATGTATCTGGCATCCACTCCAAGCGGATGTTACCATTCCAGCTGTTGCCACGAGAGAAGCTCTGGCTCAGACTGTTGCTGAAAGAAGAGGAAGTGCCCATGAAGTTTTCTGCCGACTTATTGCTCCATACATCGCCATCGCTATGATTCCAGCGCAAGTTGGCATTGAGCTTGAGTTTGTCTTTCAACTCATAGTTATAGTTGCTGGCTATCATCTTGCTGGCGTTCAATCCATTGGCACCGCCCCAGAAGCCTCTGCCCGGACCACCGCCACCAAATCCGCGGTCGCTGGTATTATTGGCATTGGCAAAGATGAAGAAGCGGTTGTTGCCACTGAAGTAGCCACCCATGCCTCGCATGTTGTAGCGGCTCTTATTGCCCACGCCCAGGTCCACATTGGAGATGATGCCCTTGTTCATGCCCTTCTTCACACCGAAGTCGAGCACGGTTTGCTCCTCTCCATCGTCGATGCCTGTTACCTTGGCAAGGTCGCTCTTCTCATCATAAGCCTTGATTTTCTCTATGATGCTGGTAGGCAGGTTCTTGAGGGCAGTCTTGGTATCGCCCGTCATAAACTCCTTGCCATCCACGAGTATCTTCTTTACCTCCTTACCATTGATCTTGATGGTACCATCATCGCTCACCTCTGCACCAGGCAGACGCTTCACGAGTTCCTCTACCACCGAACCTTCTGGTGTGCGATAGGCTGAGGAGTTGTACACGAAGGTATCCTCCTTGAGGGTTACCTTCTGTGCCATCGCCGTAACCACGGCTCCCTTCAGCATGATGGCATCGGCACCAATCACCACATTGCCCATCGCCAGATTCTTATCGTCTGTCATCTCGATGCGCTTGATGGTTGGCTTATAGCCCACACTCGTAATCTTGAGGAGATACTTGCCATTCTGCGGAGCGGAGACGTGGAAGAGGCCATTCTCGTCGCTGATGGCACCCGTTACGTAGGTGCTGTCACTCTTCAGCAGCTGGATAGTTACTTGCTCCACGGGGTCCTTGGTGTCGCGGTCGGTTATCTGGCCGCTAATCAAGCGCTCCTGGGCAAATGACGCCATTGCGAAAATCAGCAATAGCATCGTCAGAATTTGTCTTTTCATTCTTATCTTGTCACTATTATTATTTTCTATTTTTATATCATTTCGATTGTTTTGACGCTTAAAATATATCAAGGTTTAAGCTTTTTACATAAAAAAGTACATTTTATTTTGTATTATCTATTATTTATCGTACCTTTGCAGCATCATTTCATGCATTTTTGCACAATTATAATTAGTACGTTATGAATCAAAGAGTAATCATATCTACCCATCTGGAGAACGAGCTGGTGACCGCTCTCTCCGAATGCGAGCACGACAAGCTATTTGTGCTCACCGATACTACCACAGAAGAACTCTGCCTGCCTGTGCTCCAGAAGTTCTACTGCATGAAGGATGCACAGGTTATCAGCATCCTGCCTACCGATATGGCGAAGAATATTGAGAGCCTGATGCTGGTTTGGCAAGGACTGCAAAAGGGTGGTGCCTCTCGCCACTCGTGCCTAGTGAACCTGGGCGGCGGCATGGTGACCGACTTGGGCGGCTTTGCAGCAAGCACCTTTAAGCGTGGCATCAATTTCATCAATATCCCTACCACCCTGCTCGCCATGGTAGACGCCTCCGTGGGCGGCAAGACGGGCATCAACTTCGGTGGACTGAAGAACGAAATTGGTGTGTTCAATGACTCCAAGTATGTTATCCTCGATACAGAATTCCTGAAGACACTCGATGCCGAGAACATCTGCTCAGGCTATGCCGAGATGCTGAAGCACGGACTCATCTCTACCGAGGAGATGTGGGAGGAGCTGGTTAGCTTCGACCTGGAAAAGCCTGACCTAAAGCAGCTACAGCGCATGGTGGGCGACAGTGTGAAGGTGAAGGAGCGCATCGTGGAGCAAGACCCTCATGAGAAGGGCATCCGCAAGGCGCTGAACTTGGGCCATACCTTCGGCCATGCCTTTGAGAGCTGGGCTTTGAAGCGCAATCCTATCCTGCATGGTTATGCCGTAGCATTCGGCTTGATACCAGAATTGTATCTCAGCGTGGCTAAGACGGGATTCCCTGTAGAGAAGATGCGCCAGACCGTGCAGTATATCAAGGAATATTATGGCACGCTGGACATCACCTGCGATGACTATGACGAGCTCATCGAACTGATGCACCACGACAAGAAGAACCAGAATGGCATCATCAACTTCACCATGCTGGGCGGCATCGGCGACATTCGCATCAACCAGACCGCTACCACCGAGGAAATCAAGGAAGCCCTCGATTTCTTCAGAGACGGAATGTAAGACTTTTCTGCCCTATCTGAGCAAGCAGGCACGTTTCGGCTTGCCTGTCTCGGTGAGCGGGAGACTCTCCACATGTATGTATTCCCTTGGAATCCAATATTTTTTAGAATTATCAGACAAGAGGCGACGAACAGTCGCCTCTACTTTTTTGAGGTCCCCATCCTCTGTCAAGAGCACGGCTATCTCTCCAAACTTCTCATCCTTCTTCTTAGCTAGCATAAAAGGCTTCTGGAGATGGGGCTTCAGAAGATTCTCCACCTCTTCTATCTGTATCTTGATGCCTCCGCTACATATCACGTTATCCTTTCTGCCCTTGATGCGGAAACGCACCCCTTCCGCGCATACCTTATTATATATATAGGGCTGGATTTCCACAATATCATTAGTCACCAAGGGTTGCTTGCAAACCAATGGAGCATCTATCACCAGGCAGCCCTCCTCGGTTTGGCTCACCTTTACGCTATCAAAAGGCTGATACCACTCGCTTGCCTCCTTGCCATTAATGCGGCGCAGGGCGATATGAGAAAGAGTCTCGGTCATGCCGTAGGTACTCCAGATGGCGATGTCGCCTGAAAGCGAACGAAGTTCTGCTTCGAGAGCAGAGTCGATGGCTCCACCTCCGATAATGAGATGCTTGATATGGGTAAGGCGCTCTCGCTCCTCAGGCACTTGCAGGGTATTGTATACCTGCATCGGCACCATGGCAGCGAAAGTGATGCCTTGTTTCCATGCTGCATCATTTGCATTCTTCAGAGATTCAGCAGATAGTGGATGACCGCTTGGCTTGACTGAAATCAGTTTAAGCCCTCGTTCCAAACTTCGCACCACCATCATCTTGCCTGCGATATAGTCGAGCGACATGCAGAGCAAGGCGGCATCTCCAGGCTTCAAACCTAGAAAATCGCAGGTTATCTTGGCTGAATTGAGCATACGACGCTTCTCCACCAGCATCGGTTTTGGAGTGCCAGTGGAGCCGCTCGTATGTACGAGTAAGGTCTCACTTGGAGAATGCCAAGTGTCTAAAAATTCTTCTAATGTCATATTTCATTTTTGAAAAAAGAATATTCCAAATCGTACGATTGCAGCAAGAAGAAGTCTACAAAGGAGAGAAGAAAAGTTTGTCGCCTCTGATTTCCAACGGCATAGGGATATTGTCGGTAAACAACTGTCCTGTACCCAATCCTTGTGGCATGGCGACATTCGGACCATACATCTTGGCGGCATAATGCGCGATGGCATTCAAGCCCACATTGCTCTCCAGGGCTGAGGTAATCCAGCTGCCAATGCCTCGCTGATCAGCCAGTTGTATCCACTCGGTACATCCATAGATGCCACCATGAAGCGAAGGTTTCAGGATGATATACTGCGGACGGATGGTGTCGAGCAAAGCCTCTTTCATGGAGCGCACATTCACACCGATCAATTCCTCATCCAGCGCAATAGGCAATGGCGACTTCTTGCAGAGTTGTGCCATCTTAGGCCACTGATGCTGCTTGATAGGCTGCTCTATCGAATGGATGTCATACTGCGCCAAAGCCTCCAGTCGGCTCATGGCATCCTCAGGCGAAAAGCCGCCATTGGCATCCACACGTAGTTCTATCTGGTCCTTGCCATACACCTCACGTATGCGCTTGATAAGGTCTAGCTCCTTATGGAAGTCGATGGCACCTATCTTCAGCTTTACGCAGTGGAAACCTGCCTTCAGTTTCTCTTCCAATCGAGCCAGCATTTCCTCGTAAGTGCCCATCCATACCAAGCCATTGATGGTGATGCCTTCCTCGCCTCTGCCGAATGGAGAGTCGTAGAGGTCAGCCAAGTTCTTTGCCCAAGCAGGAACTGTGAAACCTTGTTGAGTATCTTCCGAAAAAGCTGCAGAAGGTGCAGCCGCATTCCTCTTTGCCGCAGCAAAGAAACTGGCAAAAGCCGTTTCCAAGCCAAAGGTGATACTAGGGTAAGCACGAATCATATCATACGGAATGCGCCCCATCTGTTCTACCATCTGGCAAACCTGTCGGAGCGTCACCTCGTATTCAGGCTTGGCATCGCAACTCAGGTCGGGCAATGTGGCACACTCTCCCACTCCCTCTATACCAGGAACCTCTGGGTTGGTGAGGGTAAGATAATAGCTATGTCGCGTGGTATAAACCCCACGCGACGTACCTGCCGGCTGCTTGAAATGGAGCGTACGCTCCGAAATGTCTATCTTATACATGAATCATATATACTATTGAATTCTTCACTCTTCGTCCTTCACTCTTCACTTGAATGCTACTTTCTTTTCATCTCATAGAGGTCCTTGCGGCGATCACGCAGATTGCGCACGGCTCCATAGGTGTGAAGTTCGTTCAAGAGGTTAAGGTCTACATCTGATACCAAGATCATCTCGGTGTTAGGCGTAGCCTCCGAACGCTTGCCATCGTTAGGGAAAGCAAAGTCGCAAGGGGTGAACACGGCACTCTGGGCATACTGGATATCCATGTTGTGAACACGTGGCAAGTTGCCCACGCTACCAGCTATAGCCACATAGCACTCGTTCTCGATGGCACGAGCCTGGGCGCAAACCCTCACGCGGGAGTAAGCATTCTGGGTATCGGTCATGAATGGAACGAAGAGAATCTGCATGCCATCCTCAGCCATTAATCTTGACAACTCAGGGAACTCCACATCATAGCAGATGACGATACCAATCTTACCGCAATCGGTATCAAAGGTCTGGATATGGCTACCACCACTCAATCCCCAGCACTTCTGCTCATCTGGGGTAACATGAATCTTCTCATACATATCCACGCTACCATCTCTGCGGCAGAGGAAGCCTACATTATAGAGGGAATCGTCCTTAAGATAAGGCATACTACCCGTGATGATATTGATGTTGTAACTGATGGCCAACTCGC
>OQVR01001446.1_pt1 | contig 10143 bp, 9 predicted proteins | sample 1691521 | NCBI WGS metagenome assembly OQVR01 (sample SAMN03418256, study PRJEB22391) | human gut metagenome | biome: human-gut; feature: organic feature; material: feces | host: Homo sapiens | place: Tanzania | collected 2013-01
TAAAGCGGCAGGAAATGCTCGATAAGGAGGTGTATGACATTGTTCACCGCAATCAAAAACTGGCTGCATCGGAGTTGAGGAAACGCTCCTCGTCGGGGGTGGATATGAAGCCGAGTTCCAAGAGGCAGCTGGGCATCGACGAGAGACGCAGCACGGCCAGATTGTTCTGGTGGGCGCCGGCATTGATACGTCCGGTGGCGCGGCACACCTCTCGCTGCATGAGTTTGGCAAGCTCCACACTGCGCTCGCGGTTCTTGTCGGCGATAAACTCAAACATGATGTCGCTCTCGGCAGAGTTCTGGTCTATGCCTTTATACACCTGCTTGTAGTCTTTCTCCATCAGGATTACGGAGTTCTCTCGTTTGGCGACATCGAGGTTTTCCATGATGCCCTTGTTGCCGGTGCTGGCTCCACGGCCCAACGTCCAGGTCTGGAAACCACGTGCCGAGCGGTTGCCTTCGACGGCGTTGATATGGAATGACATGAAGAGGTCGGCCTTGTTGCGGTTGGCTATTTCGGCACGGTCTATCAACTTGATAAACACATCACGCTTACGGGTATAGATGACTCGCACATCGGGGCAACGCTCCTCGACCATTCGGCCGAAGGCGAGGGCATAACGCAGGGTAAGCGTCTTCTCATTGGTTACGGCTCCGGGTGCGCCAAAGTCGTGACCGCCGTGGCCGGCGTCAATGACCAGGGTAAATCGGCGCCCGTCGGCCATCATCGGGATGGTAAGGAGCGCCAGCAAGAGAGCCAAGACTGTTCGCTTAATCATATCTACATGAATAACAATGCAAAATTAACAAATATTCATCATAAAACCGCCAGCGGCTGTCAAGTTTTATCATTTATTAAGTGTCTTCGGCGCCGTTACTATAAACCCGACTGAGCCATCAGTTTACAGACATGGCCAAACGCAGCCCTATATAGAAGGATTTTTCCTCTGGGGGCAGCCCACTACTATTGCGTTTATATACTTTCAAATAATCATACTTATCATGGTCACAGATCGAACCACCTCTATAGCAACGGTGATCTTTGAATGTACTTCTATCCGGCCCCTGGGGATTAATGGATGGACTATGATGATAATAATCGGTGCCTAATTTGTCCTGGCACCATTCATCCACATTTCCAGTCATGTCATAAAGGCCCAGTTCATTGGGCTTTTTGGTTCCCACTTCTTTCTTGTCACCCAATGAACTCCGAGAATTCGGCTTGGCATTACCTAAATGCCATCCTATTTCATCAAGATTGTAGCTTCCGCTATATCTATAGCCACGACTGCGCTGGCCGCCACGTGCAGCATACTCCCATTCGGCCTCTGTAGGCAGGCGGAAGTGGCGTCCTGTCAATTCGCTTAGCTTCTCTACGAAGTCCTGACAGTCATACCAGTTCACTTGTTCAACCGGATAGTTGTCTCCCAACTTATGATATGACGGATTACTGCCCATCACAGCGGTCCAAAGCGCCTCGGTGACCTCATACTTGCAGATATAAAACGAGCTGAGGGTAACTTCATGTGGCACATCTTCAGCGTACTCGTGATTCCTATCCCTATCTGGATTACCCATCATATACGTACCGCCCTCTACCAGCACCATATCGGCCATGAGTTTCTTGAGGTGGGTACGCAAAGGCTCTGCCAGCGAGTTGATTGGGTCTGCCTTCTTCGGCTGGGCAGGCTTGGGCCTTACGGCACTACTGCCGCGACTCTGGGGCTTCCTTACTGTTGGCTTGGGTTTAGTTGCTGTTGGCTTGGGTTTGGTTGCTGCCGGTCTGCGGATAATTCCCTGCGCAGAGACTGTCACTGCGACCAGACACGACATGAGCATAATGATAATCGATTTCATAGACAAAAGTATTAGTTTGACTTACATGAGTGTGGAAATAACAGATGGCGTAGGCGCGCCGTGGCCCATGACCGCCCGGGCCATCCCCACCGCAGAGGGTCTGCTCCCGGCACCAAGCATGGTCATCACGCATGCAGATACAGATGACTCGCACATCGGGGCAAAACTCCTCGACCATCCGGCCGAAGGCGAGGACGTAACGCAGGGTAAGCGTTTTCTCGTTACCATAAAACCCGACGGAACCATTAGTTTACAGACATGGCCAAACGCAGCCCATCACAGGCGTGTTTTGCCTCTGGGGGCTGCCCACCACAAGGGCGATGATATACTTTCAACTCGTCATGTTTATCATCATCCCAGACCGAGCCACCTCTGATGCAACGGTTATCTTTAAACGAGCTCCTATCCGGCCCTTGGGGATTGGTAGTGGGACTATGGCGATAATAATCATTGTTATGCTTGTCCTGGCACCATTCATTCACATTTCCAGTCATGTCATAAAGGCCCAGTTCATTGGGCTTTTTGGTTCCCACTTCTTTCTTGTCACCCAATGAACTCCGAGAATTCGGCTTGGCATTACCTAAATGCCATCCTATTTCATCAAGATTGTAGCTTCCGCTATATCTATAGCCACGACTGCGCTGGCCGCCACGTGCAGCATACTCCCATTCGGCCTCTGTAGGCAGGCGGAAGTGGCGTCCTGTCAATTCGCTTAGCTTCTCTACGAAGTCCTGACAGTCATACCAGTTCACTTGTTCAACCGGATAGTTGTCTCCCAACTTATGATATGACGGATTACTGCCCATCACAGCGGTCCAAAGCGCCTCGGTGACCTCATACTTGCAGATATAAAACGAGCTGAGGGTAACTTCATGTGGCACATCTTCAGCGTACTCGTGATTCCTATCCCTATCTGGATTACCCATCATATACGTACCGCCCTCTACCAGCACCATATCGGCCATGAGTTTCTTGAGGTGGGTACGCAAAGGCTCTGCCAGCGAGTTGATTGGGTCTGCCTTCTTCGGCTGGGCAGGCTTGGGCCTTACGGCACTACTGCCGCGACTCTGGGGCTTCCTTACTGTTGGCTTGGGTTTAGTTGCTGTTGGCTTGGGTTTGGTTGCTGCCGGTCTGCGGATAATTCCCTGCGCAGAGACTGTCACTGCGACCAGACACGACATGAACATAATGATAATCGATTTCATAGATAAAAATATTAGTTTGACTTACATGAGTGTGGAAATGACAGATGGCGTAGGCGCGCCGTGGCCCATGACCGCTCGGGGCATCCCCACCCCAGAGGCTCTGCTCCCGGCGCTAAGCATAGTCATTGTCAAAGTGGAGTTCCACACCGGCGCCACCCATATTGGTACCCATAGGCGGGTTGAGCTTGGTGAGCCTGATGTCAATGCTCTTGACAAAGGCGAAGCGACGGAAGATGCGGTCGGCAATGCGGTAAGCCACGCGCTCAAGCAAATTGCTGGGCACCTGCATCTCCTGTTCGAGCAGACGGTAGACATCGGCATAGTTGACGGTGTCGAGCACATTGTCGCTGAGCATGGCTTCGTCGACGGGATACTGCAGTCGCACGTCCATCAGATAGTCGTTGCCCACAATACGTTCCTGCGCCTCCACACCGTGATAGGCGTGAAAGCGCAGGTCTTGCAGATAAATATAACTGGAGTTGAGTTTCATCGTAGTGATTGCTATTATTATATATAAGGTGTCAACGATTATATATAAGGCATCAACCGCAACGGCTGGCACCGCAGTTGGTGCAGATGAGGCAGCCCTCTTGGTAGACAAGGGTTTCCTGTCCGCAGGCGGGGCACATCTGTCCCTTGGCCTGAGTACCATCGGCGATGTACTTCTTGAGCGCGCGCTCCACGCCGTTCTTCCAAGTGTTGATGCTTTCATCATTGAGCTGAAGCGAACCCACAAGTTTGATGACGTGGTCGATAGGCATACGGTAGCGCAGCACACCCGAGATGAGCTTGGCATAGTTCCAGTACTCGGGGTTGAACTTCTGAGACAAGCCCTCGACAGTAGTCTTGTAGCCGCGCTTGTTTTCAAACTGGAAGTCATAGCGATGGCTGCCGTCCTCGTTGGTCTGCTTGATTATCTTGCCACGAGTGACGGTCTTGGGCAGCACGATACCTTCCTCATCGTCCTGCAGACCGGTGAAAATCTCGTAGGGATAGCCGTCGAGCAGTCCTACAAAAGCCACCCACTTCTCGCGGTTGTTCTGGAAGCGCACCACGTCGCACACGAGTTCCTTGGGGCGTGTCTCGGTGACAGCCGGACGCTGGCAGGGCGATACCACGGCTTCTGCCTGATGACTCTTCTCCTTCTTCTTGTCCTTCTTGCTTACCGACATCATCACACCCGAACGGCTGCCGTCGCGATAAATGGTACAACCCTTGCATCCGGAGCGCCAGGCTTCGACGTAGAGACGGTTGACGAGAGCCTCGTCGACCTCGTTGGGCAGATTGACGGTCACGGAGATAGAGTGGTCTACCCACTTCTGGATGGCACCCTGCATCTTGACCTTCATGAGCCAGTCCACATCATTGGCAGTGGCCTTGTAGTAAGGCGAGCGAGCCACCAGCTGGTCTATCTCTTCCTGCGAATAACGCTTGTGGACATCCATGCCGTTGACCTCCATCCAGGTGAGGAACTTGCGGTGGTAGACGATATACTCCTCGAAGCTGTCGCCCACCTCGTCTACATAGTCCACATGCACATCGGCGTCATTGGGGTTGACCTTGCGGCGGCGCTTGTAGACGGGCATGAATACCGGCTCGATGCCCGACGTGGTCTGCGTCATAAGCGACGTGGTGCCTGTCGGCGCGATGGTGAGACAGGCTATATTGCGACGGCCATACTTGACCATATCGGCATAGAGTTCGGGGTCGGCCTCACGGATGCGGCCGATAAAGGGGTTGGCTTCCTCGCGGTGGGCGTCGTAGATGGCAAAGGCGCCACGCTCACGCGCCATGTCGACCGAGGCACGATAGACGCCAAGGGCGAGGGTACGGTGTACCTCGACGCTGAAGTCGGTAGCCTCCTGGGTGCCGTAGCGCAGACCCATGGCAGCGAGCATATCGCCCTCGGCAGTGATGCCCACACCGATGCGACGGCCCTGACCGCTCTTGTGGCGTATCTTCTCCCAGAGATGATACTCGGCCTCCTTGACCTCATCGCTCTGGGGGTCGTGCTTGATTTTGTCCATAATCTGGTCTATCTTCTCCATCTCCAGATCTACGATGTCGTCCATGATACGCTGGGCAGCACGGGCGTGGCGACGGAAGAGGTCGAAGTCGAAGCGGGCTTCGGGGGTGAAGGGGTTGACCACGTAGCTGTAAAGGTTGACACACAGCAGTCGACAGCTGTCGTAGGGACAGAGGGGTATCTCGCCACAGGGGTTGGTGCTCACGGTGCGGAAGCCGAGGTCGGCATAGCAATCGGGGATGCTCTCGCGGAGGATGGTATCCCAGAACAGCACGCCCGGCTCGGCGCTCTGCCAAGCGTTGTGCACTATCTTCTCCCACAACTGGCGGGCATTGATGGTCTTGGTCATCTGCGGCTGGTCGCTGTCGATGGGGAACTGCTGTACATAGTCTCTCCCGTCGACGGCAGCCTGCATGAAGGCGTCGTCGAGCTTCACGCTCACGTTGGCGCCAGTCACCTTGCCCTCGGTCATCTTGGCGTCGATAAACGCCTCAGAGTCCGGGTGCTTGATACTCACCGAGAGCATCAGCGCTCCACGGCGTCCGTCCTGAGCCACCTCACGTGTAGAGTTGGAAAATCGCTCCATAAACGGCACCAGTCCGGTAGAGGTGAGGGCAGAGTTGTTGACGGGAGAACCCTTGGGGCGCAGTTGGCTCAGGTCGTGGCCCACTCCGCCGCGACGCTTCATGAGCTGCACCTGCTCCTCATCGATACGCATGATGGCGCCATAAGAGTCGGCGTCACCGTCGAGACCTATCACAAAGCAGTTGCTCAGCGAGGCCACCTGCTGATTGTTGCCGATACCCGTCATGGGGCTTCCGGCAGGCACAATGTATCTGAAATGGTCAATCACATCGAACACCTCCTGGGCGCTCATCGGATTGTCATACTTGTTCTCTATTCGCGCGATCTCATTGGCTATTCGCCAGTGCATATCTGTGGGCGTCTGCTCATAGATGTTGCCCGCGCTGTCTTTCATGGCATACTTGTTGACCCATACTCGGGCTGCCAGCTCATCGCCGTCAAAATAGGCGAGCGTGGCACGGTATGCTTCGTCGTAAGAATATGTTTTCTGTTCGCTCATAACAAGTTGGATAATTATTATAATATGTCAGGCTACAAAGCTACTACATTTTTTCAACATGAGCGAGCGTTTTCATGGAAATTTTCATAAAAGAAATCGATTATTTGTTTTCCGTTTTGGAAAACTTTAGATAACTTTGTCGCAGAAAAGTTTTCCAAAAAGATGACACAGTTTACTTCCAGGCGTTCCATACGCCGCTATACCCAGCAGCCCATTGACGAGGCGCTGCTCAATCGGCTGCTCAGCGATGCCGAACGTACCCAGACGATGGGCAACCTGCAGTTGTACTCGGTCGTAGTGACCCGCAGCGACGAGATGAAGGCGCGGCTCGCTCCCGCCCACTTCTCCCAGCCCATGGTGACAGGAGCCCCCGTGGTGCTCACCTTCTGTGCCGACTACAGGCGTACCACCCTGTGGGCAGAGCAGCGACAGGGCCATCCCGGATACGACAACCTGCTGAGTTTCATCAATGCCGCCACCGACGCACTGCTCTACTGCCAGACCTTCTGCAACATGGCTGAGGCGGAGGGACTGGGGCTCTGCTTCCTGGGCACTACCGTCTACTGCCCCGAAGCCATCATCGACACCCTGCAGCTGCCCCCGCTGGTATTCCCCGTCGCCACCATCACCCTGGGCTGGCCCGACGAGCATCCGGCGCAGACCGACCGACTGCCGTTGAGCGCCATCATGCACGAGGAGACCTACGCCGACTATACGCCCGAGCGCATAGACGCCGCCTATGCCGAGAAGGAAGCCACCGAGGAGAACCGCCACTTCGTGGAAATCAACAACGTGCAGACCCTCGCCCAGATATTCACCGACATCCGCTACACGCGCAAGGACAACGAGGCCATCTCTGCCACGCTCATCAAGGCGCTGCGCCGACAGGGATTTCTCGATGACAGCCAACACATTGGTCTATGCAAAAATGAAGGATAAATAATTAAAATCATTCAGATATGAAAAATCTTGTAACACTAACAACTATTATTGCCACTGCCATTTTGCTTGTAGGATGCAGTACATTAAAAGCCCCTATTATCCAGCAAAACGAACCTGTAAGTTCTTATATTTATTTTTATGTAACACCAACATCGGAATTGACTTCAAGTAAGGGCAATGTTTCTGGAGGTCAATATGGAACTTATGGAAGTGCCACAACCAAATCACTAAATCCCAGTGATGTCATTTCAGGTATACTGCTGAAGCAAGGGATGATTAGATTACCAGAATTAAATTCCGAACTTCTTGACAAAACACTAATTGTAAACTATGGAGAAAGTGGAAGAAGAAACATAAACCTTGGATATTCAATTGAAGTAACAATACAATTTCTTCAGGCAAAGACCCATTCTGTTATTTGTGTATGTACTGCAGAAGGGCAGGGGTCAACTGAAGTTGATGATATAAGGATAGCTATTAATCGCGCATTAGAGCCTCTTTTTAAGAAGTAAAATTACATATGAGAACTATATAACCCCACCTTAGCAAGTTCTAAGGTGGGGCTATTGTCTTTCTTATTGCAAATGATACATATATAAGGATAAAACAAGTAACAAATAATACAATTATGCTATATACCATGTCACTTCTATCAAACTAAACATATCTGTTATATAGAAAGTATTTCTACTATACACTTCTCCACTATAACGAGAAACATTCTTTATTATCTGGTTGTAAACTTCATAATTATTGCAACTATGCCATCATATTTCATGATGACGTTGATCTAACGTGTCTCATCCCTAAGAAGTTGTAACAAACTACAATATAGATGCTACATACAAGCATTTTCCAATGTCATCAATTTTCTACGTTCATCTGGTGGGTATAGCATCCTTAACCCTTCTTCTCCCGAACATTGGTTTCATCCATTTTTATGATTATGCCCCATGAACAAATCATCTTTGCTGACTCGTATCGTAAGGGATGTAAGCACGTAACGAAAGGCACGGACTCACGTTTCATTCTACACGAGCCACTAGAGAGTTGCCCTCCAACTCGCTACTTGACACGAGTTATAGCTCTAACAGCATATCCAACGTTCTTGTTATTAATACCGATTCCAAAATCCATACGACCTAAATGCAGCAGATAACCCATATCTTTAGATCTTTCAGCCCCAATCCAGTAACATGAATATGTATCAATGCCCTTTGTCGGTCTGCATCGTCCCGAATAAACAGCAGTACAAGGAAAGAAAACAGAATTACCATTAGGACCAGAAATTCTATATCCGTCAACTCCTGAAATATTAACTACTTCAAGATAACAATACTTCTCCAATTCAAGAACATCCTTTTTCTCTGGAAGAATCCAACCTACACCCCATCTCGATTGTGCCATATCATAAGAAGTACCACTTATACTCCCCATACATTTTCCATACAATCGACAACATTCACGAGAATAGATGGGAGTTATAGTACCATCATTCCATTCTTGACTAATAGACGGGATGGAAGTTTCTCCCCAAGCATAATAGTAGCCTTCATCTGTTACCCGAGTGGCCCCTATATTCATAGTAGCCCATTTAGTACCACTTGGCAATCCGAGATCAACCCATTCGTGTCCATTCAGATAACCATGCGTTTTCTTAGGCTGTACTAATCGCTTTGGAACTACCGATTTGATTCGAGAACTCTCAGTTTTTTTTCGGGTTACTTTACCTTGGGCGCAAGTTTCATTTGAATGGAACACTATTATACAAAGTGTTAATACGACAACTATATATTTCATACTTTATAAATCAGCTACTGAACGAACATAATCATTATTGCATCGACCATACATATAAACTCCCGCAGTTGAAAGATTAACTCCCCAGCCCCATGAATATGAATCATCAACACCATATTGTGTAGAACTATTATAAGCAGGGGTAGAATTAAACATATCTAATCCAAAAATGCGTAATGCTTTATTTATCGCAAAAGCATTTTGGGAAATAATCCAAAGTTGACCACATGCAGGTAGATACCATTCAGTTTTATCACCCCTAAATGCTCGATACATACATGCTGCAACAGCAGAAGGAGAATTCACAGATTCTAATCTAATACTGTTGTTTTTGCCATCAAAATCTAATATGGCTGTTTCTTTAGTTGAAAAACATCGAAGCCCTGGGACAACCCCGTTCTGATAGTTTCTCCAAGATAATTCTCCTTTACAAGCATCCCTTCCCGCGACAATAAAAGAATGGCCATTCTTAATAACACAAACACCTATTTTATTATATAGATTTTTTTTCGCTTTTGAGAAAGACTCCCAATCATCAAAGCTAAAATATTGTCGGATTCCAGAGTTAGTTACAGTCGCTAACGATAAATGACTTGGTGCCTTATATTTATTTGTTGACCCAGTCCTTATAGCAACCTTATTGTTAATAATTTTTCTTCGTGACACTTTTCCTTGTCCATATGATTGGAAATTAATACCGACAAATATTAATAATATTATCACTATTTTTGTCAATCTCCATTGTATATAAAAAGAAGCTACGGGAGACAGTTTGTCTTCGAAAAAAGCAATCATGCTTGTTGTTTTATAATCAATCATATTCTTCTGCCAGAACTATAATACCATAAACCTTCATCCGGTTGACCATTTTTGAAAGTCCCTTCAAAATATGTACCGTCCTCTTTAACGGTATAACGCCCATTGTAATAGTGATTGTCCTTGAAAATCCCTACAAATGTATCTCCACTACGATGTGTGTATGAAGTCAGACCTTCCATATTACCGTGGTTCCATTCACCATCATATTTTATTCCTTCACCTTTTTCCCAAATGGCAATACCTTTCCCATGTGGCAATCCATTTTCATCTATTTCTCCAGAGTATATGGCGTTTCCAAGTGTTGTTTGAATTTTAGCTCCATTAACAAAATGTGGTTTATCCCCTTTGGTGATATTACTAGAACCAAACTCAACAGCATCATTGGATTGTAATACCTCACTATGACTACCA
>OQVR01001449.1_pt1 | contig 10137 bp, 9 predicted proteins | sample 1691521 | NCBI WGS metagenome assembly OQVR01 (sample SAMN03418256, study PRJEB22391) | human gut metagenome | biome: human-gut; feature: organic feature; material: feces | host: Homo sapiens | place: Tanzania | collected 2013-01
CCCGCGCGCGCATCAGCCGTATCGCCGAGCGCCATCTCGCCTACGAGAAGATGAGGCTCAAGCAGCTCGCCGATCGCATCCCTACCCTCTTTGCCCTGACCCGCGAACGGCAGACCAAGCGCATAGACACCCTCGCCCACAGGCTGGACAGCGCCGCAACCCAACGCTTGGAGCGCGAGCGCCACAGGCTGCAGCTCGTGGCCCAGCGCGCCCAGGCCCAAGACCCCATACACATCCTGCGCCGGGGCTACAGCATCACGCTGCACAACGGTCATGCCCTGCGCAGTGGCGATGAACTGGCCGACGGCGACATCATCGAAACACGACTGGAACAAGGAACCCTGAAATCAGAGATAAGGAAATGAGCAAGCAAATGAATTACGAAGAAGCGATGGCAAGACTGGAAACCATCGTGCAGCAAATGGAACAAGGCGAGCTCGACATCGACTCGCTCGCCAAGCAACTCACCGAAGCCAAGAAGCTGATTGCCCTGTGTGAGGCCAAGCTCACTGCAGCCAATGACAAAATAGACAAAATATTGGCAGGATAACAACTTTTTGCTACAGATGGTTGGCAAAGCAACAAATATTGTTTACTTTTGCACCCTGACAAGTAGAACGAATACTAAAATGATAGTAATATGAAAGAATTAGATTGGGCAAATCTCAAGTTCGGCTATCTGCCGACCGATTACAATGTGCGCTGCAACTACCACAATGGCAAGTGGGGCGAAATCGAAATCAGTTCTGACCCCAACATCAACCTCTCAATGGCAGCTTCCAGCCTGCACTACGGACAGGAAGCCTTTGAGGGTCTGAAGGCCTACCGCTGTCCCGACGGCAAGGTGCGCGTATTCCGCGTGGAAGAGAATGCAGCCCGCCTGCAGAGTACCAGCCGCGGCATCATGATGCCCGAGGTTCCCACCGAGCTCTTTGTAGAGATGGTTGAACGCGTGGTACGCCTCAACCAGGAGTATATCCCTCCCTATGAGAGCGGTGCCACCCTCTATATCCGCCCGCTGCTCATCGGCACCACGCCCTGCGTAGGCGTGCATCCCGCCGACGACTATCTGTTCCTCATCTTCGTTACCCCCGTAGGCCCTTACTTCAAGGGTGGCTTCTCTGCCAACCCCTATGTCATCATGCGCGACTACGACCGTGCCGCTCCCCTCGGCACCGGTATCTATAAGGTGGGTGGCAACTATGCCGCTTCGCTCAAGGCCAACCACATAGCCCACGAGAACGGCTACGCCTCTGAGTTCTACCTCGACGCCAAGGAGAAGAAGTATATCGACGAGTGTGGTGCTGCCAACTTCTTCGGCATCAAGGACAACACCTATATCACTCCCAAGTCGACAAGCATCCTGCCCTCTATCACCAACAAGAGTCTGATGCAGATAGCCGAAGACCTGGGTATGAAGGTAGAGCGACGCCCTATTCCCGAGGAAGAGTTGGAGACATTTGAAGAGGCAGGAGCCTGCGGTACCGCCGCCGTCATCTCGCCTATCTCTCACATCGACGACTTTGAGACCGGCAAGAAATACTACTTCGGCAACGAGCCCGGCCCATGGTCGAAGAAGCTCTACGACACCCTCCGCGGCATCCAGTACGGTATACTGGAAGACAAGCACAGATGGACACGCGTGATTATCGAGTAAGAACGCAACCATACAGAAAAAGCGCAGCCCCTCACGGACTGCGCTTTTTCTGTATAACTGTACAATACGATGCTCCTTCAGTATAATGATATACGCAACGCTCTAAACGACACTTCCACTGAGTGCATCATTGTTGTTTAGTGACAATATCATCATTGACAACGCTCGAAACTCCCCTGCGCTGCTGGAATCTCTTACCCAAATTCCACGTCACCGAGAGAGTAATGTTGTTGGCATAACTCTTTTGGAATGTGCGCTGATACATATCGCGGAAGTGGTAATTGGTATGCGACGTATAGAAATAGACCAGAGAATTGGTAAAACTGAGTTTGAAGTCCAACTGGTTGTTACAGGTGCTCTTAGTAACCGAAACATAGAGATTAGGGTTCAGCACATGCGTATAACAGAGCTCATAAGTCTTGGGAGTAAGGTTGGCACTCAGAGAATACATCCATCCCTTGGTGCTAAGATAGCTGGTATTGAAGGTAGCGGAATATCCCCAACCCTCGGATGGAATGATTAACGTGTTGCGCTCCAGTTCTGGCTTGATAGCATATCTCTTGTAAAATCCTTTGAGACTTATTGAAGTATTCATGCGGTTCTTACACAGTCTGTTCATCAAGTACACAGACAGTGAAGCCTCATCACATTTGCCAATGTTGTCGTAGGTGCTGACATTGTAGTCCTCGGGATTGACAAATCTGGTCTATGATATTAGAGGTATGTATATAGCTTGCGGTCGTAATGAGATAAGCCTTCTTGATTTGCTTGCGGAACGAAACGGACATATTGTCGCTGTTTTGAGCGCGTAGAGCTTCATTGCCGACCACGATATTGTATACATTCTGAAACAGGGAGTCGGTATTGAGGTAATCTATACTTGGTCGGGTTGTCTTGCGCTGGTATGAGGCTGTCAGTGTTCCCCTTTTCCCCATATTGTAGTTCAACCGCAATGACGGCTGAAAGGAGAAAACTCGCTTGGGCCCCATATTATCACTCTCACCCTTGAGTATAAGATATGAAGAAAGGGCCTTGCCGTATGAATGATAGTCTGTGAGGTATATCTGCTGCATCGAATAGTCATTGCGCCCATTGGCATAAGACATATTCTGGCGGTAGGTGTTACGGAGACCAAAAGTAACATCGTGCGAACCACCCCAGAGTTTCAGTCTGCTCTCGATATTGGCTTCTCCTGTATATTCGCGCATGGCAGCCTTATAATTGAAGTCAGGGAGAAGGTCGTAAACGTACTTGTCTCTGTAATAGAGGAAATTACCCTTTACATTTATCTTGTTGCGGTCGTTTATACTATAACTACCATTGGCATAGCTGCCATAAGATTCAAGAGTCTCTTTATACTTGCGATGAGTATCATCACCCTCCGTGTCATTGATAAAATCGGAAGACTTAGTGGGGTAACCATAGTGATAGCCACCGAGAGTCATCGTAAACCTCTTGGTAGGATACCAACTGAGAGAGAAACGCTCTGCCTGCTGCTTGATACGAATGTCTCTCCGGATGGTCATCTTCAGAGACGGGCTATACGGCAAAGATGGTATGCGAAGCACCTCGGTATAAGATTTTTGGTTATGCTGATTATAGGATATCAATCCAGTAATATCCCAATGCTTATTCTGAAAGGCGAAATGGTCAAATGTACCCCACAAAGACTGTATCATGCCTCCTGTGGCAGAGATGCTACCAAAAATTTTGGGCTGTTCGTGTCGTTTCTTGATAATATTGATTTCTCCCGCGAAACGCTCGTCGTCGTCCTTGGTCACTTCGCGCACTTCCACCTTTTCAATATCACCGGCATAAAGAGCCTTCAAGTCTTCGGCACCGGCAATTACGCCATTGATTTTAATTCGGGTCTTCTGGCTTTTGCCTGCCAGGGAGTAGCTATCGTTGAAGGCTACCACGCCAGGCGAAAAGGCAAGTGCCTTGTTAGCCTTTGTCGTTTTAAGAAGCCCTCGGGTGTCAATAGTATATACCGATTTCTCTGCATTGTTTTTGCCTATGGGGCGGTAAGCAATCACTTCCACCTCTTTGATTTTCTGTACTTTGTTGCGCAAGGTCAGTCGGACAATGCTGACGGTATCAGAAGCGTTAACAGGTACTATGGTATCAAGGTTCTCATAGAATTTGCTTTTTATCGTCACTGCTACGTTGGCACAAGTAGCCTCCTTAGAGGAATAGCTGATTACAGCCATTCCCTTGGGGTCAGTCTTCCCCCCCTTGGCAACTCCACAATAATCTGATTTTATCGCTATGCCCTGCAAGGCAACTCCTTGCTCGCTCGTAACATGAAAGGTGATGCGCTTTTGGGCATTAACTGCCATGCAGAGCGACATAAACATAAGCAAACATCCCCATCTGAGATGGCTAATACAATTGCAATTTGAAAGTGTACGATTTCTATCCATATTCCTATCGTGAGTTTCTCCACCTTTATAATACATTGTTCATTAATAACTCCATACATTTCCAATGTGTCAAGACGCATTGTCCATATTTGATTCAATTACAATTCTACCGCTGATTTAACGATTTCTTTAGGCTAATAGTCCCTACAGAACGTGACCTATATACGAGAACGTCACAAATGCCTCATACGACAAACTATTGGATGACATTCATTCGTTTTCGATTTCTCTCAGCATTTGGATTGCTGGTAAATAATTCTGTGCAACAGCCTTCTTTAGCCAGAAAAATCCTTTATTTTTCTGTGGGGTCTCAAAAGCAGATATATACAAATCTGCTAATAACATTTGAGCTTCTGCATTACCTTGCTTGGCTATGTAAAGTAGTAAGGATTCTGCCTCACATAGTAATCTGTGTATCCTAATCGAACAAAAAGGAGGATATTCATCCTCTAGCCCAGGCATTTCAGGAGGATAGTTATTAATCGCTTCTCGTATAATATCCTTAGCCCTCATCAATTGCTTTTGTTCTTCTGATAATTGTTGCGTAAAAGCATCATCTACACAAACGAGAATCGTCTTAAGACAATCAAGTGCTTTGAATAAAAAGTCGTTATCCGCAATTATAATTGTATCAATATCGAATGTCTTTAAGCCATTGGTAACTCCTGCATAATTGAATAGCGTACATCTATCCTTTTCCCCTAAAAGTGTACCATGCATGTAGAGATTACGTAATAACCTATAAATAGAGTTGGCATACTCTACATTATCTTCTATACCAGTTATCTCTTCTCCATACTTTATTTTATATGCTTTAAGAATTGAATCAAGTATTTGTGATGGCTGGGTGGCATTATTCGCAATTTTATAATACATGACAAATTCGTTGAGCATTGTCTCATAGTAAGAAAAAATCGCGCAAAACAGGATCTTTCTGCTTTCCGTCATCAAACAATACGACCTTTCCTCAACATCATTAAAACTATTCAAGATTGTATGATAGACCTCATAATCTCCATCAGAATTATCTCGCGCCAATCGATCAGCTTCTTCCTCTGTTTGTTTTAATTGCGTCTGGTATCTGTAAGCTATATCCATTATCATTTGTGATAAAATCCCATATTGGGTTTCTATCATCGCCCTAATATTTGTATATCCTTTTGCAATCATTTGTTTCCGTTATTAAAATCCTAATAAATCGTAGTCAACACCAGAACCAGGGTAATCGCCTTCCATTCCATCTGTTAGTGCATCCCAACGTTCTGCTTCATAGTTATGATAGGTTTTACCCCAATAACGCTGTACGATACGTGTCCTTTCATAGGAACCATCTTTATTGAACACATATTGATATTTGTTACTAAAAAGATAAACTTTCCCATTCTTAAATGCCCTAATGGAAGTCTCATTAATCTTATCATCCTCTATTTTAATTTCAAATAGTAGATGCCCTTCTAAATCGAAATAACCATATTGATGTTTTGTCGTTTTAAAAGCGATAGCATTGTCATTGAGAGTGTATGGGAGTATTGGATACTCTATAGGAATACATGGAAGACAAAGGATATCCCCGTTTTCCAAATTTATAATTCCTTGGAGAGCATTTTTGACTACTATGGCTCTATTACCCAGAATCTTGATATCGTCAAATTCAATTTTTGTGATAGGTGCATATATTGGATTCCTTATACCATTAACAAATATAGTTTTGTTCCTACTGAGAATTCCACATTGTCCATTTCTTTTTACCACGATGTAATGAGAATCTACTTTAATAGAGTCAAAATATGGGAGTACAACTATATTAAACTGTTTATCCACAGCATATTCTAAATCATTCTGGTTTACTAATACATATAAATCATAAGAGAAATATATATAGCGATGTCCAATTGGCAAGAATCTCCATGCTTTTTCATCTTTTCTATAAACAATGCTAGTTCGAATATTATCATCAGAAGTGACAATTATCTCAGGATTAGAGAAATTTATCTCTACCTTCTTATATATGGGTTCAACGAAAACACTACCGTCATTGCGCACGACCCCTTGTTTCCCATCTTTTTGAGCAATCGAAATACGTTTATAATCTGAATCTTTAACCCAATCCCATCCTGGCATCTCTTTCTTTGTTGAATAAATAACAGGGACTCCATGCATATTAAAATAATAGGAATCATATCCTTCTAGATAATGGGAATTATCCTTTTCTGCTCTAATATAATTGAATTCTATCTGCATATGCTGATAAATAAACGGAACAACAACATTCATCATGGAATCAATACACCCCCATAGTTTAGTGTATATTACATGATTCTTCCCCCAATCAAAATATTCTTTTTTATCAAGAATCAAACTTACCATAAGCAAGGAACTATCATGGAGTTCAATATAATCAGCAATTTCCAATCGTTTATCTCCATCTATTCCTTTCAAAAACATGATACCATTTGATGTTTCAATTTTACATTTCATAATCAGGATAGAATTATTTAATTTGCCAATGACCACCTTTGTCGGAACCTATGCGTTGAATAATACCTTTATCAACCATCATCTTCAGACGACGCTTCACACTACTTTCATGAAGTCCCATTTTGTGTGAAATTTCGCTTCTACTTATTTGTGGCTTTTCCTTGATTAGTTCTAAAATCATTTTTATCTGGTCGCTTATCTGGTCGCTTTCTGGTCGCTTCTGGTCGAATATAGTCTTTTCTTGTCCTTCCTCCAATAAATTAGCCCACACAGAAGCTTTCATTATAAAGGCGACCAGATGATATTGGGGTTCCTTCGTGCCAATGGCAGAAAGCTCACGACACATACGGTCAACTCCTTCACCGAACTCCTTTACATAGTCGTAGGCTTTCAGGTACTCGGCTATCTTGGGATTACGGGAAAAATGGGTGTGGCGGATATTGTCGGTGCGGACGATACCTGGCAGCTTACCGGGGGTCTCGAACACAAGTCGGTCATCAAACATCTTTATCTGTATCTCCGTTCCTTTGATGCTATAATCGCGGTGGCAAACCGAGTTTACCGTCATCTCTTGTATCACGAACTTAGGATATTCCCTGTCGGTCTTGAAGAGTCCGTCCTCACCGAGATAGGAATGTTCCTTCACTTGCGTTTCGAGGTAGTCGATAGTTTTCTGTATCTGGTCGAGGATGCGCCCCTCGAAGGTGACATCCTTGATGACGTTCATTTCCCTGCCGACTTTCTCTTCCGTACCATAGTACTTGATAAAACGGACACGGGCACGAGGGAAAAAGTTCTGGGGATTCTTACCGAAGAGCAAGATGCAGGCAGTGCTGACTTGTGGTACATCGCCCTTGTAAGTCAGGAATCCTTTGTTCTCTTGCAGGTATTCCATTGGAGACTTGCCATAACCAATGCGCTTCATATATGCTTTTACGGCATCTATGTCGATATCCTCGATAGTGGCATCGTAGGCAGGGCTGTCCTCATAGTATCGTTCACCCTTGTCATACATCAGTTGCAGACGTTCCTCAAAGGGTAGCTTACGCGACTTGTCGCCCACCCGCCAAAACACCTCATCGGCTTGGTTGGCATGGAGGCGAGGACTGGCCGGGACATGGATTATCAGTATGTGGTTGTCATTGCCCTCGCTGTCTTGGCAAGGCATGAACTCTGTCGTAACAGAAATGGTGGGTACACAGAAATCAAACGGAGTGCGAAGTATCTCGTTCAAATGAGCCTTGTCTTGGTTGACACCCTCGATACGACGAGTCTTGTCGGATATACCTACGGCTATCATGCCGCCATCGGCATTTGCCATAGCGACAATAGTGTTGGCGAGAGCCTTCGGTTCTATATGAATGCTCTTACAGTCGAAAGTCTGCCCTTCGGGCATCTGACGTATCTCTTCGATAGTATATCTCATATTCTGTTCATTTCACTTTGGTATGGCAAATCAACTCGGTATATCCACATTGAGAACATCGGCTATTTATGCCAATGTTTTCAAGTCAGGTTGTGAGTGGTTGTTGCACCTCTTCGATACTGTGGCAGGGTCCTTATGCAATGTCTTTGCCATCCATTTACTCATAATACCTCTTTCTACCAATACAGTCTTGACACGATTCAAATTTGCCATACTTCAATTATTTGTTGTGTTTTCCGTAAAATTACTGCTTTTAACCGGGAATAAAGAATATATTTGCATAAAGTTGCCAAAAAGAGTGTTATTTTCTCAAACACAAGGCATTTTTGTGTGCAAAATGGACTGTTTCATGCTCTTTACTAACACGCGAATGTCTTCACCTGTATACTAGATGGGGTGGTTTGTACCCACCTTATCAACATACATCAAAACTATATTTGCCGTGAAAGAATAAAGATCTACCACCTCACCAGCCCATAATCTTTGCATCACATGACTTTATACCTCTTATATACAGACAATAAGGTAAAGTTATTTGTATATCTATATAAGAGAATGGGTATAGTTTCAACTGCATCCCATCCCATTCTATTTTCTCTTTTAACAGCATCTATTTATTTATCGTGTCTTCCCTCATTTTGCCATCCACCCTCACATTTGTTCTTAAAAGCAAGTTAAAATCGTTAAGTCTCCACTTTCCTTAAACCCAAAACAGTCATTAGGCCGTTAGGTGTGTTATTTCATGACTGCCTGCAGTCTTTTGTCTTTTATAAGGCGTCTCTTGCTTGTCTTTTAATTCGCAACAGCTCGCTATTACTCATTAAAAACCAAACAAAATCCACTCTTCCAAAAGAGCCAGATCCAAGCAAGTTCTAATGACCGATTCGGGATAAATAGACGCGCCTCAGCAGCTGGCTATAGCGCAGCCAGACAGCGGTCAAGATGGTCTATGTCGGCATCGGTGGTCGCCCAGCTGGTGACAAAGCGGCAGGTGAGGGTGCCGTCGGCATGGCGCTCCCATATCTCGAAAGCCACCTGGGCGATGAGGACATCGTACTGGCTGGGCGAGAGGATGACAAACTGCTGGTTGGTGGGCGAAAGGCAAGCCATAGGGATGGCGTGACGGGCAAAGACCTGCTTGAGGCGGGCTGCCATCGCTATGGCGTGGCGCGAGAGACGCAGGTAGAGGCCATCGGTAAAGAGCGTGTCGAACTGGATGCCGAGCAGCCGTCCCTTGGCGAGCAGCGCGCCGTGCTGCTTGATGATGGTGAAAAAGTGTGTTTGCGAATAGCAGTTGTACACAATGTCACCGTTTTCTCGGGTCACATATGTAACGCCCAGTACGGGCACATGTGAGAAACCGGAGTTATACACAACAAAAGTGTTGCGTGGGTCGAGCGTCATCACGTCGAATGGTGCATCATATGTCGGGTCGGTGTTCGGTAAAACGATTCGGTATCCTACACCGGCAATGTGCATCCAGTCAACCAATTCATGGTCTTTTGCGGCTTTATCCACCTCAACCATGTATTCATTCAACTGCTTAATTCCGTCGTCGTCAGAATCGGCAGAAGCGGACACGTACTGCACCGGCTCTCCGAGGAAGTATCCGGTCTTAAAAGTGACAATCTCAGCCGCACGGTTTTCCACAATTTTATTACAGATTTCAGGTCTGACTTCCTTCTCGCGGTTTTCGATGCGCTGATGTCCGCGGTACACATTCCACAAATACTGGATGTCTACGCGGTTCAGGTCGTGTTGGATGGTCGCTGCATGCAGCACGTCCAGCACATTTGCCGGAGTGACTTCTTCGGCATCGGTCAGTATAACACGCCGTCCGTGATACAGACCGGCAGAAAAATCATCACGCATGCAGCGCCCTCCCTTCGAATACTTCTTAGGATAAAACAGAGGATACCCCACGTATAATTATACCATATCTTGTGCTTCAATCAACACAATACACAAGATATATTGCGTAGTTTTTGTCATCTTTCCTCAGAATGTCCGGCTGACCACTTCAATCCGAGAGCCAATGCGCATACGAATCTCGTTTTCCAACATTGCCAAGCTGTCCGGCGCGTCGTCGTGCGGCACTTTTCCCTGCCGGACATACGTGGTCAGCTGCTTAAAGAACTGGTCATATTGGCTGC
>OQVR01001453.1_pt1 | contig 10114 bp, 10 predicted proteins | sample 1691521 | NCBI WGS metagenome assembly OQVR01 (sample SAMN03418256, study PRJEB22391) | human gut metagenome | biome: human-gut; feature: organic feature; material: feces | host: Homo sapiens | place: Tanzania | collected 2013-01
AAAAAGCCCCGCGATCTGAACCGGGTCGGCGGCGGGGTGGCGGTAAGCCAGTTCTTGGCGTAGGCCGTCTCGATGATGGCGTGCTCGTTTTCACGCACGGTGACGCTGCTGCCGGTCACATCCCCGCAGGTGCAGGCGCCCTCACACAAGGCGGGGCACACCCGGCTGGTAAACTCCGGGAAGCGGTTGGTGGCCATCAGGCGGTGGAGCGCAAGCTCCCACTTGCCGTGGTACACCAGATCGTTCCACTCCGGGATGAGGTTGTTCAGCGGACAGCCGGAGGCCATGCCGCCGATCATCATGCCCGCCTGACAGAAGGGCACGCCGCAGTCCATGCAGCGGGCGGCCTGCGTCTGCTGCTGCTCCCGCGAGAGCCAGATGTGGAACTCGTTAAAATTTTCAAGGCGCTCCAGCGGCGCAACGTCCGTGCTGGTCTTGCGCGCATAATCCATAAATCCTGTTGTCTTACCCATGCTGCTGCCCCTCCTTACTTATGCTTCTGCACTGCATAAAATGCTTCGATCTGTGCCTGCTCGCCGTCCAGACCACGCTCCTCTACCGAGGCGATGACCCGCAGCATCCGGTCGTAATCGTAAGGCAGCACCTTTTTGAATTTGGGCAGGAACGCACTGAAATTATCCAAGATCTCCTTGCCGCGCGGAGAACCGGTGGCCTCCACATGGGCGCGGATCAATTCCTTCAGGGTGGCAACATCGTACTTGTGCTCCACCGGCTCAAGGCTGACAGTCTCCTTGTTCACGCGCTGGTAGAAGTCCCAGTTCTCATCCAGCACATAGGCAATGCCGCCGGTCATACCGGCTGCAAAGTTCTTGCCGGTCTGTCCCAGCACCACCACAGTGCCGCCGGTCATGTACTCACAGCCATGGTCGCCCACGCCCTCCACAACGGCGGTAGCACCGCTGTTGCGCACGCAGAAGCGCTCACCGGCCACACCGGAGATGAACGCCTTGCCGCTGGTAGCGCCGTACAGCGCTACGTTGCCGGTGATGATGTTCTCCTCGGGCTTGAAGTCGATGCCCTGCGGCGGGCGCACGACGATCTTGCCGCCGGAAAGGCCCTTGCCCATGTAGTCGTTGCAGTCGCCCACCAGCTCCAGCGTCAGGCCGTTGGGGATGAAAGCACCAAAGCTCTGGCCGCCTGCACCGGTGCAGTGCACGGTGTACACATCATCCGGCAGGTCGTTGCCGTATTTGCGGGTGATCTCGCTGCCAAAGATGGCACCAAAGGCGCGGTCCACGTTGGAAACATTCAGGCTGACATTCTGGGGAGCCTTGCTGCCCAGCTTGAACTTCTTCATCAGCACCTTCATGTCCAGCGTGTTTTCCAGATGGAAGTCGTAGCTGTCCTCTTTGATGAAGTGGACGTTGCTGTTAGCGATGGCGGGGTTGTGCAGGATGCAGTCCAGATCCAGCTCCGCTGCGCGGCTGCCCGGAGCGGCGGGCTTGACCCGCAGCAGGTCGGTGCGGCCCACCAGTTCGTCCACGGTGCGCACGCCCAGCTTTGCCATGTACTCCCGCAGCTCCTCGGCCACAAAGGTGAGGTAGTTGATGATGTACTCCGGCTTGCCGCGGAAGTTCTTGCGCAGCTCGGGGTTCTGGGTGCAGATGCCCATGGGGCAGGTGTCCAGATTGCACACCCGCATCATGACGCAGCCCAGCGTCATCAGCAGCGCTGTGCCTGCCTCCTTCGCGCAGGGCTTGATAAAACGCTCCATGAGCTGCTTCGTAATCTCGAAATAGCCCTGATAATATTCGCCGTCCAAAAAGCCACAGCAGTCAACCGTCAGCACAGGAACGCCATACTCAGCCTCCGCCTCACGCGCTGCTGCATCCACATCGTCACCGATAACTCCGGCCACGCAGGAATTAGCAATAACGAGGCACTCAGGCTTATAGCTTTCCATGGCAAAGCGCACGCATTTCGTCAAACGCTCTACGCCGCCGAAAATGCTGTCCTTCTCCTCCATCTGACTGCACAGCAGCGGCACAGAGGCATGGTTCTCGCTGCGTCCCTCGGACAGCGTTCTGTATTGGGAATTTATATCCATCGTGCGCGCCACATGAGCGCAGGCACGCGGACTATGAAAAACCACCACCACGCCGTCCATATAGGCCACCGCACGCCAAACGCCCGGCATACTGCAGCTGCAGCTTTTGCGGCTGCTCAAAAAACGCTTCGTCTTAATTGCCATATTCAGCCACCAGCTTCTCCAGCTCGTCGAACGTCATTGGCGTCGGCACAGAAAGCTTTTCGTTGCTCATAATATCGCGACTCAGCTGACGGTAAACCTCGGCCTGCGCGCTTTCCGGCGCATATTGCAGCACCGTCTGGCGGTTGTTCTCTGCCTTGTTGACCACCACGTCACGCGGAATAAAGGCAATGAGCTGCGTATGCAACCGCTTAGCGAATTCCTCCAGCAGCGCCCTTTCGTTCGGCGTGTTGCGGCTGTTGCCGATGATGCCGCCCAGACGCACGCCGCCGCGCAAAGCAAAGCGCTTCACGCCCTTGGCAATATTGTTGGCCGCATACAGGCTCATGAGCTCACCAGAGGAAACAATGTAAATATCCGTCGCATAGCCCTCGCGAATCGGCACAGCAAAGCCGCCGCAGACCACGTCTCCCAAAACATCATACAAAATCAAATCCTCGTCCGTAATAACCTCCAAGGACTTCAGCTTCTCCAGCGCCACAATAATGCCGCGGCCTGCACAGCCAACGCCCGGCTCAGGGCCGCCAGCCTCGACGCATTTGATACCGTTATAGCCAGTGTGCACGATATCAGCCGCTTTCACATCATCGTCCTTGTCGCGCACCATATCCAGCACCGTCTGCTTGCAGATATGTCCCAACAGCAGGCGTGTAGAATCGTTCTTCGGGTCGCAGCCAATCTGGCAGACCTTCAAGCCCTCCTCGCTAAATGCCGCCGACAAATTAGAAGCCGTCGTGGACTTGCCAATGCCACCCTTACCATACAAAGCTATTTTTTTCATCTAAATTCCTCCGTTTACCAAGATTTTTCTATTCAAGCTCCCACCAAATGTGATATAATTTACTAGATGGAATCGCATAATACGACATACTCCATTTTAATCTATATACCTAGCATATTGTCAAGCTTATGAGGAACATTTATGATTAAAGATAACAAACGAAACTATTTTACTGCTGGCGAGCTCGCCGGTATTTTTAATATATCCAAGCAATCACTGCTCTACTACGATAAGGTGCAGCTGCTTTCGCCTGATTTCATCAGCGAAAACGGCTACCGCCACTACTCCGTGCAGCAATTTCTCGATTTAGAAATTATCGTCAACCTGCGTGCGCTCGACATCAGCATCGCCAACATCAAGGAATATCTTGCCAAGCGCAGCAAGCAGAATTTTGCAGAGGTGCTGGCGCAGAAGAAAGCTGAATGTGAAGAAATTATCCGCAAGAATCAGGAAATCTGCAAAATCATCGACAACTTCACCGACGAAATCACTGTCAACGATAAATATTCCTGCCGTGATATCACGCTTACGTGGCACAAGGAGCATCTTTTGCGCGTAACGCCGCTTACGAGCGCTGACGATGCCAAAAAGCGGATTGCCAAATTTGCTCAGCACACGCTGAAGCAGGCACATAACAAGGCCGTCCTGCCCAATCACACCGGCTGGCTGCTAACGCAGGAAAACTTTTTCGAAAAGCAGGATTTTTTCCGCTCCGATGCCTTCTTCTCTTGCGTAAAAAGTGCGCCTATTCATAAGAAGGTTATCAAAAAGCTGCTGCCTGCCGGTCTTTATTTAGAGATTATTTTTCAGGGTACCTTCTATAAGAATGGCGCAGAGCTACGTCAGCGGATACAGAAGTTTTTGCAGGCCAATCAGCTGCGTCCCTTAGGCGACGTCTATGTCCTGCCCTATGAAAACCATTGGTTTACCGAAGACTGCAACCAATATATCAGCAAAATATTTTTGCACGTTGAATATCAAGCTCCCCACTCACTGTTTTTGTAACCTTTTGTACAGAAAAAAGCTGCTTTTTGCTCTGCCTAAAGTATATAGCGGTATATCCTTGCAGTCCCGCCAAAATTCTGCTAAAGTATTATAGTAAACATATAGAGATTGTGGAAAAAGCGCCAGCACCGCTGACGCTTAACCAATAACCTCACGAAAGGTGGAATATATATGTCCTATAATTTTGACGCTGCTGTATCTCCGTTTATTAAAGCACTGCCTGCCTCCGGCTTGGCAAAATTTCTTGATATCATGGCCTCCAACCCCAACATCGTACCGCTGAGCGTTGGCGAGCCTGACTTCGACATTCCGCAGGCTGTTAAGGATGCGGAAATTGTCAGCATCAGCGAAGGCAAAAGCTGCTATACGCCGACGCTCGGCCTGTTAGAGCTGCGCGAGGCTATCGCTGACGACACCTATAAAAACTATGGTGTAAAATATGATCCGAAAACAGAAATCATGGTCACCGTCGGTGTCAGCGAAGCACTGTACACCACTATCACCACGATTATGCATCCCGGCGATGAAATCATTCTGCCCGAGCCCTGCTACGTTGCCAACAAAGCCTGCGTCATCCTTGCAGGTGGCAAGCCTGTTTCTGTAGAAACTTTCCAAGAAAACGGCTTCGTGCCGACTATCGAGGATTTGGAAAAGGCTGTAACGCCGAAAACCAAGGCCATCATGCTTGGCTATCCGAACAACCCGACCGGCGCAATCATGAGCAAGGAGCAGATTAAGGCTATCGGTGACTGGGCAGTGAAGCATGACCTGATTATCATCAGCGACGAGCTTTATGCACATCTCACCTACGGCGGCAAGAAGCATACCATGTTCACCTATTATCCGGAATTCCGCGACCGCACCATCATTTTCAACGGCTTCTCGAAGGCTTACGCAATGACCGGTCTGCGTCTTGGCTATATCATGGCTCCGGCAAGCATCATCAACGCTATGAACATTCTGCATCAATACGTTGTGCTCTGTCCGAACGTAACTGCGCAATACGGTGCTATCGCAGCGCTGAAATATTGCCAGCAGGACGTTGATAACATGGTGGCTGAATACGAACGCCGCCGCCAGATTATGATTGAAGGCTTCCGCAAAATGAATCTGCCGCTCTATGAGCCTGAAGGCGCGTTCTACGTTTTCCCCTGCATCAAGGAAACCGGCCTTACCAGCATGGAATTTGTAGAAAAGCTGCTGGAGGAGCAGGAGGTGCTCGTCATCCCCGGCAGCATCTTCGGCGCCGGCGGCGAGGGCTACATCCGCTGCTCCTATGCGTACAGCGAGGAAATCCTCAAAAAAGCCTTGGAGAGAATCGCTGTTTTCGTAACGAAATACAGAAACCTGAACAAAGAAAAATAAGCGCTGCTTGTTAGCGCAAAAAATGAACCTCCTAAAGCATTGCTAAAGTGCTTTAGGAGGTTTTTGGTTATATAGAAGTCTACTGATTTTTTGAGCACGCTTTAAAGAGGAACCAATTCTAAAAACCTGCGGCATTATCGAACCCACCCTCTTGCGAAAACTGCAAAATTAAATGTGCTGTTGACTCAATAATTTCCTGATATTTAGCTATTTCATCATTAGAAAAACCAAAAATATCCTCCCACCTGTATCCAGGTAAGTAGCAAGTCGCATGATGAAAACAATCCTTAGCATCTGGCTTTTCAATATATACCTTAACAGTTCCGTCTTTGTGCATTTCCGAATGTACAATCTCTGTATTATCATCCAAGGTTAAAAATGGATACATCATAATTATCAACCTCCTTTTCTTTGTATCATACCATAATGACGCATTTTCAGCAACAAAAAAACGCCCTGCGTACTACTTATACATAATACGCAGAGCGTTACTAATCACCCACAATAATGCAATTTGCCATCATCCTGCACGCCAAGATATTGCTTCAATGCAGACTGCAAAAGCTGCGAATAATTGACATTGTTCTTCTTCGCCAGTATATCCAGCCAACGCGGAATTGTAACAGTTTTATTCGTAGCCTTATTCAGCATCTTTTCACGGAAAGCAGGCATCCAGACATCAATAAGCGTAACAAGCTGATTTGCTTCCGGCTGCAAAGCGCTAAGCCTGCTCGGTTCAGGAATCTCATCCCCATCCTCCTCCATGCCATATAAATGCAGCTGCAAGGCTTCTTTAGCATTATGAAATGCTTCCTCCATAGTATCTGCGCAGGGCAAACAGCCTGGCAGGTCAGGGAAAAATACTGTAATACCATCTTCGTTAGTTTCAAAAAATGCAGGGAAAATATACGTATCCTTCATATCAAAGCTCCTTTAAATCAATACCAGCTTGCTCAAAAATACGTTTACGCGTGCCATACGGAATGTCCTTACCCTCTCCTCCTTTCATTATAACACGTGTAATTACACGTGTAAATAAAAATAAAAAACGCCCTGCGTACTACTTTTACATAATACGCAGGACGTTAATCCCACTAGGATACAGCTCTCACAAGGCTGCTCAGTCCTTGCCCGGAATCTGCTTGCGCAGCAGCATCCACAACGGACCAGCCAGCAGCGTAGAGGTATACGCACCGCTGGAGAAGCCGACGAGCATTGCAAACGCAAAGTTGCGAATGGTTTCGCCGCCCCACAGGAAGATAGCAACTACAGCGAACAGAGAGGTACCAACAGTGTAAATGCTGCGGCCCATGGTCTGCCAGATGCTGTTATCAACCATTTCAGTCATGCTTTCACTGCGACGGTGAATCTTGAGGTTTTCGCGGATACGGTCGAAGATAACAATCGTGCCGTTAACAGAATAACCAACAACAGTCAGCAGTGCAGCTACGAAGGAAGAGTCCATCTCCACATGGAAGAGGGAGAAATAGCTCAGCGTTACGGTTACGTCGATGATCAAGGCGATAATCGCTGCCAAAGCAAAGCGGAACTCAAAGCGGATCGTGATATAGGCAATCATCAGCACCCAGGAAAGCACAATCGCCAGGACTGCCTGCTGAATCAGCTCGCCGCCAATCGTCGCACCAACGTTTTCTACACGCTGGATATCGAAGTCACCAAGCTTGGTTTTCAGGTCCGCCATAACCTGCTGACGCTGCTCGTCGCTGATGACGCCGGTACGAATCAAAACACCCTTAGCACTGGTTACAGCGCTGTCGCTGCTTTCCAGCTGGATAATCGAATTACCAAGATCGCGCTCCTTGAGCACATCACGTACCTCGGCAACGGAAACAGTCTTGTGGAACTGCAGGTCCATGATGCTGCCGCCGGTGAAGTCAATGCCCATGTTGAAGCCCTTCACGATCATCGAGCCCAGGCCGATAATCAAAAAGGTAATGGTAATAGCAAAGAAAAGCTTATAACGTTTAACAATAGAGAACTTCATTATTTAGCCACCTCCTGCTCTGCTTTCGGTGCGCGCGCACCAAACATGAAGGGGCTCTTGGTGATGTTGCTGTAAATCAAGAAGCGCAGCATGAACTTCGTTACCGTTACGGCGGTGAACATACTCAGCAAGGTGCCGAGCGCCAGCGTAACAGCAAAGCCCTTAATCGGGCCTGTGCCCAGATAGAACAGCACAGATCAAGGCCTTTGGCACAGCCGCCGCCATAATGGTGGTCAGGTTGGAGTCCAGAATGGTTACGATAGCGCGGCCAAAGCCGGAGTCCATAGCACTGCGCAGCGTTTTGCCGCGTTTTACTTCTTCCTTGAAGCGTTCAAAAATCAGTACGTTCGCATCGACCGCCATGCCGACGGACAGGATGATACCTGCGATGCCGGGCAGAGTCAGCGTTGCGCCCAGATAACGCATTACGAGCAGCAGCAGCATTACGTACAGCAGCAGAGCAACGTCTGCAACAATACCAGCCAGACGATAGAACAGCAGCATGAAGACAAAGATACCGGCGATACCAATGCCAAAGGCCTTGATGCTCTTATCCTTGGAGTCCTGACCTAAGGTCGGACCAACGGTACGGTTTTCCAGAACCTCAATTTTTACCGGCAGACTGCCGCTGCGCAGCAGGATTGCCAGATGCTCGGCCTCCTCGACATTGCGGGAGCCGGAGATTTGTGCATGACCGCCGGTGATTGCTTCCTGTACAACAGGAGCAGTCAGCACCTCGCCGTCAAGCTCGATAGCAATTTTCTTGCCAACATTACGCGCGGTCAGGTCAGCAAATTTTTTGCCGCCCTCATCGCTGAATTCCAGGCCAACAACAGCCTGGTTGCCTTGAGAAACCTGCGCCTTAGCATCCTTCAGGTCGCTGCCTGTCAGTACAACCTTGCCGCTTTCATCCTTAAATTGCAGCATAGCAGTACGGCCCAGCATAGCGATAGCCTTTTCCGGATCCTTTACGCCCGGCAGCTCAACAATAATACGGTCCTTGCCCTGGCGCTGAATAACAGGCTCAGTCAGGCCCAGCTCGTTGACACGGCGTTCAATAACCTTCACGCTGCGGTTAACGGCGTCGTCGTCAACCTTCAGCTCAGGTGTATCCACAGCCTGCAAAACAACGTGGGTACCACCCTGTAAATCAAGACCTTGCTTAATGGAATTAGACAAGGGCGAGATGTATACGCAGAAACCACCGACAATCGCCAGCGCGATAATCAGAAATTTTCCGAGTTCATTCCAACGCAAAATAATTTCCCCCTTAGTATTTAGGATTTTAAATATATAAGCTAAAGCGGACTGAGAGTGGTTACTCCGCTTTCACTTGCTAAAAGCTGCATGCAAACATCATACTCATCCTTCGGCAGCTCGCTCTGCAGCAGACAGTCATAGGCCACGCCCATGAGCACTGCCCTCTTTGCCTGCGGCAGAAAACGGTCGTAATAGCCTGCGCCCATGCCTAAGCGCCCGCCCTCGCGGTCAAAGGCCACGCCGGGTACAAGCACCAGGTCAATATCCTGCGGCGCAATTTGCACAGCAGGCTGGCGCACGCTGCGGATGCCATAACGGTCCAGCTCAAAGTCGTGCATATTCTGCAGCACGACAGGCGTCATCTCCGTCGCCGAAGTCACCAAGGGAACCACAACTGTTTTTCCCTCGGCCAACGCCGCCAGCAGCACCGCATCCACAGACAGCTCCTTGCCAAAAGCTAAATAGCCCATGATGCAATGCGCCTTGCGGTATGCATCACAGGCCAATATATGACGAGAAACCTGCTCGCTGCTTAAGGCAGCCTGCTCCGCACTCAGACGGGCACGCTCTGCCTTCAGACGTTTGCGCAGCTCAACTTTCCCGCCTGCATTCATCAGGCGTTCTTTGCGGGATTCTGAAAACCGCTGACAGCATTACGTGCCATTTCGATTTCCACGCCTTCAGCAACCTTTACCTTCACGCGTCTTTCCGAAATAGCGGTAATAGTACCATAAATACCGCCAATGGTAATAATCTCGTCTCCTTCTTTCAGACTGTTTAACAAATCCTGTCTTTTCTGCTGTTCTTTTTTCTGGGGTTTATACAGCATGAAATAGAATATGCCGCCCATCAGCACGAAGGGCCAGAGGGAGTTAATCAAAGCCATTGTATCTCCACCTTGCATATTGTACACCTCCATATTTAATGATAACAAGCAGACGTGGACAAGAGTCTGCTGTCAGAATGTGCAAGCTAAATTGCTATGCAAATCAATCACCTATATATATTCTCTATAAATCGCAAAAATCCTTTTTAGGCACGATAATTTTCTAAAAATCTTTCGCGGAATTCCGGGAACGTATCGCTTGCAATTGCCTCGCGGATTTCCTTAGCGAAATGCAGCAGGAAATAAAGATTATGGATGGACAACAGACGCATAGCAAAAATCTCCTCTGCCTTAAACAGATGACGGATATATGCGCGGCTGAAATTGCGGCAGGCATAGCATTGGCAGCCATCCTCAATCGGACGGAAGTCCTCGGCATAAACAGCGTTGCGGACAACAAGACGGCCCTCGTGCGTCATAGCCGTGCCGTTACGCGCCACACGTGTCGGGAAAACGCAGTCAAACATATCTACGCCCAGATTTACGGCTTCCACGATGCAGTCCGCCGTACCTACGCCCATCAGGTAGCGTGCCTTATCCTTCGGCATCAGGTGCGTAGTCTGGCTGAGAATATCATACATC
>OQVR01001454.1_pt1 | contig 10113 bp, 7 predicted proteins | sample 1691521 | NCBI WGS metagenome assembly OQVR01 (sample SAMN03418256, study PRJEB22391) | human gut metagenome | biome: human-gut; feature: organic feature; material: feces | host: Homo sapiens | place: Tanzania | collected 2013-01
TTGGTATCGTAGCCCTGCCTCTGGCCATCGCATTCGGTATCGCTTCTGGCGTGACCCCTGAAAAGGGTATCATCACCGCCATTGTAGCAGGTCTCATCATCTCCATCTTCGGTGGAAGCAAAGTGCAGATTGGTGGTCCTACGGGAGCATTCATCGTTATCATCTATGGCATTATCCAGAAATATGGCATGGAAGGTTTGACGATAGCGACACTGATGGCTGGTCTGTTCCTGGTTCTCTTCGGACTTCTCCGTCTTGGAACCATCATCAAGTATATCCCTTACCCTATCGTAGTGGGATTTACCAGTGGTATCGCCGTAACCATTTTCACAACTCAGATCAAGGATCTCTTTGGATTGACGTTGACTTCAAATCCTTCTGATTTTCTGGAGAAATGGGGCGTCTACTTCCAGAGTTTTGACACCATAGATCCTTGGTGTGCCCTTATCGGAGTAGTAAGCGTAGTGGTTATCGCCATCACCCCTAAGTTCAGCAAGAAGATTCCGGGCTCTCTTATTGCCATCATCCTGATGACCGTTGTAGCCTTACTGCTCAAGCAGTTTGCCGGCGTTGAGAGTATCGAGACCATTGGTGACCGCTTTTCTATCAGCAACGAACTGCCTGCAGCTCAGGTACCAGTCATGAATTGGGAGACCATCAAGAGTCTTGTATCACCAGCTATTACCATCGCCATCCTGGGAGCCATTGAGAGTTTGCTTTCAGCAACTGTTGCCGATGGTGTAATCAGCGATCATCACGACAGTAACACCGAGTTGGTAGCTCAGGGTTTGGCCAATATCGCCTCTCCCCTCTTTGGCGGTATTCCTGCAACAGGTGCCATTGCCCGCACAATGACCAATATCAATAATGGCGGTAAGACTCCTATTGCAGGCATCATCCACGCCATAGTTCTGCTGCTCATCTTCCTCTTTCTGATGCCTCTTGCCCAGTACATACCAATGGCTTGTCTTGCCGGTGTATTGGTAGTTGTATCTTACGGAATGAGCGGATGGAGAAGTTTCCTGGCATTGATGAAGAATCCGAAGAGCGATGTAACCGTACTTCTGATTACCTTCTTCCTCACCATCATCTTCGATTTGACAGTAGCCATTGAGGTGGGTCTGATTATCGCCTGTCTGCTCTTCATGAAGCGAATGAGCGAAACCACCGACGTGAAAGCTATTACCGATGATGAGATTGACTTGAACAAGGAGTTTGACTTCCTTTCTACCAATCTTGAGCACTATACGATTCCGAAGGGCGTAGAGGTATACGAAATCAATGGTCCTTTCTTCTTCGGAGCTGGTAACAAGTTTGAGGAAGTGATGGCAGCTTTCGGTGACCGTCCACTGGTACGCGTCATCCGTATGCGCAAGGTTCCATTTGTTGATTCAACCGGTATCCACAACCTCACCAACCTCTGCGAGATGAGTCAGAAGGAGGACATTCAGGTTGTACTCTCCGGTGTTTGCGAGAAGGTAAACGCCCAGTTGGAAAAGGCTGGTTTCTACAATATTCTTGGCAAGGATAATATCACAGATCACATCAGCAAGGCTCTGAAACGTGCTGAAGAGATTATTGAGAGCAAAAACGTTAATAGTTAAATGCTTAGTGTTAAGTGTTAAATGTTAAGTGTTAAATGTTTAGCGATTGACACTAAAGAGGAATAAACATATCAAATAAAAAAGATGCATTGCTGGTATTACCCAGTAATGCATCTTTTTTTATTTTCATCAAGTAACTATTAACTGTCAACTATTAACTGTTAACTATCACAAAACTTTCCCCAGGAATTCCTGCAATCTTGGCGATTTCGGATGGTTGAATATTTGCTCAGGACTTCCGTCTTCTGTGATATAGCCGTCACTGAAGAAGAGAACGCGGTTGGCCACTTCTCTGGCAAATCCCATCTCGTGGGTCACCACTACCATCGTCATTCCTTCGGCAGCAACATCCTTCATCAGTTGTAGCACCTCGCCCACCATCTCCGGGTCAAGAGCTGAAGTCGGCTCATCGAAGAGGAGCACCTCGGGATTCATCGCCAAGGCACGGGCAATAGCTACTCGCTGTTTCTGTCCGCCCGAAAGACTTTCGGGATAACTGTCTGCCTTATCCAGCAATCCGATGCGGGTCAGGAGTTCCGTTGCCTTCTCATCAGCTTCTTCCCTTGTCATCTTACCCAATTCTACCGGAGCCAGCATGATGTTGCGGCGTATGGTCATATTAGGGAAGAGATTGAACTGCTGGAATACCATACCCACCCTCTGGCGCATTCGGTTGATATCAACATCGCTTGATGTGATATCCATATCATCTATAAAGATTTTACCCTCGGTAGGTCCTTCCAGAAGGTTGATGGAACGCAGGAAGGTACTCTTGCCACAACCCGACGGACCGATGATGGCAACCACCTCACCTTTCCTCACCGAGGTGGTAATGCCTTTCAGCACCTCGTTGTCGCCGAAGCGTTTACGAAGTCCTTCTATCTTGATTATTTCGTTCATTTTATCCATTGTTTTAAAGCTTTTGCCCTTTCAGGATTCCTCATTTCCTTTCGCTCTTTCTCAGTCTCTTCTCCAGCCTTCTCACTCCTGCGTTCAGTCCGAGAACAAGAACGAGATAGAGGCAGGCTACTACACCCAACGGCAGCATCGCCTCGTAAGTAATGCTTCGGATGATATCGGAGCCCTTGGTCAAATCTACCAGTCCGATATAACCGCTGATAGAGGTTTCCTTGAGCAGAGTGATAAGCTCGTTACCCATAGCCGGAAGCACATTCTTGAAGGCTTGCGGAAGGATGATGAGACGCATCGTCTTGCCATACGAAAGACCGAGACTTCTGCCCGCCTCCATCTGACCATTATCCACAGACATGATGCCCGAGCGGATTACCTCAGCAATATAAGCTGCCGAGTTCAAGCCGAAGGCGATGACAGCCACCAGTATCTTATTGACATCTGCCGATGCAAACACCACGTAATAGATGATGAGCAACTGCACCATGGTTGGCGTGCCTCGCATGATGGTAAGATACAGCTGGCAGAGCATGTTCGGAATCTTCCAGTCACCCTTACGCTCGTGGCGGGCACGGACGATAGCGATCAGCGTTCCGAGTATCACGGAAAGGATGATGGCGAAGAAGGTGATGATGAGCGTATTGCCCAAACCCAGCAACAGATACTGATAACGGTTGTCATCTATGAAGCAGGATTTAAACTTATCTATTACTCCCGGCTGCTTAGCAACCGCTTTTGCTTCTCCGGAATTCACCATGATAACCTGTCGCACATCGGCATAGGAATCTGTAAATCCGATATTCTTCTTCCGTTCAGGAGTAACCGTGATGCCGGCAATACCCGCATCAGCCTTACCAGCCTGTACAGAGGTGATGATGGCATCAAACTCCATATCGAGAATCTCGACATCCACGCCCATCACATCGCCGATGGCATTCGCCACATCCACGTCGATGCCCACAATCTTGCCATTCTGGTAATATTCGAAAGGCTCGAAGGTAGCATTGGTGGCAAAACGGAGACTCGTCTTCAAGCCGAGTTTCTGCAGCGCTTCCGGTCCCACCTTCTTCACGTCAGAAGTCTTTGGCGTATAAGCCACGGCTATGCCCCGTTCCAGATGGCGGTTGACGATGGAATCGATGACGCCATTCTCCTTCAGGATACGGATGGCTTGATTGATGGACTGCTGCAATTCGGCATGATCCTTTGCCACACAGATGGCGAAAGAGGAGGCATCGAAGGTTTCCGGCAGAATGCGGAGAGAAGGATTCACCCGCTGGAATGCCTTGGCTGGTGCCTCATCGGTCACCATACAGTCGATCTTACCCTGGAGGAGCGCCTGAATGGCATCGGCTCCCTTGTTGTATCGTTCTACCTTGGTACCATCTCCTTTCTTTTCCAACTCTGTGGCAAGGCCGTCGCTGGTGGTACCTAACTGTACGCCGATAACGGCGCCCTGCAAATCAGCCTTCGCCTTCAACTGCTTCTTCGCATCGGAAGAATCCGAGCCGCAGGAAGACAGAAGAAGACAGGCTGCTATTACTAAAGTACTTAAACTAAATCGTTTTAATCTGTTATAAATCATCTAATTAATCATTATTCTCCTTTAAAGCCTTTTGCCAAACCGCCCTCGCTGGTTTCCTTATAGAGCGAAGGGAGATCGTGACCGGTCTGTCGCATCACCTCTACTACTCTATCGAATGATACGCTGTGATGACCATCCGAGAAGGAAGCGTAGAGATCAGCATCCAGAGCACGGGCAGCCGCAAAGGCATTGCGCTCGATGCAAGGAATCTGTACCAATCCGCAAACCGGGTCGCAGGTCATACCCAGATGATGCTCCAATCCCATTTCGGCAGCATACTCTACCTGGGCAGGACTACCACCAAAGAGCTGGCATGCCGCAGCTGAAGCCATCGCACAGGCTACACCTACCTCACCCTGGCAACCCACATCAGCACCACTGATAGAAGCATTGTGCTTGACGATGTTACCCACCAGTCCGGCAGTAGCCAAAGCACGGAGGATGCGCTCCTCGCTCATTTCATGAGCGGTATGCATGTGATAGAGTACGGCAGGAAGAACACCGCAGGCACCACAGGTAGGAGCCGTAACGATGGTACCGCCCGAAGCATTCTCCTCACTCACCGCCAGTGCATAGGAATAAATCAGTCCGCGGCTCTGCAAGGAAGCACGATAGCCCTTTGCCTTGATATGATAGACAGCAGCCTTGCGCTGGAGTTTCAGCGGTCCAGGCAAGACACCCTCATGACTGAGACCATTGTGGATAGACTGCTTCATGGTATCCCAGACCTTACGGAGATAATCCCAGATATCCTTATCCTCGCATTTCTCCACGTATTCCCAGAAAGAGCGGCCGTTGTCGTAGCACCATTTCTGGATTTCCGCCATCGTCTTCAGGTCATAGACATCTTCAGCGCCCAACTCCGACTGTCCATCAGAACCATCCGAGATGGCACCGCCACCGATACTATAAACAATCCACTCATCAATCACGTCGCCATTCAGGTCCTTGCCCACAAACTTCATTCCGTTAGGATGGAAAGGCAGGAAGACCTGAGGCTTCCAGATGATATGAACAATATGCTTCTTGAGCACTTCCTCGATAGCCACATCGGTCATGTGACCCTTGCCGGTAGCAGCCAGGGCACCATACAATGTAACTTCGTAGGACGAAGCATTAGCACAACGCTCCAGGAAGAGCTTAGCTGCACGCTGAGGTCCCATCGTATGACTGCTCGATGGTCCCTTGCCAATTCGGTATAACTCCTTTAAAGATTTCATTTTTCCCGTATTATAATGTTATTGTTTTCATTTCAGGTATTTTCCCCTTGCTGGTCTATTTCACCTGGGTGGCTCTTGTGATGACGATGTCTTCCAGCGGGCGGTCATTGTTGTCCTTGTTGGTAGCCACATTCTGGATCTTATCTACCACATCCATACCTTCCAGCACCTCGCCGAACACGGTATATCCATTGTCCAGATGAGGCACGCCACCATGCTTGATATAACCCTGCTGCAACTGCTCGGATGGCAGTGCGTAGGATTTCGCACCCTCTCTCTTCTCCTTCTCTACATAGTATTCCATCTGTCGGGGTGAGAAGTTTCTGCCCCAGGTGATATAGAAATCGGTAGAAGCTGATGCCTTGGTAGGATTCTCATCATCCCCCTCACGGGCTGCACAGAGCTGACCGCGCTTGTGGTAATATTTAGGATAGATGATTTCGGCTGGTACCGTATAGTTGACATCAAACTTCTCCACCTTTCCGGGAGTAACCTTGCGACAGGAGTAATCACCACCCTGGATCATGAAGTTCTTGATGACACGCTGAAAGATACAGCCGTTGTAATATCCGTTGTTCACGAGCTTGAGGAAGTTGTCGCGGTGATGCGGAGTATCGTTATAAAGAGCCACACGGATATTGCCCATCGTGGTTTCCAGCAGTACCTCGTGGCAGGTGGTATCACGAGGTGTCTCCCAAGGGAGCAACTCATTGTCGAATGCCGGACGGGCAGTCTGCAGAGTTGGCTGAGTCTGTTCCTGCGCCATTGCCTGAGGAGCAAAAGCAGCCAGCAAGAGGGCAGATATCGTTATTATCTTTTTCATTTTCTTAATACTTAAATCTGTTTTTTATGTTATTGATTGCAAAGATAATGATTTTATTCTAAAAAGTTATGCTTTTCTCAAACTTTCTTTATATCTTTGCGTGCAAAATGACAGAAACGGGCAAAATGATGCTCGAAAATTGGTGAATAACATAAAAAGCTTCGAAAACGAGGCTACATAAACGATTTGATATGATGACAACAAAAAGATTATATCTTCTTCTCCTGGGCTTCGCACTGATAGGAATGAAAGCCCAGGCACAGCATGTGAGCTTCGGACCTCTGCACAGTCTGGATAGTCCGAGGGAAGACTGGCTGTTGCCAGGCGATACGGTTTATCAGGACGGGAAGACCGTGGTATATGGCGGAAAACCCGTAAAAAATACCTATACCCCTATCCGGCATATCGATTCCAACAACGACGAACTCTACAAGATGGGCAGTTATCTGAAGAATCCTCAGGATAGTGATTATTATAACAATCCGATCTCCAATTTGGTCAATTCTGGAGGATTGGGAAACAGCTATGACTATTGGGGAAATGACTGGGGTAAATATGGCTGGAACCGATATGGCTGGGGACTCCATAAGGGACTGAACCTCTCGGTAGATCTTTCCGTCTTCGCCACTTTCGGCAAGCATGCGCCACACTGGGGCGGTTTTACCCAGACCATCAATGCTACGTATCTCACGCCGCTCACCAAGGACAACAAGCTGTGGATGGCTTTGGGTACCTATCTCAACAACATCAATTACGGAGGCGATAATTTCCGGGATGGTGGTGTGTATGGCATTCTGGGCTATCAGTTTAATGAGCACTGGGAAGCATACGTATATGGACAGGTAAGCGTTGCCAACAACTACAATTCCATCTACAACCGTTATGCCGGATATGGTCCTTACGGATATGGCAGCTGCCGGTGCCAATGTATTAGGTGCCGGAGTAAGATACACCAACAAGAACTTCTCCATCGGAGTAAGCGTAGAAGGAAACTGGTATAACACCCCAAAGACTCCTACCTATTACAAACAGTATGATTATCCGGTTTCGGAACCGCTTAAGTGATAAACAATAAAGCCAGCGATTTTTCGGTCGCTGGCTTTATTATTTATTGTATTGAGTAGTGATTATCCACAGATAATCTGAACGATGCGTTCTGCCGATCGTCCATCCCATCTATCAGGAATGCCACCCTTCTTCCATTCACCCTTCACAAGCTTCTCCATAGCCTGCTGAAGCTTCTCCGGATCTTCAGCAACGAGCTCGTTGGTTCCTACGGTTACCGTTTCCTGATGCTCGGTATAGCTATTCAGGGTGATGCATGGCACACCATTGAAGGTAGCCTCTTCTGCCACATTACCCGAATCGGTGATTACACCCATGGCATGAGCTGAGAGATAAGAGAAATCGAGATAACCCTGAGGCTGCACAACCATGATACCCGACTGATGGTCAGCCACATCCTGGTAAGCCTTGAAGGCAAGCACGAATCCCAATGCCTTGCCACGCAAAGGAGCCAGAACCTTGATGCCTGCCTGGCGAGCCACACTGTCGATCGTTGAAATCAAGGTCTTCATCTCATCGATATTGTTGACGATGGCCTTGCGGTTCAAGGTAAGCACCATATACTTGCCATCCTCCAGATGCTGTTCATCCATCACCTGAGGACGCTTCATGCGCTGCTGCAGGAACCGGATGTTATCAATGAGTACATTACCCACCATATAGACCTTAGAGAGTTCGGCACCCTCCTTGTTGGCGATACTGTTGTTGGAGATACCTGCGGTGAAGAGAATATCAGAGAGTCCGTCGATCACCAGACGGTTGATTTCCTTTGGCATGGTGATATCAAAGCTACGGGTACCTGCGGCGATGTGAGCCAACTGAACACCCTGCTTCTTGGTGACGATAGCCACAGCCATTGTAGAAGCCAGATCATCCACCACAATCACCACATCCGTAGGATTCTGCTGGAGATAGCGCTCAAACTGTGCCATCACCATACCGGTCAGCTCATTCATATTCTCACATTCCACGCCCAGATAAACATCCGGCTTGCGGATACCCAAGTCAGAGAAGGCCAGGACAACAATCGACAGTTTCCCTGTCTACAAGGAACTGTTCGGAACATACGCGCTTGTCGCCCTAATTGCCCTGCTTGCCGCATTCATCCTTCAGGTCGCGGTTTTCAGAAAACTGCCGTAAAAAATGATTGATTATGCTGTATTTTGCTGATGCTCAATATCTTTGGCTTCTGTTGCTTGTCCCGCTCTTTCCTGTGGTATACGCCATTTTCCGCAGAATGCGTAAAAAGCGTGTTGCCTCATTCGGAGATCCGGATCTGGTGGCAGGGCTGATGCCTTCATATTCCGGGGCCCGCGGATGGTGGAAAGTCGTCCTGTTCAGCCTCGGATTCGCTTTCTTCGCTGTCGGTATGGCACGTCCTCTGATTGGCGCGAAGCTAAAGGAGCACGAGACTAAAGGTGCCGAGGTGGTGATTGCACTCGACGTTTCAAACTCTATGCTTGCCCAGGATTATTCTCCGAACAGACTTGAGCGTGCGAAACTTGCCATCTCCAGACTAGTCGACAAACTTCGCGACGACCGAATAGGACTCATCGTTTTCGCCGGCAGTTCCTATGTTCAGTTGCCGATTACGACAGACTATGTTTCCGCAAAAATGTTCCTGAATACCATCTCCACCGAGTCTGTGCCTATTCAGGGAACAGCGCTCGCCGATGCCATAAATACGGCAGCCCGCTCTTTCAGCGCACAGAGCGAGAAGAGTCGTGCGATAATAGTCATCACTGACGGTGAGAACCACGAGGATGACCCGGTCAAGGCCGCGAAACAGGCAGCCGAGTTGGGAATAAAGGTCTATACAATCGGTGTGGGCTCTCCGGAGGGTAAGCCTATTCCGCTGAAGGATGGTGGACTTATGAAAGACCGTGAAGGCAACATTGTCGTGACACGTCTTGACGAGAATACACTGAGGGAAATAGCTTCCGCCGGTAATGGGGCGTATGTGCGTGCGGGAAACAGCGAATTTGGTCTCAATCCGATAATCGATGACATAAAGAAGATGGACGCAGAGAAGTTCAATTCCGTTGTCTTCGAGGAATATGACGAGCAGTATATGTATTTCTTTGCGTTCGCGCTGTTTTTCTTTGTTCTCACTTGTCTCATCGGGGATCGGAAGACGAAGTTCAGCCTTTTCGGCGCGAAGAAATGATGTTTTGGAAATTCTGGATATGAAAATGATGAAAAAAATATATTTTATGCTGCCGGCTCTCGCACTGATGATGCTTCTGCCTGCCGTGGCATCAGCGCAGACGGACAGAAAGGACGTGCGGCGCGGCAACCGCGACTATCGGAAACAGAATTGGAAGGAAGCCGAGATCGACTATAGAAAGGCTCTTGTGAAGGACTCTATGTCGGTGGCGGCCAATTACAACCTCGCTGCGGACCTCTACAGACAGGGTGACGCTCAGGGAGCGATTAAATCGATGCAGAAAATTGAACAGGGCGCGCTTGAGGGAGGCCATGGTGCTGACTACTACTATAATCTCGGAGATATGGCGCTCGCGGCAAAGGATTACAAGACGGCTGTCGATGCCTTTGCAAAGTCTCTTCTTATGCGTCCGGACGACCTTGATGCGAAGGAGAACTATATCTATGCCCGTAAGATGCTTGAAAACCAGCAGCAGAACGGAGGGGGTGGCGGACAGGGCGACCAGAATAAGGATGACCAGAACAAAGACCGGCAAAGCCAGGATAATCAGGACCAGAACCAGAATCAGGATAATAACGACAAGAACAATCAGGACAAGAATGACAACGGTGACGGGCAGAACAACGACAGCAATCAGGACAACAACGACGGCGGTCAGCAGCCCCCGCAGGACAATCGTGACGGGCAGGGACAGCCTCAGGAGCAGAAGACAAGTCCAGTCTGAACTTGAATTGACG
>OQVR01001458.1_pt1 | contig 10100 bp, 4 predicted proteins | sample 1691521 | NCBI WGS metagenome assembly OQVR01 (sample SAMN03418256, study PRJEB22391) | human gut metagenome | biome: human-gut; feature: organic feature; material: feces | host: Homo sapiens | place: Tanzania | collected 2013-01
CATTCACAAGTTTTGAGACCGCCGAATTCTGTAAGTCCTTTGCTTCCTGTAACATATTTTATTTTCCCATGGTCATTGAGATTGCCGAAATGACTGAAATGCGTGGCTTCGACAGGCTCAGCAACAGTTATAATTTTGTCTGTGTCTTGTCGAAATTCTGGCAGACCCATTCGATTTTTTCTTTTACTGTCTGGAATTTTTCCTTGCCGTACAAAGTCTCGTCAATCACATCGAACGGAGTTTTGCCTTCGGTTGATTCAGAATTAAAAATTTCTTCTATTTCGTAGACATCAAGATTTCCGCCGTAAGGCTCGTTGTCCTGTAACCACGGAAAATTTTTTGAGCCGTCGTAACACTCGCCTGTCATGATCCGCTTGAGCCGCTTTGAGGTTACATCGTATGCGATTCCGTTAGGCTGATTTTCAGAATCTTCTGCAGATTGGCAAATTATAAAGGTTCTATTTCCTTCGCTTATTTCTTCAGAAATAAGGTCTTTTTCTTTTTTTTCACTTCGATTTAATTCAAGAACAGAATGTGCTGTAGTTCCGCTTCCTCCAAAGAAATCAAGAATAATTGAATCTTTTTTTGAAGCGTGAAAAATCAATCTTTTTATGAGTTCCACAGGTTTTACTGTTTCAAATCCGTGTGAAGTTCCTAAAATTTCATTAAGTTCTTTTTTAGCACTTTCCGCAGTTCCTATTGTTTTGTCAAAAAAAGCCCAAAACGGAGCTGTTGTTTCTGTCCTTTCATCACTAGGACGCATTCTCAAAAAAACTTTTCCATCTCTTATAAACAAATCGCTACGCGATTTGAAAGTGGCAACTTGGGCTTGGCCAAGTTGCCACTGTTTTCCTTCAGGCAGGAAAACAGTGGAAACACCATCGCTTATATCAAAAACCATCGTGTCTCTTCCACGAATTCCGTTTGCATTCATCAGTTCAAGACAGTGTTCCCTGTAAATACCTTTTTCATCTTTTAAATTATAATCTTTTTGACCAACGGAAATCAGATTAAATTTATGTTTTGTTCCTTCGCTTCCATAACACAAGATGTATTCACATTTTGGCTGTAATTTTTGAAACGCACTTTCTGTGTTTTGAGATTTAGTTTTTGATTCCCAATCTATGTTCCCCACGAAATTCTCTTCCCCGAAAATCTCATCAAAAAGGCATTTCACGTAAGCCTGATTCTTGTCGTCTATGCTGCAGAAAATCACGCCCTCGTCAGAAAGAAGCTGCCGTGCCAGTACAAGCCGCGGATAAAGCATAGAAAGAAGATTGTCTCTTGTTATGGCGTTGTTGTAATTCGTCTTTGCAAACTCGCCCATGCTGTCTTTTCCGTAGGGAGGATCAATATAAATCACATCGATTTTGCCTCTGTATTGAATCAGAAGGTTTTGCAGAGCCTGATAGTTGTCGCCGATAATCAGTTTGGCAACGTAGATTGGATTAGTTCGGATAAAAGTAGGTACAAACGGTATTTTAACCGCCAGATACTTAGAAAATAACCCAAAATTCCCGATTTTCAAGGGTTTTGTTGGTGTCTGGAGTAATTCGGCTATAAGGTGCAATATTTTTTACTTAAAGTGATTACTTTAAGTAGGTGCCGGTTGCTAAAATGGCGATAGGTCGAGGAAGGAATCTCGTATCTGCATATATAGAAAGAAGATGAAATATTTCCTAAACAAATCTCTAAAAAGTGTCAATTTTGTGCTATAATTATTTAAATTTAGTGTCGAAGAATTTTTTATAGTGTCATTCTTTGGCATGTCTATAGTGTAAAATGGTTTTTGATGAATAAAATGGAAAACGGAACGGAGAAAATAAATCGTATACTAACAAGTCTTGCAAATACTCAGGAAGACATGTTAGCTCTTAAGGATTATATCTGGCAGAATCTAGATCATTCAAGTGTTGAAGAAGTTCAGACTGCGGCCTCATTTCAAGTAAAATATCTTGAACTTTTAGACCAATTTGCCCTGAACTCTCAGGAAATTTCTGCGTTAATATCTCAGTTTACGGGAATCAAAGTAGAAGACACTCCTAAGGAAGTTGAGCAGACTTCATCAGAAAACCAGAGAATTATTAAAGAACTAAATAAGGATACTCCTCATAAAATTACAGAGGATTTTACTTTTAAGCGTCCTACGGCATTTATCTTTGATGGCTACGCATATCCAGATATGAATTGCTGGTCTCAGTTATATGTTCAGTTTGTTGCATGTTTGGGAAAGAAAGATTTGTCAAAATTGAAATCATTGGCTGATAATCCTGACTTTATTTCAAAGCAAAATAAAAAGTACTACTCAGCTTCTGCAAAAGAACTTCGTAAACCGTGTAAGGTTTTAGATGGCTTCTATGTTGAAACAAATAGAAGCGCAAATGATTTAATGAAGCTTGCAATTGATTTGCTTAACTTCTTTGAAATACCACTTGATAACATGACAATCTTTCTTAGACAAGATAGGAACGCATAAATGTTTGGAAATACACTTGTAGACAATTCACCTAAACTTAAGCTTGTGGATACATTGAATGAAATTATTTCAATGCCTGAAATAAATGAAATCTGTATTGCTACAGGATATTGGGATTTAAAGGGAACTTCCCTTGTTACAGATTCTCTTATTAGTTTCTTGTCTCGTAATAACACAAAACTTAGGCTTCTGATTGGTAAAGATCCAAATGTGTTCAAAAAAGATTTGACTGCGGATGCTTATAAAAATGCGAAGCTTTATCCTCAGGATTATTTGAAAATTGATTTACAGAACGTCGAAATGAATGATGAACAATATCAGAAGGCCGCAAAAATGCTTATTGATAATTGTTCTGGTGATAATCCTAAAATTCAAGTTCATATTTTTGAAATGAATGAAGATGATGAAAATCAGTTTTTTCATTCAAAATGTTACATCTTCATGAGTACACAAGGAAAAACTTGTGGAATCATTGGAAGTAGCAACTTTACAAAGATGGGACTGGAAGGTAATTCAGAACTTAACTTCTTGGATATAGACTCTTCTCATATCACGGCAAAACCAGATGAGTATAGTCCATTTAAAGGTCACTATTACTGGTTCAATGAAAAATGGAATCTGTCTAAGGATTGGACAAAAGAATTTGTAATTGAAGTAGGAAATTCTCCTGTTGGAGCAAAAGCAAAAACTAATCCAAAGATAACTCCTGTTCCTGTAACTCCAGAAAAACTTACTCCTTATGAAAACTACATAAAATTACTACAAGATAAATTTGGCATGATTACGGATGCTAATTTTAAATCTATTTTAACTGGCTATTTACCAGAAAATATAAAACCGCTTGAATATCAGCTTAATGCCGTTCAGCAATGTTATTCATATATGATTCAACACGGTGGTTTTGCTCTGGGTGATGTTGTAGGTTTGGGAAAAACTGTAGTTGGTATTTTACTAATCAAATATTATATTGATGTTTCCGCATCTTTGGGTAAATCTGACAAAGTATTGATTATTGTTCCTCCTGCAATTAAGTCTTCATGGGTCGATACAATTAGGAAGTTCGATAAGAATCAGACAGACAAAATAGAAGAACATGTAAAATTTTTAACTACAGGTAGTCTTAATCATCTTTCGGATGATTTTTCAGAGGAAGAGTTAAGCGAAGCAGAGGATGCTATCGAGGAAGAAGAATTTACATTATCTTATGACGATAAAAAACAGGCAGTCAAGGAAATGACTCCTGATATGAAAACTTTCTCAACAGATGCAGAAAACTATGGTCTAGTAATCATTGATGAAAGTCATAAATTCCGCAATGCTGGAACTGAAATGTACATTGCACTTACTGAGTATCTTGAAAGTGTAAATGCAAGGACTGGATATTATCCTTTCATTGGTTTGCTTTCTGCTACAATGCAAAATAACAGTCCACGTGATATGCAGAACCAGCTTTATCTGTTTGAACATGAACCAAAAAACTCCTCATTTGAAAAGGTTGAAGGCCGTGATTTGGAGCATTTCTTTGCAGATGTAAATAGACAATATGCCTTGCTTATTCATTCAAAAAAGCAAGGTCTGGGAATTGAGCAATCTTCATTTACCTCTGACCCGAATACTAAAAAACAATTGATAGAGCTTTCAAAAGAAGTTCGCGAGAAGGTTTTAAGTGATATTCTTGTCAGACGAACAAGAACAGATATAAAAAAGCATTATTCTGATGATTTAAAATTTCCGACTGTTCATGGTCCTGAAAATCTGTATTACACAATGGACAAAAAACTTGCTCAGCTTTTTTCTGATACAATGAACATGATTGCTCCAAAAGTTGAAGAAGGAGAAATGTTTGCGACAGAAGGTCTTGGCTATTATCGATACAGAGCGACAATGTTTCTCGACAGTAAATACGATAAGGTTTATTCAGGAAGAAACATGACGGCTCAACGTTCATCAAATCAGCTTGCCCGCATTATGCAGATTCTTCTTGTAAAGCGTCTCGAAAGTAGTTTTGAAGCCTTCAAGGAATCTTTGAGAAACTTCCAAAGATATACTCAAAACATGATAACAATGTGGGAAAATGACACAATTTTTATTTGCCCTCAGATTGATGTGAATAAGGAATTGAACATTAAAGAAAAACAAGAAAAAAATCCTGATAAAGTAATAACACTTGAAACTTGTTTTGACGACATAAGGGCAAAAATAGAAAAACTAAATAAAGAAGGCAAAAACGAAAAGAATCAGAATGCCGAATATAATTGTGCAGATTTTAAGACCTTTGGTTCTGATAAGAAAACATACATTGACTATCTAAAAACGGATTTAGAAAAAATCAATGACCTTGTAGACCGTTGGAATGAAAATGATTATGATCCGAAATTTGACAGATTCAAGTCAGCTCTTAGAGAAAGTTCTGGCCTTTTCTGTAAAGAAAGAAATATTCCGCACAAACTCGTTATTTTCTCGGAAGCAATCAGTACTGTAAAATCTTTAAGCCGTGCAGTTGAAAATATTACAGGAAAAGAACCTCTTGTAATTACTGCGGCTAATCGTGATGAAAAAGAGCCAGTTATTAAAGAGAATTTTGATGCTAATTACGATAAAGCAAAACAGAAAAATGATTATGACGTAATCATTACAACAGAAGTTCTTGCCGAAGGTATCAACTTGCATAGAGCAAATTCAATTTTAAACTATGATACACCATGGAATTCTACAAGGCTTATTCAGAGAATCGGTCGTGTAAACCGTATCGGAAGTGAAAACGAAAATATCTATGTTTATAACTTCTATCCTTCTAGTCAGGGCGATGAACAGATTAATCTTGTACAGAATGCCTACACTAAATTGCAGGCTTTCCACACAATGTTTGGTGAAGATGCAAAGATATTCAGTCAGGAAGAAGAGCTTTCAGAAGGTAATTTTGAAGCAATTGTTGATGGAGAAGAAAGCCCTCAAGAAAAATATATTTCCGAATTAAAACAATATAGAGATATAAAACCTGAGCGGTATGATTTTATCCAGAAGCTTGAAAATGCGGAAGAAAAAGGCTTTAGTCCTGTTCTGCAAGATGAAAAAGGAAATACCTATTTTGCAATAAAAGTTAAAAACAAATATGGCTGTGTTTATGTAAAGGTTGCAAATGATTTACAGGCTCAGGTTATAAATTACATGGATATGTTTGATTCATGTAAATGTAAAACTGATACAGTTGCAAATGATTTTACTTCAATTCCAGATATTGAAGCTAAAAGAAAAGCCGCTCTGGATGCTTATAATGTATTTGAAAGTAAATTAAGCAAAGCTAAAAATGCAAAGGTTAATGTTACAAATGTACTTGTAAAAGCAAATAAATGGATTACAAGCGGAAAACTTTCTAAAGAATCTATGAGTTTAATAGGCCAGGCCTTGAAATCCATCAAGGGGGGAAATATAAGTCTTGCAAAGCGATTGGATAAGTTCCTTACAGAACTAGGCGAACCTGATAAACTACTCATTCCTGTAACTGATGAAGATATTGTAGATATGATACAACAGGAGCTTGGAAACATTACTACTGTTAATACGCAGAAGCATGGCGAGGCTTATATTTTTGCCGGATTTTATTACTAGCTGGGGAAGAAGATGGAAAATAACACAAGTCTTATAATGTATACCACTGAGGATGGTATAACAAAAATTCAAGCCACCTTTGATAATGATACGGTCTGGCTTTCAATAGACCAGATGGCCGAGCTTTTCCAGAGAGATAAATCTACGATTTCCCGTCATATAAAAAATATATTTGAAGAAGGGGAATATGTTAGTGAATCAGTTGTTGCAAAATTTGCAACAACTGCCGCTGACGGGAAAACCTATCAGGTAGAATATTATAATCTTGATGTAATTATTTCTGTTGGCTATCGTGTAAAATCATTGCGAGGAACTCAATTCAGAATCTGGGCAATGAAGATTCTAAAAGAGTATATGCAGAAAGGCTTTGCTCTTGATGATCAGCGGTTAAAAGAACTTGGTGGTGGAAACTACTTTGATGAACTTTTGGCTAGAATCAGAGATATTCGCTCAAGTGAAAAAGTATTCTGGCGCAAAGTTCTTGATATTTACGCTACAAGCATAGATTATAATCCAAGTGCCGAAAGTTCAATTGCCTTTTTTAAACAAGTTCAAAACAAAATGCATTGGGCGGCTCATAAACATACTGCCGCAGAAATCATTTATGAACGTGCCGATAGTGAAAAACAGAATATAGGGCTTACTAGCTGGAGCGGAAAAGAAATAAAAAAAACAGATGTTGAAGTTGCAAAAAACTATCTTTCTGAATCTGAACTGGATGCCTTAAATAAAATTGTTACAGCTTATTTGGACATTGCGGAAGTTAGAGCATTAGACCATGAACCAATGTATATGAAAGACTGGCTTGAAACAATCGATGATTATCTTAAAATGACACGCCGTGAAATCCTTTCTACTGCTGGTCGTATTTCACATACCAAGGCATTGGATAAAGCTCATGATGAATATAAAAAATACAAGCAGAAAGAAAAAGACAGGCTTTCTCTTGTAGAAAAACATTTTTTGGAAAGTATTGGCGAATTAGATAAACTTGAGGAGAAATCAAAATGACAAACTTTAGACCGATTTTTGAAAACGACTGGTGTGGAATTGAAACCTTCCTTAAAGATATATTATCTCCTGTTTTTGGCGATTATGAACAAGGGTATGATGTCCTTACCAATGAACCTGAAGTTCGCGAAAAAGCAAAAAATGCAAACATTACAGAAATTCGCCATGCCGCAACTTTTGATTTTTTTGGAAGCGAACTTAAAGTTTTTGATATTACCGTGGGAGATAATAAAAAACTTGAAAATAACAAGGTAGGAATTCAGGCTATTGTCCGCCAGTATATAAATCAGTTTGAAGGTGCATTGATAATTTTTCATCACCAGAAAGTTGAAAATCAGGAATGGCGTTTTTCTTACGTAGAAAAAAGGGTTAATGCTAAGGATTCTACTTCTGCAAAGCGATATACGTATATTCTTGGAAAACATTTGCCTGCCAGAACTATTTCTGATAGATTTACTTACCTTGAAGACCATAAAGATATTCTCACCTTGAAAGATTTAACAGATGCTTTCAGTGTAGAGGTACTTACAAAACAGTTCTATGATGAACTTTTCAACTGGTATGAATGGGCATGTGAGAATGTTACATTTCCTATTGGTGATACAACAAAAGATAAAAATGGCAAGTACAATGTTAAGCAGACAAAAGAAAAAAATGAACTTAATCTTATTCGTCTTATCACTCGCTTAATGTTTGTTTGGTTTATTAAACAAAAAGACTTGATTCCTTTATGGGTATTCGATGAATCTGAACTTAATAAGGTTTTGACAGAGTTTAAGCCTGAGAGCAAAAAAGATGGAAATTACTATAATGCCGTTTTACAAAATCTTTTCTTCGCTACACTGAATAAGAAAATAGAAGAACGTGCTTTTGCTGATGATAAGAGTATTTCGAAGAATAAACAATTTGGCGTAAAGAATTTTTATCGGGACAATAAGGAAAAGACCTTCTTCAAGGAAAGCAATTCACAAATAATTGAACGATTTAAAACTGTACCTTTCTTAAATGGCGGCTTATTTGAGTGTCTTGATAAACTTGTAGATGATAAAGACAATAAAAAGAATATTGAAGTCTTTACAGATGGCTTTAGCCGTGAACCAAATTGGATGGCCTTTATTCCAAATAATTTATTCTGGCAAAAAGAAGATGGTGAGCATGAAGGTGTAATTCATCTGTTGAGCCGCTATAATTTCACTGTCGAAGAAAATAGTCCAAGTGATGTTCAGGTCGCTCTTGATCCAGAGCTTTTGGGTAAGGTATTTGAAAATCTACTTGGTACATATAACCCAGAAACAAGTGAAACTGCCCGTAAAGATTCTGGTTCTTTCTATACTCCACGTGAAATTGTGAGTTTTATGGTGGATGAGTCTATAAAAGATTATCTCTCTAAAACTGTAAAGAATTTGACTTCTGAAAATATACAGATTCTTTTTAATGACAATGTTGAATGTTATAATTCAGATAATAAAGCTGAGATTGTAAACGCATTAAAGAGTATGAAAATTCTGGATCCAGCTTGTGGTTCTGGTGCTTTCCCAATGGGAGCTTTGCAAAGAATCGTTCATCTTATTCAAAAATGTAATGGAGTTACATCAGATAAAAATTCTCTTTACAGTTTGAAATTAGATTTAATTGAAAAATGCCTCTATGGTGTTGATATTCAACCTATTGCAGTACAGATTTGTAAACTTAGATTCTTTATCAGTCTTATTTGTGAGCAAGATAAAACAGATAGCATTTCTGATAATTACGGTTTTAATCCGCTACCAAACTTGGAAACAAAATTTGTTGCCGCCAATAGTTTGATTGGCATGGAAAGAAAATCTCAAAATGATTTATTTTCAGATCCTGATGGTAAAATTGAGAAAAAGAAATTGGAGATTCAGGAAAAAAGACATGAACATTTCAAAGCTCCAACTGCAGAAGCAAAAGCAAAATGCCGTGAAGATGATAGAAAATTAAGAGCTGAGCTTGCTAACCTTTTAGAACAAAATAAAATGTTTGCGCCAAAAGATGCGGAGCAACTTGCAGAATGGAATCCTTATGACCAGAATGCAGTATCTCCATTTTTTGATGCAGAATGGATGTTTAATACTGCAGAAGGTTTTGACATTGTGATTGGAAATCCACCATATATCCAGTTACAGAAAGATAGTGGAAAACTTGCTAATCTATATGAAGCTCAAAACTACAAGAGTTTTGCAAAAACAGGGGATATTTACTGTTTGTTCTACGAAAAAGGTTGTAATTTGCTTAATTCTACAGGACGGCTTTGTTTTATAACTTCAAATAAATGGATGCGTGCTGGATATGGCGAGAAATTGCGTGATTATTTTGCAAAAAATGTAAATCCAAAATTACTTGTTGACTTTGCCGGGGTTAAAGTATTTGAGAGTGCAACCGTAGATACTAATATCCTTCTTTTTGAAAAAGGAAAAAATGAAGGCAAAACACTTTCTTGTACTACTACAACCCTTACAAAAGATGGCTTATCAAATTTGAGCGATTTTGTGAAGCAGAATTCTTGTATTTCAAATTTTGACACTTTCAATTCATGGGTTATTCTTTCCCCAATCGAACAAAGTATAAAATCTAAAATTGAAAAAATTGGTACTCCTCTGAAAGATTGGGATATAAATATTTATCGAGGAGTTCTTACAGGTTTTAATGATGCATTCATTATAAGCGGAGAAAAAAGAGATGAAATCCTTGCAAACTGTAAAAATGAAATAGAACGAAAGAAAACTGCTGAACTTATTCGACCGATTTTGCGTGGCAGGGATATTAAAAGATATGAATACAATTTTGCAGACTTGTATCTTATAAATACACATAATGGTGTGAAAGATAAAAATATTCCTCGAATTGACATTAAGGATTATCCAGCTATTAAAAATCATCTTGATGAATATTGGGATAAAATTTCCACTCGTGCTGACAAAGGAGATACGCCGTATAATTTGCGTAATTGCGCATATATGGACGAATTTAATAAGCCAAAAAT
>OQVR01001459.1_pt1 | contig 10098 bp, 5 predicted proteins | sample 1691521 | NCBI WGS metagenome assembly OQVR01 (sample SAMN03418256, study PRJEB22391) | human gut metagenome | biome: human-gut; feature: organic feature; material: feces | host: Homo sapiens | place: Tanzania | collected 2013-01
GAGCTCAATCAAATCAAGCCCGGCGACCCCCGGTGCGACTGTCGGGAGCGCGTCTTGGGCATAGCCATCGACTGCCGTCGCCGCCGTGGCGGCGGCAAATAGCGACGAAATCAGAAGTGCTTTTGTGAATGATTTCATGAGTAAAACTCCTATTACCGATGGACTATGCTTTTGCAGGTGCTGGGGCTTGCGCAGCTTGTGCCTGAGGTGCTGGGTCTTGCGCGGCAGGGGCTTGGGGTTGAATGGGCGCAAGGTGATCTTGTTCATCTTCGTATTCGGTGACTTCGTGAACTTTGGGTGCGAAGAAGGAATACATGATGGGGACGAAGAAGAGGGTGAAGACCGTGGCGACCGAGAGCCCGGCAGTCGATGCCCACCGATGCCGGCGGTACCCATGCCAGCCCAAGTCTCGGAGCCTTCGCCCAATTCCAAGGCGAGCGGAATCATCGAGAGAACCGTCGTGAGCGTCGTCATCATGACGGGGCGCATACGCGTACGAGCAGCGTTGACGATAGCGGTGTTCTTATCCATGCCGCGCTCGCGGTTCTGGTTCGCGGCATCGACCATGACGATACCGTTATTGACGACGATACCGACGAGCATGATCAAGCCGATGAGGCCCGACATATCGAGTGTGCGCCCAGAGATGAGGAATGCGCCTGCCACGCCGATAAATGCCAAGGGAACGGTGAGCAAGACGATGAACGGCTCGCGATAAGATTCGAACTGCGATGCCATGACCATGTAGACCAAGAGAATCGAGACGAAAAGTGCAATACCGAGGTATTTAAACGAATCGGTGAAGTTTTCGGCAGTACCCGAAATGCTGTAGTACCAATCGAAACCGCGTTCTTCGCGATCGGCATTCGACATTTGGTTGAGCATTTCTTTGACCTCGGAAATCGTCTTCTGCAAGTCTTTTTTGACGACATTGCCGTTTTCATCGACGTAGCTGTTAGTCAAAGTGAGGCTGACCTTTTGGTAACGTTCTTGGTTTTTGCGTTCGATAGCCGTCGGAGCGAGGTTTTCGTAGACGTGTGCAACAGTCGAGAGCGGGACGATATCGCCCGAGTTCGTTTGAATCGGCATATTTTCGACTTGGTGGACGTCGTTTCGGAACGACCGGTCGTAGCGCACGACGATATCGTATTCGTCGCCTTGATCGAGGTAATAGCTGGCGGTCACGCCGCGGAAGAAGATCGTCAGGAGGCTGCCGACGCTAGCGGTATTGAGTCCGAGTTCCGACATCTTTTGGCGATCGAAATCAACTTGGATTTGCGGTTTCTGTTCGTCGACCGAGAGCTTGACTTCGGAGATATCGGGGCGAGCGAGCATGGCACGCTGAATGCGGTTGGTGACTTTGCGAGTTTCTTGAATATCGTCGTTATAGACTTCGATATCGATATCGCTGCCCGATCCACCGCCCATTTGGCGACCGGTGACTTGATATGTAATGCCGGGGACATCTTTGAGTGCGACGCGGACTTCGTCCATGATTTGCGTAATGCCGTGATTGGGGCGGAAACGCGGTTTGACGAGCGGAATGCGGATCTTACCCGTATTGACGCCGTTGGAGAAGATGGCGCTCACGCCGGAGTCGGACGAACCGACGTCGATGTTGATCATCTTGCGTTCTTCGGGCGGAATGACGACTTTGATGCGTTCGAGGCATTCTTGGACAATGTCGTAAGTCGAACGGGAGTCGTTGCCCATTTCGGTCGTGATGCTGACGCTGAGCATCGAGTCGTCGCTTTGGGGCATGAATTCCATGGGGATTTTCGTGCTACCCAAGATCGACAAGGCGAAGAGCCCGATGACAGCCCCCGTCACGAGGAAGCGGTGGCGAATACACAATCGCAGATAGTTTTCGTAACCGCGACGCATGCGGTTCGTGAACGATTTTTGTTCTTTCGCAGAAAGCGACGAGAGATCGTCGACTTCTTTACCCGAGTTTTCGGCGACGACTTTGTCGAATTTCGGGCTCTTGAGCAAATAGTACGACAACATCGGGACGAACGTGATAGCGACGACGAGCGAAACCGTGAGTGCGCCGCAGATGACGAGCGACATATCGCGGAACATCATGCCGGCGATGCCGGGAACGAAGAGAATGGGCAAGAATACGGCGATCGTCGTCAACGTCGATGCCGTGATGGCCAACATGATTTCGCGCGCGCCCTTGACGCACGATTGGAACGCCGTATCGCCTTCTTCGCGGTGGCGGAAGATGTTTTCGAGGGTGACGATGGCGTTATCGACGAGCATACCGACGGCCAATGCCAAACCAGCCATTGAAATGACGTTGAGCGTCATGCCCATCGACGACATGAAGGCAAACGTCGCCATCAACGATGTCGGAATTGCCGTCGCGACGATGAGCGATGTCGTAATGCTCCTGAAGAAGGCGAGCAAGACGAAGAAGACGATGACAATGGCGAGAACGCACGTTTCTTTGAGGTTGTCAATCGAACTTTCGATGTATTCGGATTGGTCGTTGATAATATTGTAGGAAAGCCCATCTTCTTCGGCGATGATTTCGGGGAGTTTATTGAGCACGCCTTTTGCAGCTTCGACCGTATTGGCCCCCGATTGCTTGCTCACGATGAGCATGATGCTCGATTTTCCATTCGTTTCAACGTAACGACGCGATTCGGCAACGGTATCGTCGATTTCTGCGACGTCTCTAAGGCGGATGGGGATCATCTCTCCGGTATCGCTACGACCAGCGCTCAAGAGGATTTCGCCGATTTCTTCGACCGTTTTGTATTTACCCGACGATTGGATACTCAGATCCATGCCCGATGCTTCGATGTAACCGCCAACGGATTGTTTGTTTTCAGCGGCGATCATCTGGACGATAGTCGTCGGCGCAATTCGATAAGCTTCGAGTTTTTTCGGATCGAGTCGAATGTGGATTTGCCGCTCTTCGCCGCCGCCGACTTCGACCGACGAAATGCCCTCGACGCGTTCGAGTTTGGGCTTTAAGCGGTCTTTGGCAATTTGTCGCAACTCCGATATCGGCAAATCGGCCACGATGTTAAACATGACGATGGGCTGCATCGACGGATCCATCGCAATGACGATTGGCGCATCGGCGTCGTCGGGCAGGTTGCCCTTGACGAGATCGAGCTTGTTGCGCGTATCGATCTCGGCTTGGTCCATATCGTAGCCCCAGTCGAATTCGAGCATGACGATGCCGACGTTCTCTTTCGAATTCGACGTGACGTTTTTAACGCCCGTGACCGAGACGACTGTCTCTTCGATGGGGCGCGATACGAGCGTCTCGATATCGGCTGGGCTGGCTCCAATATACGTCGTCATGACGAGTATGTAGGGAATCTCCATATCGGGATAGAGATCGAGCTGAAGCCTAAAGAAGGAAAATATACCAAATGCGATGACGAGTGTATAAAACATCGTCATCGTGACGCGGTGTTTAACGGAGTAACCAGGAACACTCATGGTTTAACCTCAGATTCTGATAATTGACCGATATACCGAGTAGCAAACGCACCTACATGCACGCACTCGCACTCTCACATAAGACAATACTCAACGACGATTTATTCAATTTCTACGCAATCTCGATGCGCCTTATTTATTCATAAAAATCGCACAAAAATGCACAAAAATATTCGCTCTACTCTACTCGATTTCTGACTACGAAGACCGTTCAAGTCCGAATCCGAAATCCGTTCAAGTCCAAGTCCGAAATCCGTTCAAGTCCAAATCCGAAATCCGTTCAAGTCCAAATCCGCAATAGTCCAAATCAGCCCCCGCGAGCGACAAATCGAATTCAACCAATCGCCGTTGATCAAAAAAAGGCGCGCAATGACACTGTTTCCAGACGTCTGCGCGCCATATAAATCGACCTACATCGACGACCTACGACCCTTCTGCGACGTTGACGGTTTTCGTCGCAGCCACGGCTTCGGTCTTCGAACGATTCGTCACATCTCGAACCGTATCGCCATCGCGCAACGAGTGGTGCCCACGGACGATGAGTTTTTCACCCGCCTTGAGACCGCTCAAAATCTCGACGATATCGCCATTGCGCTCGCCAACTTGGACAACGCGAGCCGATGCCGTCATGTCGTCGTTGAGGACGAAGACGCGTCGCAATGTCTGGCCAGCGACTTGCTGTTCCAAAAGTTCGGGCACGAGCAATAAAGCCTTGGGCGATACGACGATCGCATCATTGGTCGTATCGAGCGACAATTCCGCTTTCGTATACATACCCGGTTTGAAGCGATACAAACCCGTTTCGCCGTTTTTGACATTGGCAAATTCGGCTTCGACTGTATTCGTGCGCGATGTCGAATTGACATAGGGCATGATACGCGTAATCTTCGCCGTTGTGACTTCACCCGGATACGCATCGAAACGCAAACGGACGTCTTGGCCGAGTTTGAGATAGGGAACGTCTTCTTCGGTAATGTTGAGCGTGACTTTGAGCGTCGCCATATCGAGGAGTACGCACAAAGCCATTGCCGAAGAAGCGATATCGCCGACTTCCGACGTCTTCTGGCTAATGACGCCATCGATCGGCGCCACAACGCGAGCATAATCGAGCCCGAGTTTCGACTGCTCTTGCGTCGCCAAAAGTTGCTGCTTCGAAGCCATCAACGTCACGACGGCATCTTGGGCTTTATCGTAGTTCTGGCGACTCACGATGTTCGATTCATACATGCTCTGAACGCGCTTGAGTTCGCGCTCAGCGGCTTTGAGCTGGGCATCGACGCTCTTGATCTGGGCGCCTATCGCATCGAGACCTTTACGGCTCACTTCGTTGCGAATCTCGGCAATCATCTGCCCCTTCTGAACGTAATCGCCATTCTCCCAAGGGAACTTCAAAATGCGTTCCGATGCCAACGGAATGACTTTGACCTGCTTCGCCGCCGAAACGTTGCCGACATAAGTGCGCTCGCGCGTAAAGCCCAATTGGCGAACGGTTTCGGTCTCGACCGCCACTTCGCTCACTTGGTCGCTCATCGCACCCGACTTCTCTTCTTCTTTTTTGGAACAAGAAACACTAGCCAAGGAAAGTAAAAAAACCATGCCTAAAAGGCATATCTTACGAATTGACATACGCATATCTGTATCTCCGTTATCTTCATCCCCCGATCGGTGATGTGTAAGATATTTTGGCGATCATTTCAATCGCCAAATCGGCATGTGTGCCTGTGTGGGCGTAACGAAATCTTTCACATACCGCGATTGTAACCTCACGCAACGGCGAAATATTCCACGACATTTCGATAATATTTCGACAAATCCGCGCGCGGATCGAGGCGTATAAACGCAAAACCGCCGACTTTATTCACAGATGCTTTTTAGAGTTCACGCGTGCGCACCAGAATGCCACTCATCGAGCAACGAAACATCGTCTTGGAAAAGGCAAACGCGATTTCGCCCTCTTCGCTTGGCGTCGTATAACGCCGTATCGGCACGATGGAACAGCTGTTCAAAATCATCGCTCGGGGCAACGATTCCGACGCCCGCGCTCACCGTCACCTCGCCCGGTTCAAAATCGGCAAACGCCGTCTGCTCGACGCGCTGGCGCAACTTTTCGGCCGCTCGAACCGCCCCCTCAGACGTCGTCTCTCCCGTCAAAAGCACGACGAATTCCTCGCCACCATACCGCGCCACCATATCGCCCTCGCGCGTATTCTCTCGCAAAAGCTGCGCAAACTGCCGCAAAACCTTGTCGCCACACTCGTGGCCATATACGTCGTTACATCGCTTAAAAAAGTCGATGTCGAACACGATCATCGCCAACGCCCGTTGCAATCGCTTCGAACGGATAAACTCCCCGTGCAAATACTTCTCATAATAGCGACGGTTGAATACGCCCGTGAGCCCGTCGAGTTGCGCCATTTCCTTGAGCCGCTTATAGAGCAAGGCACGCTCAAGCGCAATCGAGGCCAGATTGGCGACGCCGCTCAAACCGCGCATTTCTTCGGCATTGATGATGCGCTGATTATAATAGTTATCGGTGAGTATGACGCCAAAGACCTCGTCTTTGAGCATGATGGGAACGCAAGCGAAATTGCGGAAAGTCAAAAACCGCCCCGTCACCCAATCGTGATACGACGCCTCGACACCATTGATAAAGAACGGCAAACGCGTCGCAACGCAATGCGATATGATGTCGACGAGCTCGTAATGCATGGCATTCATCGACTCCATCGCATGCGCCTCGTCGATCTTGAACGAAAACCCAAACAACTGCCCCGACAAATGCTGCGGCTGTGTCGAATTTTGGCTATATCGGTTCAAAAGCGTCTGCAAATTGAGCTTCTCGGCTTTTATCCCCTCCCAAATGCGATGCGCCTCTTCGCCACTCCCAGGCCCCGCACTGCGCGATACGCGCAATTCATTGCGCCTATCCCACGCCAAAAACAAAATGGCGCGGTTGAAGTTCAAGCCATCGCCGTGCGTTATCCCCGACAAAATGATGTACAAAATCCGGTCGAGTTCGACGGTCTGCAACATCGCACGCGTAACGACCAACTGAAACGACAATTCCTTAATCGCCGCCGATTCCGTCGCCTCCGGGTAATATGGCTCTTCGTCGTGCGATTCAAACCGCACGTTGAGACTGCTGTCAGAATAATCCGACAATTCGACCTCTCTACTTCGTGCAAAATCCATCGGCGCCAAAACGCCTCAAAGACATAATCCTGCGAAATACCACCCCAAACACCTGCCCCAACCGGGCTCCCCACCTAAGCCCCAAAATCCCTCATGCCTCACCGTCCCAGAATGCCCAAACACCTGCTCAAAACAGCCAACTCTAGAACAAATATATCGCCCCCTAGAGCGGCTTCGTCAACAACGCCTTGATCTTTTCAAAAAACGATTTCGGTTTCTCAGAAGCCTCTTTCGCTTTCTGCGCGCGCTCTTCCATCAGTCGAACTTCGCGTTGCGCCTGCAAATTCTCGGCGTTTATCTTCAATGCCTCTTTGTAGCACGCCAATGCCTTGTCGTTGTCGCCCTCGAGTTTCTCGATGTCGCCCAAATAGACGTGCAAAAAATCGGCATATTCCATCACCTTGGCCGCCTCTTCGATGACGCTGCGAATCTCCTCGACTTCGATCCGTTTTCGCCGCCCCGAAGCGTCGACATCCATCAACATAAAATGCACATAAGCGAGTCGCGCCCGAATTTCCATCGATTTTTTGTCGAGTTTCTGTGCTTTCTCCAATTTCTGCAACGCAATCGCGAATTCTCCGCGTTCCATCAATGCGCGCGCCTGCGACAACGCCTGCTCACACTCAAACACATCGGCAATGTCGATATGCGCATCGGCCTCAAACGCACCCCCGCCATGCAAACGCTCGATATACAGCTTGCGCTTCGCCTCTTTCCCGATGTTATCGTACGCCGCTCGCAACCGCCGATTCACGTCATCGATCGCCTCGCGCGACTCCGCATCGACCACGTGATGAAAAAAATCCGCCCCATACAACTTGATGAGCCCAAAATACGCACTCCGAACGGCCGCATCGTCGGCACTCTCCTCGACGCCAAGCAATTCAAAATCGTTCTTATCCGCCATCGTTTCGCGGAACTGCTTCAATCCTTCGAGCTTCGTATTGGTGTCCATCTTCATCCCCACTGCCAACGGTCACCGACTTTCGGCGACTCCAACAGTCTAGCCCTTATCACATCTCGATCCAATAGTGGCATTTTTTTGCGTTTTCGGTGCCTATGCCTCTGGGCATACGGCACCGTGGCGCCCGTAGGGCGCGAATTTATGGCGATCCCTAATTCACGGGCACTTGGACGACCATAAAATCGGCATCCGACTTGACGACAACTGGGATTTGCGTCGATTTGCCATTATCGGCCGTCACGACGAAATCGAGCTTGGCGCCTTTGGGCTGATTCCGATACACGTATGGCAAATCGCCCAATTTCAACAGCGATCCATCGGCCAACGACGTCAAATAGAGCGTCGTCTTGCCCTGCCCTGCCGACGTAAACAAGATATCGACGCCATCTTGGACTTGTGGCACGATTTCGGGAATGGCAAACAAATCGATGGGACGATAGACGCGAGCGATGTGATACGTCGCAAAGATGGCAATCGCAAACGACGCCGCAATGATGGCAAAAAAGATGTGAACCGACCACTTCGATTTGAGTTTGAGCTTTTTCTGTCGCTTTTCGGGAGCTTTGAGCTGGCGCGGTGCAAGCCAAGCTTTTTCGGCAATCCGTGCATTCTCGCGCGATTCCGCATCGCATGCTGCGGCAAAATCGGCCAGGAATTCCGCTACACTATCTTGGCGCGGCGCATTGAGATACCGCATCACCGTGTCCGAAATGGCCGGAGCAATATCGACTCTTCGCCCGATTTCAATCGGGCTAGCTTGCGATAAATCGAGCGCAACCGTCGCCAAATCCGAATCTTCGCCAAAATACGGATGCGCCGCGCACAACGCTTCGTAGATAATCGCCGCCACGTCGTAGCGATTGCATTAGGGCCGCTTGGGATAGGTCTGACGCGTCGGGAAATACAATCGCTCGAGGGTGTGATGGTGACGCCCGATTTGGCGCGTCATATTCCGCCATGGGCGTATGCCGATGTGATTCAGAGCGATGAATCGGAGGCGAGTGAATCGACCGATTCGATGCCGGCACAAGGGGCAGAAACGGCAACGGAGCCAGACCAATCCGGGCCGTTTGCCGTCAACCAAGCCTTGAGCGTAATGGCGCTAAACGCATCGGTGACGAGAAAGTGCTGACCTTCGGTCGTGCCATAGTCCAGGCAACGCAATATGGCTGGCGATTCGATTTGCCGATTGAGCAATAGCGCCTGATCGAGGCGCTTCGCCGTCGACTCGGGCACAATAGCGCGATATTCGGTCATCCACACCGCCATCTGGTGGCCAAACGGTTGTTCATCGGCTCGATAAACCGTTATCAACGGAAGCCGACGCGATACACCGACGATATCGTAATAGTGCTGTAATGCCAGCGTCGTGCCCTCAAACGATTGAGCCTTCTGATTCATAGTGCGCGTTTCCCTCGCCATCCCACAAGCCCCTAATCTATTAATCGACGAGGATCTTCAGCGACGGCGTCAACGCCATCGCATAATCGCGTAGCGTCACGAGCAATACATAGCTCCCGTATCGGAGCAGATAACGGCTTTTTCGGTCTTCAATCCTTCTACGCTCGCATCTTGAACGACGACGACGCATTTATATGCACCATTGTCGGCAGCTGTATAAGCTTTCGTATAAGACGTGACAACGCCTTCAACTGCATCTGCGACCAAATCTTTACCAGCACTAATCATCGAACCATACTTCGTGTCGGCATCGGCTTTTTCGCACAAAACAGCACCTTTAACCGTAGTTTCTGCGTTTTCAGTCACGACGGTAACTTTGCCCATGATCTTATTCTTGTTATCGCCATCTGCTGTCACGAAAGAGAGTTCATCGACTTTGCACGATTTGATGCCGTTAATGGCGGTAGGCGCCGGTTGATCACCGCCTTCTTCGCCACATGTCCCCTTCGAAAAACCTTTGCAGTCTTTTGAACAACCAGGCATCCCCGTCATGCCAGAGTCTTTTTTATAGTCATTACAAGTAGCTTCTCTGATGTTTTCACCATCTTTGACCATGGTCTTGTTATCGATGATTTCACACTTCTCGCCTTCGTCCCAGTTACCATCTTTACATGTAGAGTTCGCAACTTCACATGTACCCTTTTTATAAGCCAAGCAATCGTCGGAACAGCCAGGCTTGCCGCCATCTTTTGCTACCGTTCCTGCGGGATAGTTATCCGGATTCATGTCGAAGAACTGCTGGCAAGTAATTTCCTTGCCCGTGGCAAAGATGGCATTACCACTCTTGTCGATATCGCAGATTTCTTTGTCATCCAACGCTTTGTTTCTGCATGTGGCAGGCTTCGCTTTATCTTCGCATTTGCCATCTTTGCAGAATTGATCTGCGCCACATTCTTCTGTTTTTGTGCAAGCCTTTGCATCGGCAGCAGCGATGCATTTGCCTTCGCTACAAATAGGCTTGTCGGTGGAGCAGTTAATCGATTTGTAGCACTCCTTCGTCGTGTCTCCGCCCGTCGTCT
>OQVR01001460.1_pt1 | contig 10090 bp, 8 predicted proteins | sample 1691521 | NCBI WGS metagenome assembly OQVR01 (sample SAMN03418256, study PRJEB22391) | human gut metagenome | biome: human-gut; feature: organic feature; material: feces | host: Homo sapiens | place: Tanzania | collected 2013-01
GAACTTATTCGTGAATTATTCATATTTATAAAATTAATTTTGAACAGTTACTTATGAAGAAAATCTTTAGAATGATGCTGCTGTTGACGATGATGACAGCAGCATGTGTGAGTGTGAGCAGTTGCAGCAGCGACGACAACGAGGAACCGGAGTATGTGCCGGTGGAGTCGGCTTTTTCAAAACTTCTCAAGGAAAAGCCAGTACACCATTTGTCTTACTCCCAAAACTACGGCAAGGGGTACTTTGCCCTCTATAGCGACCCGATGATGGGCAATTACAAGACCGACTACTACGTTGTATGTTTTTCGGTCTACAATGCCCCTGCTGACGATATGTATGACGGTCGTTACGAGGTGGAGCAAGCGGACGGCTCGTTATGGGGGTGGAAAGAGCAGTGGCAACCCGAATACAAGAAGCACGAACTAAGCACTTGGGATAACAACCAGCCCGTAAAAGGTGCCTGGGTAGAGATAAGGACTCTTGATAAGGGTGACGAATATGGGAAAAAGACGTTCCGCGTGAAGCTACACGTTGACGAAATGACGGAAAAGAACGGAGACTATGCTCGCAATATCAATATATCGTTTACAGGCCGCGACACGGGTCCTATGTTAGTGAACTAAAATCAGCAAAATCCGATGTTAAAACAAAAAAATATTGTACCTTTGCAGTCACGAATATGGCTATTAGCCATACTTCTGTAAAGTATAACAAAAGTTGGGCCGCTTCTGTCTGCGAGGATGGAAGCGGTTTTTTGATTTAGTCCTTTTACTTTCGCTGTCAACAAGAAGATGACGTAACCACCACAAGTAGGAGCACGTGCAGCATAGAGCCGATGACAATAGTAAAACCGTAGCGACATATATCATCCCATTCAATACTCGGTAGCTTGTAACGCTTCCATTGGTACACTTCTCGCAGCACCATTACTGGCAGCGCGAGGACACCTACGAATATAGACGCAATAAACCAACCGATAGCACCTTGTCGGTTGCGTTTGTTCTCGTCGTAGCCTTCATCGACTGTATCGAGCTTGTCTGCCTTGTAAAAGACAAAGAGCGTTGTCGCTCCCAATATGATGCAGTTCAGCAACATCAGTATTTCTCTTACATCCATCTGTACCTCCTTATTCGATTGTTATCCAAATCCGTTCTCCTCTCTCGTCAGCCGCTTTCAGCTTCGCGTACACCTTGCGAAACGTTGCCGTTGAGTTGAGCACCTTGCCCTTCTCCTTATTCTCACCGACAAGGATGCAGCCATCCGTGTCCTTCGCCGTGTTACCGCAGTGTATCAGCACGCCCTGGTAGCCAGGTGTATTGCACAACCTTGGTAGTCGGCCCTTGCAGAACTGGTACTGCGCCCGACCTCCGAAGCGTGGCGATACCGTCTTCATATCGACGAGGTATCTGCCAGTCGGAATGGCGGTTTCGCCCTTGATTTTAACTCCGCATATCTGCGCAACTGACATATTAGATGTCAGTCCTCTGTCCTTGTCTTCGAGCGTGTCACAGACATACTCGCCGTCAACGTACATCTTACCTATTGTGTACGCCTCCTTCTTTGCTATTCGTTTTACCTTGATTTCCATACTATTTTAGATTTAGATAAATAATGTTGTTACGATGTTGAGTATCGCGCAGCACTCGACGATGAACAGCCAGTAGCGGCGCTTCCAGATGCAGAGCACAGCAGCGAGCACGGCAAACAGAGCGGTAGGCAGGGCGTTGATGCTACACGCCCATGCCACGCTTGCTATCGCCGACGTGATAGCTCCGCACTTGTGTATTGTGCGCTGACTCTCGTCGAGGTACGCAGGAGCTGCGCCAACAAAGATGATGCCCACGCAGGTAAGAAAAGCCATGCACTCCAAGCCGCCCTTTGAAAGCATGAGCGGCAAGAACGATGCTCCGAGCGTCGCCATGAGCGCAGGGAAGAGCCAGTCTCTATCTGCAAGGTAGTACACCTCCGAGAGCATGGTGGGCACTCGTCTTGCCACGCAGCAGCTGAAAACGTACAGCGCAAGAGCGATGAGTATAATGATAGCCAATGTCATCATGCTACACCTCCATCTTTAGCTGTGCAGGATAGCCTGCCGTGATGTCGTACTTCTCAACCTCCTCGATGGTCGTCAGCTCGCTCACTGCCTTCTTGTGTGCTGCCGTTACGTTGAAGCACTCGTAAGCGTAGTTCTCGATGCTACGCATGAGCATTTCAGCTTGTGCGCACGGCATTGTGAAAGACATACCTTTCATCCATATTGAGATGTTTTCCTCGCCCAACGCCACCTTGTCGGCGATATTCTGACGCAAGCCCATGCGCTTATCGACATTCGGAGATGAGGGGTCGTCTTTGCTCCACGGTATAAGCATACCGTTCAGATAAAAGCCGTTGACAGCAGAAGATTTGTCGTAAGCGTCTATCTCTGCTAATAGTATCTCCTTCGCCTCTTCGAGTGTCTTGCCCTCATACTTCTTTTTGTTCTCGGCTCTGGGGTAGTCGCTGTATGCAACCACCTCATAATCCTGCAACTCCGCGTCTTTGGCGCAGTATATCTCACTCGTATAAGTGTCGCTGCCTTTAAGTATAAAACCCTTGTCTGCCGACACCTTCACGCAGCCGTTTTTCACCTCCGTAACGGTCACGTTGCCTTTCTGTTTCAGTTCTTCTATCTTCATATCATTATGCTATTATATATCCCTTTCCCGTAATTGTCGCGATGTCATCTTCCGAAAGCACAGCCTTTGTATTAGCGTGCAGTGCCAGTGTAAAGTCGGGCAAACCGTTAGCTCTGCGGTCAAACAAATTATCGACAAGACTTAGATGCACACTGTCATTCGTCCATTTTTCTAATCTGCTAAAATCAACCGTTGTGGCAAATGGAGACGAAAAAAACTCCGCACCGAGCTTTAATGTCTCAATAGTTGTGTTCCAAGAAAAGATTGATTGCATATTTTTAACTTTACACAGATTCCATCCAAGAAAATTAATATTCTTTAATTGACCACAAGTCCCCAAAAAATTCCTCATATCTGTAACATTACTTACGTTCCAGCCGCTAAGGTCTACATCGGTAAGGCTGTTACTTAGACTCAACATTCCAACGATAGTCTGTACATTTGCAGTGTTCCATTTCGTAAGACTTACCTTTTTTAGCCCACATGCAACCGCGAAAGATTGTAGCGATGTAACACTGCTTACATCCCAATCCTCCATGCCTTTTGTTTCCGTGATATGGGGACAACCTTTAAAAAGCGATATGTGTGTCATTTTAGAAGTGTTCCATGCGGCAAGACTACCAAAGCTGTCATTCGTAAGATTTTTGCAAGAACCAAGCATTCCAGTTGTTGTGTCATTTCCGCCACCGTCTAATTTTTCTGCACTATCAGTTCTTAAACTCTCAAGCCCTTTTATCTTTTTTATCCCACAGTTCCGGAACATGTTGTCAAAGTTTTTTACATTTGAAAAATCTGTCCCAGTAAGGTCTATTTCATAAAGCGATCGTGCGTTGTTAAACATCCTACTTACATCTTCTACCTGGCTGCAATCCCAATGTGTGATGTCTATCCATACAAGGGGACAAAAAGTATTCCACCCCTGCGAGAAGTTTAAATATTTCTTTGGATACAATCTATAAATCTTGCGTGGCTCAACATCAACCACCGAATTGTCTACCTTTATTGTTGCTTTCGCACAAAAAAGGACATCTACCCAACTTCCGTGCAGCTCGTCCATTCTCTTTCGTGTCTCGTCCTCCTTCTGTGACAGATTACCCAGCTGTGTAGATACGCTCGCCAGTACACCATCTCTCGTTACCTTCATCGTCAAGTCAGCCACGCCGACTTTATAGCTGACTACCACCTTTATAGCAGAGTTGCCTTTGAAGTGACTCATGTATCGACAGTAGCCGTCCTTCGGCAGTTCCGCATCTGCGTTAAGACTAACGAGCGGCGAGTATGTGCCCACCCTCGTTTCGTACACCATAGGCAGTGCGTCTACCGCAGCACCCGTCTCGTCAGTAATGACACAGCTCTTGTCCTCGGCATAGGTGTATGTGTATGTGTGTGTCACACCCAGATACGTAGCCGTAGCCGTAGCCGTTGTGCCGTCGGAGTTGTATGTGTAGGTGTAATCAATGCCGCGCGTCTCCACGCTCTGTATGTACTCTGCGAAGATGCACACGCTGTCGTCTATCACGTTCGGTTTGAACAGGTATACGTTACCTTTCTCCGCAGTGAACTCCGCAATAGCCCAGCCGCTCTTGTTTACCTTCGCACCGCTTGCCGATATAGCCTTGTTCGTCTCCTTCGCCGTCAGCACGATGTCTGGTCTGACGGTGTATGCGCCCATCGTTTCAGACAGGTGCTTCACATCGCTCACCACATCGCCCACCTCGGCATAACTTGCCAGTTGCAGTGATGTGCTCTCTCCTTTGCGGTTTGTGACGGTCAGAACATCATTAGCGAGGGTAGCATCCACATTCTCTGCTGCCACTGCCGCCGCATTGGCTTTCTCTGTTGAAGCGTCGGCTTTGGAGGTAGCAATAGTGGCTTCGCTTGCGGCATCAGAGGCTTTCTTTGTCGCTGCCTCACAGTTCGCCTTAGTGGTTGCGAGGGTGGTTTCGCGCTGTTCTTCGGCTAAAACACGGGATGCCTCCGCAGCGATTCGGGTTTCTTCCGCTTTCTTCCGCTGTGTTTCCGCCGTCTTTCTTTCCGTCTCATTAGCCTTGCGTTCCTGCTCGTCGGCTCCACGTTCACTCTCTGCTGTCTGACGTGCCGTTTCCTCGTTGACTCGCTCTGATTCTGCCGTCTGACGAGCATCTTCTTGCAGATTGCGGTTTTCCTCTGCTGTTACGCGCTGCTGTTCTGCTGCGACTCTATCGCTTTCAGACACCTTGCGTGCGCTCTCGTTACCTGTTCTTTCTGCCTCCGCAGTCTGACGCGCCGACTCCGCAGCCTCTCTCGCAGCCTCCTTGTTGATGCGCTCGGTTTCAGCCTCCAGTCGAATGTTTTCGTTCTGCTTGCGTGTATCCTCGGCTTCGGCACGCTGTATTTCGGCTTCCGCACGCTTGCCTTCATCTGCATTTGCCTTGTCGGTAGCCGTGTTTGCCGCACTTGCCGCAGTGTTCGCCTTGCTGACAGCGGCATCAACGTTTGCAGAAAGTTCCGCAAAGGTTGTTGCTCTCTGCTTCTCCGCTGCTACACGTACCATTTCGTTTGCTGTACGTACCTTTTCCGCTTCCACACGTCCTGCTTCGGCATTGGCACGCTGCGCTTCGGCTGTCTTTCGCGCATCCTCGTTGCTCATGCGCTCTACTTCCGCCGCATGGCGAGCCTTCTCACTCTCGCTGCGTCTGCTTTCTGCTGACACACGTGAGACTTCTGCTGATGCTCGTTGCTGTTCAGCCTCCGTGCGCTCGCTCTCGTTGCTTTTGAGCGTTGTGTCCGTCTGCTTTGCCGTTTCAATAGCTGTGTTGGTGTCATTGATGAGCTGCGTCAGTTCAGCCGTCGGAGGCAGGATGACAAGCGCAGTGTTCATCTCCACGCTGTCCTCGCCCTCGACAAGCTCGCCGTTGAACGCTGTGTCGCCCGACGCATTGTTATCCACAATCGCGAACTGCTCGTACTCCTTGCTGCGCCAGTCGTTGTCGAAGATTTTGCCTCGCACTTCGAGGGCGTATGTGCCTACTGATACAGCGTCGCCCTCGACACGTGCATTGATGATATTGTCCTCCGCTGTGTCGATGCTGTAGGCGAGGTTCACACGCCGATACTGGTTCACGATGTTCACAACGATGTCCGTGCAGGCAGGTAGCGGAAAAGCTACCTGCTCGCCGTTGACTATCTTCTTTACTGGTATGCGCAGAGTGAAGTCATTACCTCTAACTATTGTCTTCATATCTTATTCTTTTGGTTGTTCTTCTTCTGTTGCTGTCGGGTCGTCGGCTGTAGATTCTCCTCCTTCGTCCGCAACCGCTTCTTCTCCTTCGTCGCTGTGCGCTATTGGAGCTGAAAATGGTACGTTATATCCATTCCATACAATAGCATACGTATTGGCGTTCGAGACATATACAAATTCGCAGGTAAGGACTGCCATCCATCCGCTTTCAAGCCAGTAGGGATGATTTGCATCGCTGCCTCCGACGAGCGACGTGTAACCAATGATATTGATTGTTATCGCCGGACTTGTATTGTTTCTTACAATGAATGTCTGTCCGAGACACGTCGCCGCTTCTTCGCTTGTCACACCAAGGCTGGCATTGCTTGCGTTCGGATTGTGAAATGGCAGAATTATTGTCGGGTAGTTACCTCCTGTCTTTTTGCCGATGTCGCCCGAAAGCTCAACAAAGCTACCCGTCTTTACAAAGTTTAGTCGGATATATCCATTAATCGAGTTTTCTTCTGTGTAGCCTTCCAACTTGTCGGGGGTAATGATAGTCTTCTTCTTGCGTATCAGTCCAGAGAAGAGACCTGCGCCCACCTCCAGCAAACCGTCCTCGTTCACGCTCGCCGTCACTTCGCCGCTGTTGTTCTTGACCATGAACTTGTTAGCCGTCGCCGTGATGGTGTCATCCTCAAGGTCAATACCTGCTCTCTTTAATCCCGACTCCAGTTTGCCTGCTTCCGTCTTGTCATAAGGCGAAAGGCTCCAGCCGCCGTACTCTGTGCCCTCCATTATCATCGGGCGGCACACGTCGATAGCACCATTTCTGCGCACGGCAAGTTCAAGCAGCAGCTTCGTGCAGCCGTCGGGCACGGTAAACGTCGCAGTAAAGAGCTTCCAGTCACCTATACTCAGATAGATATTGCCCGACTTGACAACAGCACCTTCCGTACCGCCGTCAAAGCGCTTGATAGAGTAGTAAGCGCCGTTATCCATGAGACTGACAATCTTCGCCCACATGCTGAACACATACGTCTTGCCAGCCGTTACGCGCACATCCTTGAAGTACAGACCTGTATATGTGTTCGCAGTAGCGCCCGATGCACTGAACGTTGCGTAGTTTGAACCACCGACGCCGCCACCGCTTGTTATCTCTACCTTTTGCGAGTGAGCCGCCGCTATCTTTGTGATTTCATCCCACGGACGCAGCGCAGAACCTACGATGCTATTCTTTAGGTTCGTGGTCGTTTCCACCTGTAGAGAGATTTTGTCAGCGTTCTGCTCAATATTCGACATTCTGTTCTCTATCTCCTGCTTGTTCGCAGACACTGTAGAACTCAGTCCGTCAACGTTCGCCACAATCTCCGCAAACGTCATTTCCTTTGTTGTGTCGCCATCCTTCACTTTGAGTTTGAACATTGACGCAAGCGCATAAATCTCGTCGCGTGACACCACGAATATCTCCTTACCGTCGAGTGTGTAGTCGTTCACGCCCTTGTACAGCTTGATTGACGGAGAATCAGAGCCGTAAGCCGAGAGGTACAGCACCGACTGACGCGCCACATCTGTTGTATTGCCCATCTGAACAAGCTCGTCACCCACCTCTGGCTGCGAGTCGCCGTAGTTACCTCCCGACAAAGCAATAATGTCGATGTAGTCCGTACCTACCAGCATCACTCTGCGCCAGTAGTATTTGTTTTTAGCGTTCGCCGTCGTGCCTTCTTTGATGTTGAACGTCTGACAGCGCACAAGGTCGTTGACAGCAAACGGATTCGTTATCTCCTCGTCGCCTCGCTTAGTTAAGAACGAACAGCGGTAAACGTCATATCGCAAGGGTGTCGGTCCGTATTCGGGCAGCAGTGTGCCCTTTTTCAAGAAGTCAACCTTGCTAATCTTCATCGACGCAGGCGACAATACTATCTCGCCGCCTACGCTTTGCAGCTCGCGTATTACGAGCTTCACGAACTCTGCGGCCTTGCGCACAAGCAGACGGTCTACCTCCAGGTAGCTATCCTCGCTGTCAGAATACTTGCCAAGTCTGAAGCCTGAGCCGAGCGCACCCGAACGGAACGCCGCCGACACAACCTCTTTGAGGGTGGCGATGCCGTCAGAGGAGATGCCGAAGTTATTACCTCCGGTGTTCTCACCCAAAGTCAATCCTTTTATGAAACGAATAACCTCTTGCGCAGCATCCTGCTTTACTTTTGACAGCGCATTATCATCGAGAAACTTCGGAGTTACTATCTTGTCGGTAGACTCAAACTGCGTACCCGTTGTGGCTACTCCATTCACCTCGCCTTGCTCCTCAAAGGCTATTTTTCCTCCGGACACAATAGTGAGAGTCTTTGCGAAAAGTTGACGGAATTTAGTGCCAGCCTTCATCGTGATGTCCTTGAGGAAGGTCACGATACTGTCTACCGAAGAATAATTATACCACTCGCTTTCGTAGGGAATGGCACTGATTGCTTCGTCCGAGGACAAATAGCCATATACGATTCTGCCGCCTTCTTTCCAATCGCGCTGCACCGTGCCATTATCGCCCGACGAGGTTATGATACCCTGCAGAAAGACGTAATAGTACTTCTCGTCGCCTATCTGCTCTTCTTTTTCGTCCTTGCCGTAGATGTCTATCTGTTCAGACGGGAATACTATCCATGCCGAAGCATCGAGCGTCACGTCACGAGGGATGGCGGCATAGACGTATTTCTCGGTGTGGGTATTGAATACCGTTGGGGCTGCCTGCAAGGGCCAGCGTCGGTAGTTGTGTCCCGCGTCAAAGCCGATAATGTCCTTTACGTACACAAGTATCTGAGCACCGCTCATACACGATGCCTGGATATAGTCAGGATTGCCAAGGGCATTCAGTTCGATATGCAATGCCGAAGGCGAAATCCAATAGTCTTTGGTTGTCGCTTGTGTCATATATTATATTGATTTTCTGTTACGAATTTAGAAAAAAGCGTTAGTATGATACGGACATACCTAAACGCAAACGACCGCAAGAGTATGGTGACTCTTGAGGTCGCAAAAAATGTAGAGATGAGAACTAAAAGACTTATATCTTAGTACTGCCGCAGAAACTGAGTCGTGCTGTGAACGATACGCTGTACATATCAGTCTTGGTATCGTCGGCATACTTTATTGTCTCTTCCGACTCGATGGTACATGGCAGGAACTTGCCGTTAATCTTTAGCCATACGTGCTCCGACATGAGCAATTCGTGGAGATACCAAGCGAGCCATGTTTCGTCCAACGGATCGGTCTTGTAGTTCCAGCCTTCTTTGTTGCCCTGCTTGCGTACTGCCGACCGAGAGAAGGAGCGCAAGGTTTCTTTGCGTGTCACGGTATAGTTGGTGGTTTTGATGTCTACCTCCTGCGCATAACTCTTGGGTATGCTGATGCTCTCAAGCACACCGAACGAATTGATGAAGCGAAACTCCGTGCGTTGTGCTGCCTCGGAAGCAGGTAGGGCAAAGAGCTGCTGTCCGCCTACTGTCTGTGCGCCTTCTGCCGTTATGTTGTAGACTTTAGCTTCGGGTGCATCCCATGTGGCGGTTGCCAGACTTACAGCCGGACTGTACGCATCGGCATAGACAAACTGTTCGCCTACGCAAACCAGCTGAGGTGTGGTGTTAGGTTTGCGTGTCAGTCTGCCCACCTTCATGTTCTGCTCGCCCATCAAGCGGTCGTAATCAGAAAAACCACCGAAGATAGTTTGCTTCACGTCCTCGCCGGCGAGATAAGACACCGGCTCCGATTTTTTTACTTCGCCGTCAGTCATATACTCGTCGTATGCCGACACATTAAATTTTACTACGGGCATAACACCTGGCTCAGGCGAATACTCGTAGGAGTCGCGGAAGGAGCGCAGGGCAGACGAAACATCTACTTGTACCGCTTTGCCGTTTTCAGTCAATACGGGTTCGGTCATACGCACGGTTTCGTAGTTGCCGCCACTCACGTCACACTTCACCTCAAACACCATTCGGTGAAATGAAGGCGAACCACTAAGCGTGAGCGGAGTGACGGCGAACGTGATAGGGGTGCCGTTGAATATAGATCCATCAACTAACTTCAAATATGCTGCCATGTGCTTTAATTATTAATTAGTAATTAGTAATTATTGGTTGTTACTTTTTGATGTGACGATGTGTGTAAGTAACTGTTCAAAATTAATTTTATAAATATGAATAATTCACGAATAAGTTCG
>OQVR01001477.1_pt1 | contig 10034 bp, 3 predicted proteins | sample 1691521 | NCBI WGS metagenome assembly OQVR01 (sample SAMN03418256, study PRJEB22391) | human gut metagenome | biome: human-gut; feature: organic feature; material: feces | host: Homo sapiens | place: Tanzania | collected 2013-01
TCGTACAGAGTGGTAAGATCGTATATCACGAGTGCGAAGAGGAATCAAAGACAATTATCGAAACTGCACCGGAAAGCAGCAGACTATCTGAACTCCTGCCGGAAATCGAATCTATAAGACTTGATGATGTTCCTTTTAGCGTTAGAGCCAGAAATGCATTAAAGAGGGCAAATATTCAGACTGCAGATGAACTGGTCCAAATGTCCGAGAAGGATATCATGGGCCTTCGAAATGTTGGTGCCCAAACAAGAGACGAAATACTTGCGGTCATCAATGCAATAATTAGAGAAGGTAGAGCTTATTTTGATAATCTCACATCTCAATACGATCAAAAGCATGGAGATGAACCTATCGTAGAATCTGCCAGTAAAGGTTTTGACTTTGCGGTCATTGACATTTTAACAGAAAGATTTGGATTCAAGCCAGCTAAGATGACGGAATGGTTTGGGCTGTCAAGGCAAAGCGTGTATAACGCCTTGGAGAAACGATTGCCGCAGCGCAGATCTACATGGACAGGAAAGACAATTTCTGAAAGTGAACTGTCAATTCTTGCAAAACTGATCGAAAACAAAAGTTTTGACTATACTGACGACGAAGTAACCTGCTGTTGTATGAACAACAGACAGGACGATTTCGTCTGCCTTTTTATATACGAGAACGAGATCAAATGCCTCTTCCTAAAAGACTTGCCGGATGAGATTCGGGAACAAGTTGTCAGCAAAAAAATGCACATGTATACGGAGCGGGAGTTGGCCGGTGAATCTGACGGAAGAGTTATAAATGTCCTTACGAAGCCTTTCTATCGCCCGGATAATCCAGAGAGATTCAGAGCAAATGCACAGTTTCGAGGAATGACGTCGGATGAATACGCTGTTTTCATTTCCGGATATCCATACCTCGATCAGCGCAGCGTTACAGATGAGCAGATTGTTGCCTTCATGAAGGAAAACATGGTTGACGGGAAGGTGTACATCTCTTCTGATCCGAAAAACCAGTGGATTAGATCAATAGCCTCTCGGAATGGCTATACAATCAAGAGCTTTATTGAGCTTTATGGATTTGAATCACGGCTCGATGGTTCAGAGCTTACGTCTGATGCGGCGAAAGAACGTCATCGTGAAGAGCTGAGGCAATATGTTGTTCATGATAATGTTGTTTATTTCCCTACAGACTCACATATCTACAAGGTGCTTCAAACATATACCTATAAGAGTGGGACGGACCTTAACAGCTATATTCGGTCATTAGGGTTTGAAAGAACTACTGAGCGTCCCGATGTTGCTGTTGATGTACTTGAAAAGGATATGGAGGTCAGGCAAAGCGACGGTACTTTTGAAGATAAAGTTTTTGCCATGTATCCCCTCATTGGAAGCCGTATTCTGAAACCAGAAACGGTGGACAAGCTAAATGAAAATGCGAGAAAATACATTGACCTAGTACTTAGAGAACCATGGACAAAGCTCTCATTGCGCGCAGAAATGCAAATTACCCTTGCGCTGATTAACAACGCAAAGAATTGGAAGAATGAGGAGGACAGTAATTTCTGGAACTATATTACTCTCCAGTTCGGGTATCGTGACGCAAGTGGATCGGTAGTAAGACTTCTTCAGTCGTCCCTTGAGAATGCAATGAAGCGCAACCAGCGTCTTTTCTTGGAGGATGCAAATGGACGCGCTTTCAAATCAACGGTTGTGATCCATGCGCTAAGTACGAAAAAGTCGTGGATGGCTCTGTTTGATTTCCTGTTCGACTTCTACAAAAGCAACCTTAACTGGCGCGTGATTCCAAACGACCCTTTGATTTCAGTTATGGTCCACGCGCTCCAGCAAAAATTATCAGGCGGCAATGAGGAAGATGTCGAACTGACAATCAGCTCTAAGGCGTATTCATTCCAGGAAGGAATACGGAAACTGATCCTTTACCGGCCTGTCTATACGCGGAACCTGTTTGAAAGGTTAATCGGAAAAATCGATTCGCTTGTCAACTCTGAGACCAAGAAAGTCAATACATACGAAGAATTGCTCTGTGAAGAGTGGTTCAAAGAGAAGATCATTGCGATTGCAAATACAAAAAAAATCAGAGAGACAGACGCAAGTCACTCAGCGTGATGTCGCAATAGATTATTCCCGTATCCGTGCGAAGTTCATCCTGAAAAATGAAACGGACGTACAGCTCATACTCCCGGATATTCGCTTGAAGAACGAGGAGATCAAAAAGGCAACGCTTTACGTAAGCTGCAATGGCAGAGAAGTAATGCAGCAGAACCTTAGTTGGTACGGGAACGAGCTCGGAAAGACGCTAAACGGTGTCGCCGCTTCTATTTCGGTGGGTTCTCAAGAGGATAGTTTGCTGAACATTTGTGTTCGGATCAAATGTGATGACGAGTGGATCTACGACTCAGAAGAAAGCCTGCATCGTAACGTGTTGCTGTTCTACGGCGGTGCTGAGATCTCGGCAAATCAAGTCAAACGAGACCACTATACGCTCGTAGTGCCTAAAATGTCGGAGGTAAAGACAGAGAACACGGATATCGTCGAGATTGACTCGATGAAAAATGCTGGGCTGAAAGCGTTCTTCTTGGAGCTGAAGGACGGATATGTGCTTTCGGTGGATGGCCGTTTGATTGCCTTCGACAGTGAGAATGGGACAGACCTCAAGGTTATCACTCCGAGCGAATCTACATCCCTGCCAACGGTCACCATTCAGGACACAGAAGCTTTCCTCGCCTTTCGGAAGAGTACTTGTAGCATCATTCTTGGAAATCGCGATTACACGCAGCAGTTTGTCCTCTTAAAAGACGGCGAGAGAATAGAGTTTGACTCATTAGAACAGTCCGACAATGGACTCGCGTTCACCATGCCGTTTGATGGCGAACATGACACGGTACGTATTCAAGTAATCAATCTGGCAAACGAACGATTGATGTTTGACCGGACATTTGTTCTGATTTCCGAAGCAGATTGCTGCTTTAATCGTGAATTCTATTATAATGCAAGCGATTATGACGGTGCAGAATTTTATGCGGACATAGATGATTTCCATGAAGTAGTTCCTTTTGGGAAAGATGAGGCTGAAGTCCGGATACCTTTCCGTGATGGAGAACTCCATGCGGATATTCCGAAAATCACCGTGTCTGAAACCTCCGGTGCATGGTTACAGGAGCCTCAACCAGCATGGTATATCGGACATATTCCGCAGAATAGTTTTCTCAAAGTAACCACTCCAGCGAGGGTCAATGTTCAGTTTCTCGTTGGTGGCAAAGACATCCTCTATGATGGTCAGGGCTTGGTGACGATTGGAAATGTCCTACAGTCGTTCGGTGGTACAGACAGCTTCAATGACGCAGAAGTGGTGATGAGAGTTGCCGGTCAGACACAGAGTGCCTCTTATTCTCTGGCGAGAGTTTTCTTCAAGGAGCGTTTTCTGAAGCGTCCTTCCCTCTGGACAGAAGAACAAAAGCTGCTATGGGATCAAGGTGGAGTATTTATTGGTACTTCGGGCAGAGAATTCACTCTCTTGCTATCAAGTGCCGATGATAAGCTGTTTGAATTCAAGCTTAGCGAAGATACGGAGTATATCATCTTACCGGAAGATATGCCCATCGGGAACTATCAGTTTGAAATCAGTATCCAAACCGGAGGATTATTCAAAAGGGAAAAAGAAGTTGTGGCAGTCGGCGATTGTATCATCGGTGATAAAAACCTTCTACGTTTTATGAACCGCCGGATTGTTGTCGAATCTATAACAGATGAGTTCAAGGAAGAGGCCGGTCATATCCTGATACGCCCCTGCTATATTGACCAAATACAGTATTGTGGGATGGAGGATACCTCCGAAGGATACTGCCCGGTGTATAGCGGAATTCTCTACACGACTGGTTATCATGGGGAAAGGTATGAGTTCTCGTATGACGTTCACACGAACAAAAAGGGCATTACAAAAATGTTGGTGAATCCGGTTCGAATTGTGTATATCAGCAACACTGCACTGTGCATTACTGATCCAGATGGAGATGGTTTGTACTACTATAACTACTATGATCGCAGCCTGGAATCCGTAGTCTTTGCACTTACGGATCACGAATACACGAAGGCCAACAAACAAAAGTATTCCAATGCCGATCTATACTCGTATCGGACGGAAAGGGTGTAAGTATGTTTAGTCCAATAACTGCAGCAGACAACATCAAGGATGAGTTTATAGGGTACATATCGACGTTGTTCCATATTTCCGATAAGGATTACGCTGCGCAGTTTGCTGCTGCGTTGCGTGAGGAAGGTGCTATTGCAAAAGGCCCCTATCTTGACGTCAGCGACTCATATAAAATCGGAAAAAGCCTTGCTCAGATGATTGAGGAGGGCGAGGCGTCTTCACTCTTCCACAGTTTGGAGGGAGATATTCCCGATGGTGAAAAAGAGATCCAGATCAACCGTGGGCTGTATCTCCATCAGGAAAGAGCCCTTAGAAAGACAAACAAAGGTAAGAACCTGATCGTTACCACGGGAACCGGCTCTGGTAAAACGGAGTGCTTCATCATTCCGATAATCAATCACTTGCTTCGGGAGGCCGAAGAAGGTACTCTTTCATCCGGCGTGAGAGCGATTCTGATTTATCCGATGAATGCTCTTGCCAACGACCAGATGAAAAGGCTGCGCAATCTGCTGAAGAGCTATCCTGAGATTACTTTCGGCGTCTATAACAGCAGCACAAAGCAAAATGAACAGGACGGGATTGCTGAATATGGTAAGGTGTACAAGGATGCAAATGGACGTCCCCTGAAGCCGCTGAAAAATGAGATCGTTTCTCGCGATCAGATGCAAAAGACGCCTCCGCATATCCTCGTGACGAACTATGCCATGCTTGAGTATATGATGCTCAGGCCCAAGGATGACCTGGTCTTTTCCAGAGCGAAACTGCGTTTCCTTGTCCTTGATGAAGCACATATCTATCGGGGAGCGACGGGAATGGAAACGTCCCTGCTGCTGAAGCGGCTTAAAGCACGAATCAGCAACCCGGCAAATGTCCTCCATATTCTCACCAGCGCCACGCTAGGCGGAAAAGAAGCGGATGATGATATCGTCAAGTTTGCGGAAACGCTGTGCAACGCATCTTTTTATGCTGAGGATATTATCAGGTCTCAAAGTGTGGTTCCGTCTTATGATAGGGAACCTGTCGATGTCCCCCTGTCTATGTTTGCGGAGCTTATTGATCCTCAAAAGCCCCTGAATGTCATTGCTGATGATTATGGGTTTCCAATTCCAGATGGTATTCCCGACGCTGAGTATCTTTATGATCTGTGCGTTAGTGCCTCAGTTTATCGAGACCTCCGCAGAATAACAAGTCATCCTATGACGATTCCCGAGATAACGAGAGCACTCAGAGCAACCCACAATGTGACCCAGCAGGATGTTGTAAACATTATTGGAGTGGCTGCGCAAGCTTCCAAAAACAAGTCTGCCTTGATAAAAGCGCGTTACCACATGTTTGCAAAAGCGCTTGAGGGCGCATATGTTACGCTTGGTCAAAACAAAAAGTTGATGCTCAACCGAAACAGGAGCATTACGATAGGCGACGAAAATTGGAAAGTGTTCGAGTGTGCGATCTGTGATGATTGCGGAAGAGTAGCAGTAGCCGGAAAAGAAGTGGATGGAAAGCTTGAGTTTGCAAACAGCTCTTACGATCCTGAAATTGAGTATTACCTTCTCAGAGACAGTCGAGATATCGACTTGGATTTGGATGAGGAAGACGAAGATGACACAGAGGAAATCGGTAAAAATGATTATATCCTGTGCTCAAAATGCGGTGCCCTTATTCATGAAAGTTTGAAGGCAGACCCTCCCTGTACATGTGGGCTAACCCACTATGTAAAGCTTAGGAAAGCAAGAAAAAGCGGTTCGCGCGGAGATGGAAAATGCCCGAGCTGCAATTTTGGCACATTCAAAACCTTCTACTTGGGATATGACGCGGCAACAGCAGTTCTTGGCACCTCGTTGTTTGAAGAATTGCCGGAGAGCGAGAAAGTTCTCAAGAGCAAGAAAAGCGCACAGCCGGTTAAAAAGAGCTTGTTTGGAGCTGCAAAGCAAGGCGCTCAGGTTGATATTGTCCGCCGCAAGAGGCAATTCCTTTCTTTCTCCGACAGCAGAGGAGAGGCGGCATTTTTTGCGTCGTACATGACGGCGGCCTATAGTGAGTTCCTTCGCAGGCGTGGCATCTGGCATGTTGTTGAGAAGAACAAAGAAAATATGGCAGCGCATCCTTGGGAAATCCAGCACTTTGTGGATGAACTCACATCCTATTTCGATTCATGTAGAACATTTGCTGAACCGGGAGACAAAGGCGTTGAGAATTTAACGGCGACGAGCCGAAAAAACGCATGGATCGCCGTCCTGAACGAGATGGTCAATGCACGCCGAAGCACCAGCTTGGCTTCTTTGGGCATCCTCAAGTTCAATTATAAAGGGAACGCCGAGGAAATTATGTCGGGTGTTGCTGAAGCCTATCAACAAAAAGTTGAAGATGTGAAGGCTCTCTTCGATTTGCTTGCCATGGAAATTGTTTACCATGGCGCATTGGAGGGAGACTGTGATTTGACCGATGATGAGCGGGAGTACATTTTCTATACTCCAAAGCCCAAACGAGTAAAGCGCTGTAAGGATATGGACAAGGATAAGAAAAAGTCTTACCTTGCCGGTTGGTCTGCTGCCATTAGGAAAAACGGTAGTCTTCTGAAGAACGGACGTCTCAAGCGTGTTATGAGTGTTTTGAATCTGGATGAGGCATCCGCAAACGAGTTGCTGCAGATGTATTGGGATGAGGTTCTTAGAGGCGAGGAATCTCTTTCTACCGCCGGAAACGATGAGTTCTATTTCAGCACAGAGCGCTTTACTGTTAGCTCTGGAACGGAAGATATTCCGATCTATGTGTGTGATGTCTGCGGGAAGACCACCACGATGAACTGTAAAGACATGTGTACCACGCTCAAATGCGGCGGCCATCTTCGTCGGATCACGCATGATAGTCTTTTAAAGGATAATCACTATGCAAAACTCTATCAATCTTCTCTCATGCAGCCGCTTCACATTAAAGAGCATACGGCACAGCTCGGACGCGAGGAACAACAAAAGTACCAGGAGATGTTCGTCAACAAAGAGATCTGCGGAATATGCCTCCTTCACCGGCAAACTATGTGCAAAGAGCAGGACGCGCAGGTCGCGGTAAAAATGCAGCGGCGTTCTCACTTACATATGCTAAGCTCAGTTCCCACGACTTTACCTATTTCAAGAATCCGGAGAACATGATTACCGGCAAAATCGGTGTGCCGTTGTTCACAGTTCGTAATGAGAAAATTATACTGCGGCATATCTTTGCCGTCGCGTTGAGCGACTTCTTTGCAAAACAGGTTGATGTATACAATTCAAACAACGCCGATGTACTGCTGAGCGGGGACGGTTGGGAACGTTTCTGCGCGTACTTGTCAAGTAAACCAGAACATTTAAAGGATGTTCTGAAGGCATCCATTCCCGAATCTATGCACAGAGTTATGGGAATCAATGATTTCTCATGGACAGAGAAACTTGTTGGCAAAGACGGCGTTTTGAAAGTCGCTGTGGATGAGTTTCGCGGGACTGTTCAATACTACATTGATGAATACCGGCGCCTTCTTGCCGAGGGATTGACGCAACAAGCCGCGGCGGTCGAGAAAAAGCTATGGTCTTATCGTCGAGGGAAAGAGGACAATCGAGGAAGGAACGAGCTTATCGAGTTCCTCGTAAGGAATAATGTCCTGCCAAAGTACGGGTTCCCGGTAGATACTGTCGAACTGTATCAAAACACGAATGCTGCCACAGATAAGAAGCTACAAATGGTCCGCGATCTGCAATTGGCAATCTCCGAGTATGCACCGGACTCTCAGGTGGTGGCAGATGGCAAGCTTTATACAAGCCGATACATCCGAAAGTTGCCTCAGACCACCGGACAAGATTGGGAAACTGCATATATTGCTCAGTGCAACAACCCTTCGTGCATGACTTGGAATCATAGACTGATGGAGCCCGATGAGGGAGGAGAACCTTGTGTTTCCTGTCATGAGATCATTTCGAAATCCAGATGGAAGCAGGCTATTGAGCCGAGAAAGGGCTTTGTAGCAGACGCAAAACCGAAGGACGTCCCTATGCGAAAACCAGATAAGGCGTTTCGCAGTGATGACTTCTATATTGGCGACGCTCAGCGGCAGGTCATGCAGAAATACGCCTTCGTCATGAAGGACGGCAATCGTTTCCAGATGGAAACGTCCATCAATGACTCCCTTATGGTCGTTTGCAACGATGATTTCTATGTCTGCCCACATTGCGGTTATGCTGAAAGCACCATGGAAAACATGGAAGTGGCTGGGTTTAATTCCCACCAGAAAACCCTGGAGAAGAAACACATTACTCCATGGGGAAAAAAATGCGAAGTCAAACTGGTCAAAAATAAGCTCTGTCATGTTTTCAAGACGGATGTTGTGCGATTGGTTTTCTCGACACCACAGGCCGGCAATCAAGAAGTTATGCTGTCTGTCATGTATGCGCTATTAGAAGCTCTGTCTTCCGTCATGGATATTGAGAGAAACGATATTAAGGGCTGCCTCCACAAGATCGTATATGACAACAAGCTGATTTATGCCATCGTTCTTTACGACGCTGTTGCGGGTGGTGCTGGCCATGTAAGAAGACTCGTTACTGAGGATGGCCGCTGTTTCCGACAAGTGGTTGAGAAGGCTATTGCTATCACAAAAGGATGCAATTGCTCGCCTTCGTGCTATAGCTGCCTTAGAAACTATTACAACCAGAAAATACATGACCTTCTTAACCGCAAGTATGCTTATGATTTTCTGGAGAACTACTATGGCGAGTTAGAACCAATAACTAATGAAGAATTTGAAAACGGCGAGTTGTATAACGTATAAATAGTGCCATAAATAAACACGATAAGGCGTTCCAACTTGACCGTCATCAGTGCGGCTTGCATTAAGAAATGTATCAATCGCTTGACTTTGCTGCCCATTTAGGCAGATCAGTTGCGCATTAGCATTAAATTGTAGTCCTGTCAGAGCGGAATTTCTACCAAGACGGGATAGGTCTTTGGTGATACAGACAGCCACCCGTTCCGCTTCAATTTCCGCAAGCATCGCTTGAAAACCGGGGCGGTCATAGGTCACACCGCTCACGCCATCATCCACAAAAAATGTGGGATTCGGGAAATGGTGCTCCCGTGCATACCGCAAAAGCATATCCTTCTGAGACGAGATTTGTCAAGGTATGTTTTTGCAAAGGAGTGTGCAATTCGCATTGACAAGCAGCAAAAAGAATGCTATAATAATGTCGTTATCGATAATGGCATTATTATTTGGACACAGAGGAGTGACGACATGGCCAATAAGGACCATTCCCTGGATGATGGGATCATTCAGGCTGCCTATTCGGAGTTTCTTGCTTACGGTTTTCAGAAAGCCTCTCTGCACAAGATCGCTGAAAAAGCCGGTGTCACAACGGGAGCGATCTACACAAGGTACAAAAACAAAGATGCGTTGTTTGGCAGTTTGCTTCAGGACTTTTTTGAGACGATGAGAACCTTGTTTACACCCGTTGCCGAAGAATACGAAAAAGCAAAGCACAGCGCACAGCCGGAGGCGATCCTCCGGGCCATCAAAGCCGAGGAGCGCGTCTATTTTCAACTGCTGACCGAGTACTATGACAACTGCACTTTATTTTTCTGCCGCAGCGATGGCAGCTCGGTTGAAACCATGCTGCATGAATTGATGGATCAAAAAGCGGAACAAACCGTGGAATTCTTTTCGCAGATCTACGGAAAAGCACCAAATGCCGATGCAATCCGCCTTTTAATGGGCTCCCAGTTCTGGTACTTTCGTCAGCTGCTGGAGAGGCCTATGGAGGAAGACAAAATGCTTGCCTGCTTACAGGCGGTCCTCGATTTCACCAATGCCGGATGGCGGCAATTATGTAACAGCCTCGTCAGCTCCGCCCTGCCGTTTA
>OQVR01001483.1_pt1 | contig 9986 bp, 7 predicted proteins | sample 1691521 | NCBI WGS metagenome assembly OQVR01 (sample SAMN03418256, study PRJEB22391) | human gut metagenome | biome: human-gut; feature: organic feature; material: feces | host: Homo sapiens | place: Tanzania | collected 2013-01
CATGCCCTTGCGGTCGATACCTCTAATCTGGATAGTTGCATCAAAGAACAATACCTTGTGCATATCCCATTTAGCATCAAGGATGCGATTGCCGAAACTTGACTTTAGTCGGTTGGCAACAGGGCACGCACGGTTGTGTATCTCCACTTGGTTTTTGTTGTCGATATATCCCAGTATGTCGTCGCCAGGAATAGCATGACAGCAAGTAGGAAGGATATACATGCCGATGGTCTTCTCGGAGATTACGCAAGGAATCTTCTTGTTGAATTCTTTGCTTACCACAAGCTTCTTGTCGCTTGGTGGCACAGTCTCCTTCTTCTCTTTGCCTTTATTAAGGAAAGGTACAAACTTTCTCCATCCTCCGCCAGAGCTTTCGCTCTTTTGGCTCTTACCATGGAGCTCGTTGATATCTTTTTCGCCAAGTATGATAGTTCTGTTGCCTAATCCAAGGAATAAGTCTTCAGGCTTTTGCACGCCATGGAATGAACAAAGCTTATCGAGAACAGATGTTGAAAGCTCTATTTCATTCGTCTGGAGCCATTGCTTGAGAGTTTCTTCGCCCTTCTTCTGAGTCTCGCGGTTGTCGCGGCGTAATATTGCTTGTATCTTTGCCTTAGCCTTTGCTGTAGAAACAAAGTTTATCCAGTCTGGCTGTACATGTTGCGACTTAGAAGTAAGCACTTCTACCTGGTCGCCACTATTGAGTTTATGGCTTAGCGGTACGAGCTTATGGTTTACTTTGGCTCCGATACAATGGCTACCAAGGAAGGTGTGTATTTGGAATGCAAAGTCGAGGACAGTACAGTTGGCAGGCATCGTCTTCACCTCGCCCTTAGGAGTAAACACGAATATTTCAGATGCAAAAAGGTTGAGCTTTATAGCATCGAGGAAGTCCATGGCATCAGGCTGTGGGTCGTCGAGAATCTCCTTGATAGTGCTTAGCCAATCGTTGAGCTCGCCATCGTCTTCATGTCCATCGTTTCCATCTTTATATTTCCAATGCGCAGCAAAACCTTGTTCTGCTATCTCGTCCATACGGTCGCTACGAATCTGTACCTCAATCCACTTACCCTGCTTAGACATCAAAGTGACGTGGAGAGCCTGATAGCCATTTGCCTTAGGATGGTTGAGCCAGTCGCGCAGACGGTCTGGATGGCTCTTGTATATTCTGCTTATTGCAACATAAATGTTGAAACATTCGTTGATTTCGTTGGCGCGCTCTTTAGGAGTAAAGATGATGCGCACGGCAAGAATATCATAAATCTCATCAAACGAAACATGCTTGTTTTGCATCTTATTCCAAATAGAATAAGGACTCTTCACTCTTGCCTTGATTTCATATTGTATGCCAAGAGAGTCGAGGGCTGCACGAATAGGAGTGGTGAAGTCTTTGAAGAGCTTTTGGCGTTGCTCTTCCGACATAGAAAGCTTATTTGTAATATCCTTATATTCTTCAGGATGCTCATACTTGAAGCTAAGGTCTTCAAGTTCAGTCTTTATCTTGTTGAGTCCAAGACGGTTGGCGAGAGGAGCATAGATATACATCGTTTCGCCAGCAATCTTGTATTGCTTGTTAGGAGCTTGCGAAGCCAAAGTGCGCATGTTGTGCAGACGGTCGCAAATCTTAATCAATATCACTCGGATATCGTCGCTCATAGTGAGCAGCAACTTCTTGAAGTTTTCGGCTTGAGCCGAAGCCTTGTCTCCGAATATACCACCACTAATCTTGGTAAGTCCGTCTACAATCATAGCTATCTTCGAACCGAAGATATTCTCGATGTCTTCTACCGAGTAGTCGGTATCTTCGACAACATCATGCAGGAGTGCGGCACAAATACTTGTTGAGCCAAGTCCCATCTCCTCGCATGCTATCTGCGCAACGGCAATAGGGTGCATGATATATGGTTCGCCCGATAGTCGTCTCACACCTTTGTGTGCTTGGCGGGCGAAGTTGAAAGCCTTGGTGATGATATCCACCTTTTTGCGATGAGGAGAATCGAGATAAGTCTTCATGAGCTTATCGAAAGCCGCGGTTATCATCTTGTCGTCGGCAATTTCTCTCTCTTTGTTGATAGTGTCCTGATTGTCCATTGTCATGTCCTCCAAAATTTATTATTGTTGTTTGGACCACGTGATAATAAGATTATAATTGATGGTTAGTGTGGGGCGTGGGGCAAGCGAAGGATTATTTCACCTTCAGCTTTTTGCCAGCCCTGATGCCTGAGCCCTTAATACCATTGAGCCTCTTTAGTTTAGCTACAGTTGTATTGTTGCGAGCTGCGATAGCACCAAGAGTGTCACCCTGACGTATGGTTACGCTCTTTGTTCTTTTTCTACTTTTACGGCTCTTGCTTCTTTTGCTTGAAGAGTGGCGTGACGATCTTGAGTCTTTGTAAGCTAAGTTGCTTGTGTTTACGCTAACCTCAGCACGCTTTGTAGTAACGTTCTCAGGAACATAAGCATAGATAGAATCCTGATTGTCGATAAAAGCTATTGTCTTTGACTCAGGCAAACGGATAGCAGAAGGTTTGTAGCTACCGTTTACGATGTTGCGACGGTATTGTGGGTTGAGGTTTGCTATCAGATCTTGAGGAATGTTGAGCACCTTTGATATCTGCTCAAAGTGTACGTCGCGGTCTACCATAACGGTATCTGTCTTTACAGGCAAAGTTGTTGTCATTGGACAGATGTTGTGGTCGCAATAGTAGTTCATGATATAGTTGGCTGCGATAAATGCAGGCACATATCCGCGAGTTTCCTTTGGCAAGTAAGGGTATATTTCCCAATAGTCCTTAGCGCCATTAGCTCTATGTATAGCCTTGTTGATGTTGTCTGGTCCGCAGTTGTAGGCTGCGATAACGAGGTTCCAATCGCCGAATATCTTGTAGAGGTCGCTAAGATAGTTGGCTGCAGCATACGATGACTTCACAGGGTCGCAACGTTCGTCGACCATAGAGTTTACCTCAAGTCCATATTGCTTACCTGTGGTAACCATAAACTGCCAAAGACCTGTAGCGCCAACTCTTGATACCGCTTTAGGGTTAAGAGCCGACTCTATAACAGGCAAGTATTTCAGTTCGAGAGGCAAACCATAGGTTTCGAGAGCCTGCTCGAATATAGGGATGTAGAAGTTTTGTGCTCCGAGCATATAGCTTACAGAGCGACGCAAGCGACCACTATAGCGGTCAATGAACTGCTGTACCACCTCGTTGTATGGCATCTCTATGATAGTAGGCATGCGGTTGAGGCGTTGTTTGTAGGTGTCCTTGTCGTATACAGGGTTCACGTCCGACATATTGCAGTTGTTGTCGGGCTTCAGATAAGTCTTTGCGTTGTAGAGGTTGAGCAAGCTGTCAAGCTCGTATGTCATGGCTTCGGGTACTTCAAATTCTTCCTCGTTGCCTTCTTCGTCAGTAACAATTATTTCTGTGTCATCGTTTTGAGCAGACATGAAGCTTGGCATGCAAAACATCATGGCGGCTGCTATCAAAAATGTTTTCTTCATTATGTTTTTTATATCTGTAGAATTCGTTTATGTTCTTTTATGTTGTTTAGCTATATGGCATATATATAATAAGGTGTAAGCGGCTCTTATATATTATATATAATAAGGTGTAGTCTTCATCAGAAGTTTAGACTACAGCTCACACCCAACGATGTATGTCGGCTACCTGTGAAATCGGTCTTGCTGCTTATCACAGCAGGCGACACTCTCATACTCAAGTCGTGGCTGATGTCGAATTCTGATAGCGAGGCATCTACGTAGGCATCTATCACAGAAAATGCGTAGACTCCAAGCATACAGAAGAAACTCATATCGCGCCAACGACGGTATCTATCCTTACGCTTCTTGAAGATAGTCTTCCAGCGTTCCATATTCTCAGCCGTTATCTGATTGCCGAGATGTAGAAATTGGTTGTAGCTCTCCGTTGTAGGGTCGTCGTCCATGATGTCGAGATATGCTTGCGAATAGTCGCGATACATCATGTTGTTCCATCTCATGGCGTAGGCGCATCCTACGAATCCGCCATAGATGATAGGCAACTTCCAGTATTTGCGGTTGTATATCTGTCCTGCTCCTGGCAGAACGATGGCAAGCCACATGGCACGCTTGGTGTCAGGACGCCATGTGGACCAGTCGCGCTTGGGCTTCTTGGTAGCAACCTGGAGCATACTGTTGAGCTTGAGACTGTCTTTGGCAGAAAATGTTGTATCTGCAGGTGCCACTACGGCAGGCTGATCTTCGTCTGCAGTGGATTGACTGGCTGTGACAGCCTTCTGTGCCTGAGCAGCCCAGGGTAGGCTGGTCAACAAGACTGATATACAAATATGTGATATTTTCGATTTCACCTAATTAGTTTTGTTTTAATTGGTCGAAAACGTTCATGATGTGCTCTAATTCCTCCTCGTTGGCAAAGGGAATGCTGATTTTTCCCTTGCCCTTGGGTGAGCAGGTAAACTGAACCTTGGTGTTGAGGAACTGCGAGAGGCGGTTCTTCAGCAGGGTGAACTCTTCGGGCAGTTCGGCTTTCCCCTTGATTACCTTTCTGGCTGTCTCGTTGTCCTCGCTGTCCTTTATTTGCTGTACCATCTCCTCTCCCTTGCGTACAGAGTAGCCGTTCTTCTGAATTTCATGGAACAGCTTGATCTGAAGTGAAGGGCTGTCGAGTGCCAAGAGGGCGCGGCAATGGCCCATGTCGATTTCTTTCTTCTGAAGTGCCATCTGTACCTGAGCTGGCAACTTGAGCAGGCGCAGGTAGTTGGCTACAGCAGCGCGGCTTTTTCCCACGCGCTCGGCTATCTTCTCCTGAGTCATCTCGTTGTTCTCCATCAGGTGCTCGTATGCCAAAGCTATTTCTATGGCGTTGAGGTCCTGGCGTTGGATGTTCTCGACGAGTGCCATCTCCATCACACTCTCATCGCTGATGGTACGGATATAGGCTGGTATGGCTCTCAGGCCAACCAACTGGGAGGCACGCCAGCGACGCTCACCTGCGATAATCTGGAAGCGGTTCTCTGCCACCTGTCGCAAGGTGATGGGCTGAATGATGCCTATGGCCTTGATGCTTTCTGCCAACTCATGGAGTGCTTCGTCGTCGAACTCGCGACGAGGCTGGTTGGGGTTGGCTTCTATCTGGTCGAGAGGAATCTCGTTGATGGTACTGCTGCCCTGTGTGCGCACTCCTTCGGTAGAGATAAGTGCGTCGAGACCTCGTCCCAGGGCATTGCTCTTGGTTCCGTTATTGTATTTCTTGTGTACTGCCATTTTCTATTTCTTAGTAAGGAGTGAGTCTTTCTTCACTCTTTTTTCTTACTTTATGAGTTCTTGTTGATAATTTCTTTTGCCAATGCCAAGTGGTTCTTGGCGCCGTTCGACTCTGTGTCGTAGAGGATGACGGGAAGACCGTGGCTTTGACTCTCGCTCAGCTTCACGTTGCGCTGAATGACGGTCTTGAACACCAACTCCTGGAAGTGTCGCTTCACCTCGTCGTAAATCTGGTTGGCCAGACGCAGACGGCTGTCGTACATGGTAAGCAGGAAGCCCTCAATCTCGAGCTTGGTGTTGAGCTTGCTCTTGATAATCTTTATCGTGTTGAGCAACTTGCTGATGCCTTCCAGGGCAAAGTATTCGCACTGAACAGGAATGATGACGCTGTCGGCTGCTGTCAGCGAGTTGACTGTGATGAGTCCCAGAGATGGCGAGCAGTCGATAAGGATGAAATCATACTCGTCGCGGATAGGGGCGAGCAGATTCTTGATAACCCTTTCGCGGTTCTGCAGATTGAGCATTTCTATCTCTGCACCGACAAGGTCGATGTGGCTGGGGATGATGTCGAGTCCATCAATATCGGTGGTATAGATGGCATCACGAACATCTGCATGGTCGATAATGCACTCGTACAGAGAGCAGTCTACCTCCTTGATGTCTACTCCTAAGCCGCTGGAGGCATTTGCCTGTGGGTCGGCATCTACTACAAGAACCGACTTCTCCAGTGTGGCCAATGATGCTGCCAAGTTGATGGTGGTTGTCGTTTTGCCGACACCGCCTTTCTGGTTGGCCAATGCGATTATTTTTCCCATATTCTTAATTTTCTATATTAAAAATCATCACAAAATTTCTGCAAAGATACATATTTTATGCGAGAAAGACGTTACTTTAAAGGTTTTTTCGTACTTTTGCACCAAAAAGAGCGATATTTTTATGGAAAATAAGAAACCTTTAATATTAATATCCAATGATGACGGCTATCATGCCAATGGCATCAAGACGCTTGTTGGATTTCTGAAAGACTGGTGTGAGGTGCTTGTGGTGGCTCCTGAGAGTGGACGGTCGGGCTATGGATGCGCCTTCTCGGTAACATCACCACTGCTGTTGAAACGCAGACACAACATGGGCGAGGAGGTGGAAGTGTGGTCGTGCTCAGGAACGCCTGTCGACTGTGTGAAGATAGCTCTCGACCAGTTGTTGGATTCTCGTGTTCCCGACCTGATACTCAGTGGTATCAACCATGGCGACAACTCGAGTGTGAACAATCATTATTCGGGCACAATGGGCGTAGCCAAGGAAGGCTGCATGAAGTATATTCCCTCGGTGGCGTTCAGTAGTTGCAACTATGATGTGAACGCCGATCTGTCACCCTTGCGCGACGGAGTGATAAGCATCGTGAAGCGAGTGCTTCGTGAAGGACTGCCCAAGGGAACTTGTCTTAATGTCAACTTTCCCGTCAATCCTCCTTTCAAGGGCTTTAAGGTTTGCCGTATGACATGGGGCTCGTGGATCAATGAAGTGGTGAAGGAGCATCATCCTCGGGGATATGACTATTACTGGATGGTGGGCGACTACCGTAATGATGAGCCTGAGGCTACGGATACTGACCAGTGGGCGGTGAACAATGGCTATATTTCCATTACGCCAACCAAGATTGATGTTACGGATTATGATTGGATTAAAAACTTCGAACTCTAAAGTTCAAAGTTTTAAAAGAAAAGTATCATGAAGTATTATTTGATAGTAGGAGAGGCAAGTGGCGACCTGCATGCTAGCAGGTTGATGCACTCTCTGAAAAATATTGATGAGTTTGCTGAGTTCAGATTCTTCGGAGGCGATTTGATGGCTGCCGAAGGAGGCACTCGTGTCAAGCATTACAAGGAACTTGCCTATATGGGCTTTGTTCCTGTGCTTCTGCATCTTCGCACCATCTTTGCCAATATGAAGAAGTGCAAGGAGGATATCGTGAAGTGGAGACCCGATGTCGTAATCTTAGTAGATTATCCGGGATTCAATCTGAATATCGCTAAATTCTTGAAAAAGAAGACGAATATTCCGGCTTACTATTATATTTCGCCTAAGATTTGGGCGTGGAAGGAATGGCGCATCCGCAGCATCAAGCGCGATATCGCCGAACTCTTCTCCATCCTGCCTTTCGAGGTTCCTTTCTTTGAGAAAAAGCATCGCTATCCGATTCATTACGTGGGCAATCCTACGGCAGAGGAAGTGGCTGGGTTCAGGGCTTCTTACAAGCAGACGGCCTTGGAATTCTGTCAGGAGAATAATCTTGACGTACATCGTCCGATTATCGCTCTGCTTGCCGGAAGCCGATTGCAGGAAATCAAGGATAATCTGCCTGCAATGATTGAGGTGGCTGAGCGGTTTGAGGATTACCAGATGGTGCTTGCCGGAGCTCCTTCCATAGAGGACGCTTACTACGAGAAGTTCCTGAAGGGTACGCCTGTCAAGCTGGTGCGTAACAAGACCTATCCGCTTCTGGCCCATGCTACGGCTGCTTTAGTGACGAGTGGTACGGCAACGTTGGAAACGGCGCTTTTCGAGGTGCCTCAGGTGGTTTGTTATGAAACGCCATTGCCTCGTCTGGTTCGTTTTGCGTTTAAGCATATAATGTCGTGCAAGTATATCTCGCTGGTGAATCTGATAGCTGATAAGGAGGTGGTTCAGGAAATGTTTGCCGACCGTTTTAAGGTGGATGCTATCGCCGACCAGCTTTATCAGATTCTTCCTGGTAAGGAGGGTAGGGAACGTATGCTTGCCGAGTATCGTGAGGTGAGAGAGCGCTTGGGCAATCAGGTGGCTCCGGATGAGGCTGCTGCCATCATGTTTGATTTGCTGGTAAAGCGCAGGGAGATGCTTCTCAAATTGGCTAGAGAAAGAGCGGAAGCCGAAGCCAAGGCTGCTGCCGAGGCCGCCGAACGTGCAAGATTAAAGGCTTTGGCTGAGGCTGAAGCGGCGAAGAAAAAAGCTGAGCAGGAAGCGGAAACTGCAAGATTGAAGGCTGAGAAAGAAGCGGAATTGGCTAGGAGAAGAGCCGAGGAAGCCAGAAGGCTTGCCGAAGAAGAAGCCGAGCGTGCCCGACTGGCAGAAGAACAGCTCAATCAGTCGCAGCAGGAAGAACTGAAATAATATAATGTTATAATAAAAATCGCAGCACACCCAGAAGGGGCGAGCTGCGATTTTTTATTGTTTTTATCCGAAAAGTTGGAGACTGTAGAGGTAAATCACCGCTGCCGGTATTGCCATGAGCGATGAATCGAAACGGTCGAGCATGCCGCCATGGCCTGGCAGGATGGTTCCGCTATCCTTCACACCCAGCGTACGCTTGAAGAGACTCTCTACCAGGTCGCCCCAGGTGCCGAAGAAGGCTACAACCACTCCAAGACCCACCCAGCCAGGAATGCTCAGGCGATGGGCTGCACCGTCATTGGCAATGTAACCGATGATGACGGCTGCGATAATCACGAAGATGCCACCGCCAATGCTGCCTTCCCAACTCTTAGCCGGACTGATGCGAGGAAACAGCTTGTGCTTGCCGAAAAGCGAACCGCTGCAGTAGGCACCCGTATCATTGGTCCAGAGGAAGATGAAGATGCTCAAAGGCAAGAGCATGTCATAATGTATCTGGCCGTCGAATGCCGAAGTCTCGAATGCCAAAACGTTAATCATCGAGAATGGTAGGGCAATATACATCTGTGGAAGCATGGTGTAGGCCCAGTCGTTGATGGCATTCTTGTTGCCCGTGTAAAGCTCTGCAATGAAGAGATACACGATGGTGAGCAGATAAGGTACGAATACCACGAAGTTGCTCACGATGCCTGTGCGGAAACCTGCCACGGCTAGGAAGAAATAAACGCCTGCCACGGTGGTGATGAAGCGGTTCACGCAGATGTCTTCCTTCTGGTTTACCAGTCCGCAATACTCCCAGATGCTAAGTCCTGTAATCAGGGCGAAGAGGAACACCATCGCCCTTGGATTCAGGAAGCAAGAAACCATACAGGCGACGAAGAGTACGCCTGTAATGGATCTTATCACTAGATTTTTCTGTTTATCAGTCATAGGTTTGCCTATTTTTCGTTATTATTCTCGTTTTCTGAAGAATCCTTGGTTTCAGAAGAAGCCTTAGTCTCAGAAGAAGCCTCTGAAGAAGTCTTGGTCTCAGAAGAAGCCTCTGAAGAAGCCTTGGTCTCAGAAGATGACTTTGAAGAATTTTTTGAAGATTCCTCAGAAGAACCCTCAGAAGCATTCTCTTCTGTCTGCTTCTTGGCCTCTTCGTGCTCCTTGATGGCAGCTTGAACCTCAGGCATGTCCATCACGGCATCGTCAATCTTAGGCTGCTCGTCTTCCATGATTTCCTGCGAGCGGCTCAGCCATGGGCGCTTGCCGAAGATGTGCTCCACATCCTCTGCCATGATCACCTCTTTCTGAATCAGCAGTTCGGCAAGGGCATTGTGACCCTCCTTGTGCTCCATCAGAATGTTCTTGGCACGGGTGTATTGCTCGTTCACCATCTGTAGAACTTCCTTGTCTATCTCGCGAGCTGTGGTCTCTGAGTATGGACGCTGGAACGAATACTCATTCTGGTTGTAATAGCAGATGTTTGGCAGGCTCTTGCTCATACCCAGGTAAGCCACCATGCCATAGGCACTCTTGGTAGCACGCTCCAGGTCGTTCATCGCTCCGGAAGAGATATGACCGG
>OQVR01001489.1_pt1 | contig 9967 bp, 8 predicted proteins | sample 1691521 | NCBI WGS metagenome assembly OQVR01 (sample SAMN03418256, study PRJEB22391) | human gut metagenome | biome: human-gut; feature: organic feature; material: feces | host: Homo sapiens | place: Tanzania | collected 2013-01
ATACCCAGGGTGTTGCCCTGGGCTAGGAGCTTCTGCCCTTTCAGGGCGTGTGGGGGCTTACTTGCGAAAGCTCAATTATTTAATATCTGTTCCGTCCGCTGCATTGACAGTACATTTCCCTTTCTGCCAGTAGTCTGCTGGGAGAAGATTATTAGTCTTCAATGCATCGTAAGCAGTCTGGTCCTTTACTATGAGAGTGCGACCGGTAGTGGTACTTGTTCCTGCGTCGGTTAACCAATCTGTGAAATAATCACTCATTTTATTATGGCTTGGTGCTAACATCTTAACTGATTTCAAATTCTTGCAATCATAGAACATTCCACTATAGCAGCTTTCCGCTAATGTTGTAGCAGACAATGTGGGGGCAGATTTGAGACTTGTACAACGGGAGAACATTTCACGATAGCAGCTTTTCGCTAATGTTGTAGCTGGCAATTCTGGTGCTTCTTGAAGATTAGAACATCCTATGAACATACCTTCGTAGCAGCCTTCCACTAACGTTGTAGCCGACAATTTCGGGGCAGATGTGAGACTTGTACAACCATAGAACATTCCAGTATAGCAGCAAATTGCTAACTCTGTAGCAGACAATGTGGGGGCAGATGTGAGACTTGTACAACCAGAGAACATGCTACTATAGCAGCCAAGCGCTAACGTTGTAGCAGGCAATTTTGGGGCAGATGTGAGACTTTTACAACCAGAGAACATACTATAATAGCAGTTATCTGCTAATGTTGTAGCAGGCAATTCTGGGGCAGAGGTTAATACACTGCAATCCTGGAACAAATTGCAGAATCTGGCATTTTGGGTCTCTACCGTACTATAGTTTTTCCAATCCAGCAGCGTGCGAATGTCGCCTGTGCAAGCTACAAGCGCATCTTTAGTAAATGTGATGGTTGAATATGGATCATCTGCAGACGCAGTTCCATTTGTATTCGTGCCACGCAAGCGGAGATCTCCTTTATCTCCACCAAACTCAACCACTTTGTCTGCCACAACATCATTCCAATCACCATTATTTACAGAATACTGAAGCCCGGAGATTGTATAATATTGGGCTGTCATCTTGAAAGTCTGTGCTTGCTCTGCCTTAAAGGTGACGTATGGAATCGGGGTTAAATCGCCTGTCGTAGTTCCGCTGGCAGTCCATGGCCCTTCTGTGATTCCTGTTACTTCAATCTTCGTTCTTTTGATTACATTCAGATTATAGATATAGCTGCTGCCAGCTTCGGTGACGTTTGTTGTCATCGTAACTGGTTCTTCTGTGCTTGTGTTATCTGTGAAATAGAACTTGGCTACAACTTTGCCGGGTGCTACAAGGGCAGTATAGGTAGTACCGACAGCACCGCCTCCGCTAGTTAATGGCGTGATGTCGATTTTATTTGTTTCATCCGCTGCCGTTGAAGCCTTGCTGACGATGCGAACGTGCTTGATGTTTCCTGGCACATCAGTGAATCCGCTGATTTTGAGAACCAGGCGGGCTGTCTTGCGCTCCAGACTGAAGTTGAGTGCTTCATCGGCTGATTTGAGGGTTTTCTCAGCATTCATATAATCAGACTTCGCTATGCCTTCCGCTGAGCTTTGGTCTGCAGTCAGATAACCGACGGTGGCGGTGTTATTGCCACCGGCAGGATACCAGCAGTTGAAGGTCAGGTTGGATCTGTCCCATAACAGATACTTATCGGCTATGGCAGGAACCCATGACTCTCCGACATAGGCATAGTTAGCCTGGTTGCCATTGTTGGATACGGTAACCTGGTCGTTCTCGTTGAATTTTGTCTGGGCATCATCGGTTGCTGCAGGATTGGTTCGGGTGGTGGCATTATTCACCGATGCCGTGAAGTGAACGGCATCGGGATTGCTTTGCCAATCCATCAGCTTTGACATATCAGCTTCCGAACTGCATCCTGCCAGGAGCAGACTGGCTGCCCACGTGCAAAGGAGTTTTATCGTCTTCTTCATGTTCTGTCTCTTTTTGCGTTATCATTTCATTTTCTCTCTCTGAGGATGAACTTTCTTGCCGTTGCCGACTTATTGGTCATGTTCAGCTGCAGGGTATATTGTTTGCCGCTCTCCAACGCCATCTGTGTGCCAGTCCATTCAAATTCCCTGTCGCTGGTATGCAGCAAAACCTTCAAGGCGGCGTTTTGCGGAATCACTATGCAGGAATATTTGGCCACGGCTTGCTCCGTTGCATTGGCTGCCTTGGTGAAATCACGCCGGGTAGGGGTGATGTTGGTTGCATCTCCTGATTCTGATGGAGTAACGGTAAAGAAAGGTTCTGCTGATGCAAAACTGATATCAGCAGTTGTCTTTGTTCCTTCTACCCTGATTCTTTGGATAGGATTTTCAGCAAGACCCGTGGATGCATTGAATTCGGTGCCGATGATTACTTCGATATCAACCCGGCAGAAGGCATGATTGAATTGGATATCCAGTTTGCCGTCTTCCAAATCATTCTTCGGTACGAAACTGGCGTTATGATATAAGAGCAGGTCGTTGTTGGCATCATCGGTTTTGCTCTGATCGGAATTTACGCTATAAGTAATCGTGCCGTAGCTCTTGTCCTCTTTTGAGTACACGCCGGAGAATGTGTTGGCAGCCGTTGCGGGATACAGAGCCACGATTTCAACCGGGGTTGATAAATTCTGCCACAACAGTTTGTTGCTGCAGGTCCATTCGGTGCCGCCGTTCAATGAGAAGATCTCGTTGGCATAACTGTATTTATCATTCGTATTGTTCACCACAGTCAGCGAGAAATCCTTGGTCAATGCAGTAGTCGCCTCATCGCTGCGTGTCATGTCGTTGTTTACTCCGGCAGTAACACGGATGAGGTTGTCGCTAGGATAGCTGCCCGTTGCCAGTTCCTCCTCGTTGGTGCAACTGGCAAACAGGGCGGCACCCAATGCCGTTATTGCGAAAAATTGTATTGCTTTCATCTCGCTATGTTTTTAGAGTTATGGGCTATGCCCCCAGCAGCGTGGAGGCATAAGCCGATTATTATTCTGTTATTTCATTGCCGTCTTTATCAAGAACTTTGCAATTGCCTATCTGCCAGTTGGTAGGGAGAAATTTGACATTTGCTTTTAGTGCCTCGTAAGCCGCCTTATCTTGTACTTTGAGTGTGCGGTTTTTTACGCTTTGGTCTGTTCCGGCATTATTGAGCCAGTTATCCAAATGAAATTCTCTAAATGTAATTTCTTTGCTTGGTGCTAACATTGTGACAGATGACAGGTTTGTACAATTATTGAACATAAAGTTACAGCAGTCTCGATCAAGAAATTCTATAGACAATTCAGCAGATTTGAGATTTGTACATCCCGAGAACATACTGTCATAGCATTGATATGCTAACGCTTTAGCAGGCAATTCTGGGGCAGTTTTGAGATTTGTACACATCGAGAACATACCGAAATAGCAGCCTGTTGTTAATGTTGGCGCAGGCAATTTTGGGGCAGATTTGAGATTTGTACACCCCAAGAACATGCAATGGTAGCAGTTATAAGCTAACGATGTAGCAGGCAATTCCGGGGCAGAAGTTAATACACTGCAATTATTGAACAAATAATTGAACCTGGCATTCTCTGTATTTACTGTAGTATAGTTATCCCAGTCAAGCAATGTGCGGATATCACCTGTGCAAGCCACTGGCACATTTGTTTCCGTAAATGTGATGGTTGAATATTGACCTGGAACCGACGTTCCGTTAAGGTTTGTGCCACGCAAGCGGAGGTCGCCATTTGTTCCACCAAAGGTAACTCCTGTGCTTGCCTCGAGAGTTGTCCAATCACCATTATTCACAGAATACTCAAGTCCTGAGATTTTGTAACCTTCATGTTCTGTCATCTTAAACGTTTGAGGATCCTTTGCCGTAAAGGTGACGTATGGGATGATAAATTCTGCCTTTCCGCCTTCAATCTTATCCTCTCCCCATTCTGCTACAGTAACATCATTTATGGTTATCGTGTTCTTACCCACAGTAAGATTGTAGGTATAGCTCTTGCCGGCTTCCAATGTTCCTGTCTTGACAACAAGCGGAGTCTCGGTGGATTCTTCAGAAGTGAAATAGAGGTGTCCCTCGGTAGTACCAGGAGCAACTAGGGCAGTATAGGTTGTGCCGATTCCACCTTCGCCATTCTGCAACGGCTTGATGTTGATGATAGATGTTTCGCCGGCATCAGTAGATGCCTTGCTCGCGATACGGATATGGTTGACCTTGGTGTCGGCGGTGTACTGGTCGTTGAAATTCTGGATGTTGAGAATCAGACGGGCAGTCTTGCGCACCATTGCCACTTTAAGCTGGCGGTCACCAGGAATTTCTTTAAGGTTGGTTACCGCTGCCGTCATATAATCTGATTTTGCAATCGCCTCTGCACTGCTCTGGTCATCCTGGATATAGCCTTTGCTGAAGGTATTCTTGCCATCAGCAGGATACCAGCACTGGAATTTGAGGTTGTTATCGTCCCATACCAGATAACTTCCACTACCTGGCTGCCAGTCGGTGCCATTGTAGGTATAGTTGATTGATTTGCCGCTATTGCTGACGCCCATCACATCACCTTCTCTAAAACTCTTCTGTCCGTTTTCATCTGATGCAGCCGGATTGCTTCGGGTGAAGATGCTGCCCACCGAAGCCGATACGTGAACGGCATTCGGGTCGCTGAGCCATGTGCTATTGTTGTCGGAATCTGTAGCACAGCCAGCCAGCAATAAGCCGGCTGTTGCTACAAGACCCAATATCTTCTGATATTTCATAGTCGTTCTATTTTAAGTTCATGTTCTTTAGTCTGTCTCAAGAGAGCCGCCTGTGCCTTCTCCCCATGGAGAAGCGGTGATCTTCTCACCCTTCAACAATACCACATCATTACCCATGCTAAGATTGAGGGTATATCTGTAGCCGCTCTGCAGGGTAATCTCTTTATCTGAAGTCCATTCATAGAGCTTGTCGGCTGTCATCAAAGACACCTTGAAGGTGTTGGCTGCAACGGTCTGTGGGATGGCAATGCAAGAGAAGTATGATTTGGCGTTAGCTTCTGCATTTGCAGCCTTGTCGAAGGTACCTTTGGTGGTGGTAATGTCGGTAGCAGCAGCTGTTTCGCTGGCTGTTACGACACTAGCAGCGTTTTTAACATCTACATTTGCCGCAATCTTTGTTCCATCTAAGGTCACCTTTACGATAGGAGAATCATCAAGAACCTTAGGCTTGTTGAACTCGGTTCCCAAAGTCACAACGATATCAATCATACAGAAAGCATGATTGAACTGGATTTTCAGCTTCTTATCCACGAGCTTATCGCCAGGCTTGAAGTCTTTTGCATAATAGTACAGCAAGTCGTTCTTGTCATCCGCAGTCGTCTGGTCTTTAGCCACGCTATAAGCTATAGGCTGGATACTTCCCTCAGCATAAACACCATTGAATTTGCCAGTTTGAGCCGGAGCAAAAGCCACGATATCTACAAGAGCATCGGATTTCTGCCAAAGCAGAGTCTCTGAGCAAGCCCAGTCGCCAGAACTCTTAGAGAACACCTTATCTGTATAGGTATATTTCGGTGCATTCTTATTCACCACGGTCAGTGATAAAGGCTGCTCCAGTGGAGTACCTGCTCCCTCAGCACGAGTCTTGGCATTGTTCACTCCTGCAGTAACGCGGACGATGTTGTCACTTGGATAATTGCTCTGTGACAGTTCGTCCTCGCTAGAGCAACTGGTAATCATGGCTGCAGCCATGGCTGATATTGCGAAAAACTTGATTGCTTTCATAATCGTTCTATTTTTAATGTTATGTTATAATCTTGTTAGATTGAATCTGATTGAATTTCATCGAATTAAATCGATTTTAATCGAAAGCCTCGCCACTGAAGGTGGTGCCATCCTCCCAATCAGAAATCTTCACTTCGTCGAGAATCACCTGGTCACGACCTACCTCCAGGTTGATGGTGGTAATCTTGCCGCTCTCAAACGTGAACGGAGTTTTGTTGTCGTAGATGAAAGTCTTATCGCCGATGGTGATGGCTATCTTCTGAATGCCATTCTGAGGAATGAGCACGGAAACATACTGGGTGTTGGCTGTCGTAGCAGGAACCTCGAAATCAGCCTTGGCTGTAGTCGTTGGGGTCACTGCCTTGGTGAGGTAGTTGATGGTAGCCTCATTTATGGCATCCGAAACCACCACGTTCTTTACGGTAGGAGTGCCGCCCCACTGGTTCTTGTAGGAAAGGTTCACCACCATCTTTGCCATCACGTGGGTGAATTCGAGCTGCACGGGATCCTTGGCATCCTTGGTATAGGAGAGTCCCTTGGCGTTTACAGCCACCAGCAGGTCGCTTGCCGCCTGGTTTTCTGCATTGAAGGTATAGGTGTCGGCAGTAAGGTTGTCAACGTTCTTGGTAGGGTAGATGCCGATGAAGTAATGCTGATCCAGATTGTTCTTCCACAGCATCTGTGGGGTAGGCACCCAAACCTTGTCGGTGAGCTTGTTGATGGCGTTGTTCACCACTCGTTCTGCGGCAGCAGGAACCTTGTCGGAACTACCAGTCCAGGCATACACGCTGATTTCATCTCCTTCAGAGAAAGTCTGTGTTCCCTTGGCGTCCGTAGTGATACGGGTCATCTTTCCGATGCTTGTAGAAACGGTGATTGACTTAGGCGCCTCGGTGCCTATTGTATTCTCGCTGTCTGAGCAGCTGCCCAGAGTCATGGTCATTGCTGCGAGAGCAATCATGTAATACTTTGTTTTCATATTCATTAAATGTTTATAATTTGGTTATTACTTTTCATTGTTATAAATATAGCTTTGTTTCGAGAAGGGCATCCTAGTTCTCGGGATCAAAGATTTCACCATAGTATACCCAACCCTCAGTCCAGTCGTCTATCTTGACGCTCGTAAGGTTCATTTCCGGCTTCATCTCACTGTATTCCAGGTTGACAATATACTTGCCGCTCGGGTTCATCACAGGAGCTTTCAGGTCGTAGCGTGTGCTGTTACCATCAGGAGTTTTGAGCACGATAAACAGATTGGTGTTTTGAACACCATCGCACGTCGGCATCAGGTATATTGGTTTTGTTATAAACATGTTATCCAACATCGTTATTCCGGAAGGAATATCGCATTCTTTCGTCGTCCTTGTTGGCGTGCCGAAAGTACCATCTTCATTTTGCTGCAAGGCAAACAGTCCGGTGGCAACATTCAATACCTTTCCCGTGATAGCCGTATGCAGAGGAGCCCCTTTTATGTTGATGGTGAGCTCGGCAAGCACACGTCGCATTTCGCTTTTGACGATATGGTGCACATTTTCATGGTCTATGATAATGTCTGTTACACCATAATAGGCATGTTCGGGTGCAGCGTCCGTACCCGACAGACCGATTACCAGATTGTTCATGTTGTCAACGCCTCTAGTCTGCTCACTGATGTTGAACGGAGCCACCAGGTTGGTGGTAGTGAGAATGCGATAGTGACCTTTGGGCATGTCATATCGCTCGCTTGCCATTTCCGGCGCACTGCCATGCTGGCTTTGCTCCACCAGCGTGCCATCTTCGGCATTCATGATCCACGTCTTCACGTCCTTCACTTCCGTGCCCTCGTCGGCTTCGTCAGCCCAGTCGAGAGATATCGACAGGGCTCCGTCTCCTTCGACATCATGCACGTTGTGGTCGCAACTAGTCAATAAGCATGGGATGCATGCCAGCACCCATAGCCAGATATTATTTTTTCTTTTTGCTTTCATTATCTATCTTGTTTTATGGGTTACTGATGTTTTGTTGTCTCAACTCTGCTGGCTTTTTCATCTTTTGAGAGATTCACTCCCAGTCTGATGCCGCTTTCCCATACATAGTTGTTCTTGTGCAGATACTCCGGCATACCATCCAGGCGTTTACCCGTGAGTCGGGTCAATCCTGAATAGATACCCAGTTTCAGGCGGGCATTCAGCTGATAGCCCACCTGCAGGTCTGCTCCATATCCCAGGTGACAGTTGGTGGAACCCTTCTTTACCTCTTTATCATCCGCCAGGTTCTGGATATCAGCCTTGGTGGTGACCATATATATATGAGGTGAGGCTGCCACCTCCCAGTGGCAGTTTACCGTCTGAGGGAAGAAAGCCAGCAGATTGATATTGACTCTTGCCCCAAACTGTGCCATCCTGACATGGCTTTTCAAATGGGTATACTCCCAGCAGTCCATATCCAAGACATTTGCCTTATAGACTACGCCATCGCTTCCCAGCCAGTAGTTGCGTTCTGCGCAGCAGTCTTGCGCCGACAGGTTCATCTCTCCGTATTTGGCAGACACCTCAGCCGACCATATATTATTGAAACGATAGCCGCCGTAAAATCCGGCAGCCCACCCGAGTCGGGTCTTGTCGTGTCCGAAACTTGAGAAGGTAGAGAAGCCGAAAGGCATTCCTGCCTCTACACCGGCATACCAGCCTTGCGAACCAGTCATTCCATCTTCTTTTTCTTCTGCTTGCGCAACAGAGAAAGGAAGGATGATAGCAAGCATCGCTATCAATAGCTTAATCTGTGTTGTCAAATAATTCACCATATTTATTTCTTTAGTTTATATTGTAAAGGTAAGAAACGTTGTTCTAACTTTCATGTTGCAAATATACAAAAAAAATCAAAAGTGGCGTCAACAAAATATACTTAGGTGTCTCTTTGCCTAGGAATGCGACAGCAATTTAAACAGAATTTACCCCCCCCACAAACAAAATTTCCCCCTCTTTTTCTGCGTTTTTCAAATTAAACAAAGGGGCTATACACCACCGTTTTGTGGCATATAACCCCTTATCAAGACAAAAAAATGGCCTCACAAAACGCGAGACCATCATTTTTGTTATATAATATTCCTATTTCTCTGGAATAATCTCGAAGATTTCGGCTGAACCATCCAGCTGAAGCTTGGCTGCCTTCTTCACCAATTCTATCTTGCAGAAGGACTGGTCGATGTTGGTGGTTGCCAAAACCTTGCCCTTGGCATTCAGCTGGCGACATACCAATGATTTGCCTGGAGCCAACTTCAACAGCAGGGTGTAACCCTTTACATTCTTTTCTACACCCATTGTAAGGGTGCCCTCGTTAGTGAATGAGGTGCAAGGGTTCTCATCGAAACCATACATCGCTGCCTGCAGATTGCCTGCCTCAACAGGGAAGCTCAAACGCTCTGGGGTAGTTGGGTTCACCTCAAAAGTACGGACTGCAGCCCAGTTGCGCTTGTCAGACTTCAACTTCTTGATGCGGATATAACGAGCCTCAACAGGAGAATCGGTCTTCCAGTTGATGATATACTGCTTCTTCAACTCACCGGTAAGCGCCTTCCACTCCTTCTTGTCAAGAGAATACTCCAAAACTGTATTGTCGAAGTAATCCACATCATCTACAGAGTTACGTCCCTGAAGGATTCTTACCTCAGAAACAGAACGTACACAACCTAAGTCTGCACCAATCCAGTCGCCAGTGTTCTGACCATTACCTGATGTATAATAGGTAGTAGAATCGTTGTCAAACATCGCCTTGCTCTGGGTAGTTCTCAAGGTTGCGTAAGTACCGATACCCTTATAGAAAGCAGGCACCTTGCCAGTCAACTTCTTGAAGAAGCCAGAAGCCATATCATCCATAGACTGCTCATAGAATGGCTGCAATACCATGGTTCCAGACTTATGCTTCTCGTAAGCAGCCACATCTTCTTTGCTCATACGGTTGTTGACATAGCCATCCCAGAATGCCTGGTCATTACCAGCCTTGTACTCCTTGATGAGCTGCATGGTCTTCAGACCACGGTTACCCAATTTGCCAAACTCAGTCAACCAAGGACGGAGTTCCTTCATCAGCAAGACATTCTTGCAGTTTGCCTCCATCTGAGCAGGTGCATTCTTCACCTTTTCAAATTCCTTTTGCAAAGCATTGAACTCAGCATCCGTAAAGTTGTCGATACGGAAGCTCTTGGTCTCCCATGATTCGATACGGCGAT
>OQVR01001490.1_pt1 | contig 9962 bp, 8 predicted proteins | sample 1691521 | NCBI WGS metagenome assembly OQVR01 (sample SAMN03418256, study PRJEB22391) | human gut metagenome | biome: human-gut; feature: organic feature; material: feces | host: Homo sapiens | place: Tanzania | collected 2013-01
TCTCTTATCTTCCACATCTCCATTGTCGATGACGGATTCTGTGGCTTGTGCTTCGCCAGATACTGCATCTCTAACTGGTCGTACAGCTGATTCGCTTCCTCCTCTACCGCTGACATCTTCTCGTACATCTTCCCGAATCTCATCAGCGTCTTGTATCTTGCCGGCTCGTTCTCCTTTAGATAGTTCATCGCCATCCTTCCGTATTTGCCCAGCTTCGTGAGATCCTCCGTCTCGTCCGGCATCTCTATCTGCGGATAAAGCAGTCCGTCCACTTCCTTGTAAGTCATTTCTTCTAACATATCCAATTCTCCTTTCGCTCTCGATTGCCTTTAAGTTACGACTAAATTCTCTAAGAACACTACAGGAGACATCGCATACAATGGAACCAAGACGGTAAATGATCTCTTCGTCTTTGATATTTACGATCTGACTAAAATCCTGTTCTTGCACAGATAAGTCAAATCCGCATCTCGTCCCTACAGCATACATGACACTTGCATATACAAGCTGCTCCATGTCCATTTCCTGCTGTAAGCCATTGCGTTTCTTACTTTCTTCCTTTATCACACTACCTGATAGCTGCATAAGCTCGGTCATTCGGTCTCCGAACTCTTCTTTTATTATAAGCCAAACATCTGTTCCTGTAAACTGTTTTAATATATTTTTTAGAGACTCCCTGTCGCTGTTATCGTACTGCTCAATCTGACCTTCTGACACAAGAAAATCCACATAATCCTTAAGATTTTCTCCCTCAAGGTCCCATGTCAGCTTAACATTCTTTCCTCCGGTATCACTGATATCAAAGATATACCTCATGCGTGGATTCAGTGCCCTTGACGGGAAGATAGCGCAGCCTTTCGCACCACGCTTTACATATCTTCCCACCTTTTTCCAGGTATCATAATCTGCCATGAGTGTGCTTTTTTCCGGAGGTCTCTGAGCTGTTACCATAACGATATTGTCAAATTCATAGCGGTATAACTGACCTGCGACCTTTAACACATCCTTCCAGTTCTTTTCTGATCTGGTGATGTTACCAATCTCAGAATCGTATATCGCTTTGACCTTCATATCAACGCCCATACCTTTGTCCTCCTCTACTTAAACATCTCTGCAAACAATCCCTTAAATAGCTTTAACTCATCCTTATCCAGCTCGATTGCAAATTCATTGTCGATTGCCTGTTTTTCGCATTTATCCTTTTTCTTTGCAATCTTACGCACCACACGAAGAAGCACATAGCACTCCTTGGACTTTGCAATGCTCTGTTTAAAGGTCAGCTCATCCTCATCGACTGACTTCTGTGTCTGATAGATAATCTCTTTTAACTTATCATTGATACCATCTACTTCCTCAAGGGAAATAATAACGGATGCCTTAGAAGCACCCGATCTGTCCCACTCCTTATGAAGTTCCTTTACTAAAAACTCCATGTTCTTAATTACTGTTGTTGAATCACTTTTCATCTTGCTCTTCCTCCGTTTTCTTTTAATGAAGAAGGGAGCTGACCTTCGCTGATAGGCGCAAAATCTACTCCCTTCATGTCCTCTGCTCCAAGGACTATCTGCTCTGCATAATACATATCCATTGCCTTATTGATGGCATCGTCAAGCGACTCTGCCTTTACTTTCTGTACTCGTGAAAGCACTTCTTTTATCTCAACATCAAATTCCTGTTCCATATGATATCGCCTCCTGTAAAAATCTCATCATCGGCTCTTTTCTTCCTTTACCTGTCTTTCCTTAAAGCCTTCATCGTACTTTCCATCTTCCAGCCTGTCGTAAAAACAGTCCTCTTCAATCGTTCCGAAATCCTCATACATCTGGTGAAGGAAGTCATTCTGCAGCTTCTTTGGTACATCATCATCCTTTGACATATCCTGATAAAAATAGAACTTCTGCTTTAGCTTTGCCCTGTAATCATAGATATCCTCTATCTTTTCCGGTGTGCCATACTCCCTCTTGTATGCCTTGAAATTTGTAGTTGAAAGTGTGGAACCTAGATAAATGCCATGCTCCCACGATACCCCGATTGTGGTATTGTCCTTTGTAGGCTTCTCATCCTTCGGATAACGCTTATACTCTGTCGCACCAAGGGCGATTGTAAGGGAACCTGACTTCATATCCATCACCACAAGATTCCTTGGTGATAATGCTTCAAGCACCATGTAATCATGGTCATTGAAGTTATGAAATGTCTGTCCCCTTTCAAATAATCTGTCCACACTTTCATAATGCAGGTTAAAATCATCCACCCAGCCCTTATCGGTCATTCCAATCTCCTTAAGCTTTGCAACACATTCAGAAGAACTGGCTTCTTTATCAAACCGAAATTCTTTGGAATCGTTATAAAGTCCCTGAAGAAAGTGCCCCAGCTGAATATCATCCAGACAGAATCTCGCAGATACAGTTACATTTGCTGCCCTGTAATACTCTGCGAAGTTATCTGCTTCACCAAGTGTTCTTCCAAGCTGCAACAAATTGTCTGCAAGCTCTGACATGTCATCAACTGCTATAAAACTCTTATAATCATCCAGAGTCATCAGCATATTTGTCTCTGTTCCCCTGTCGTTTTCTGTTACCAGTATCATATCTTTTAAATCCATTCTTACCTCCAGTCTCAGAGAGGGACTATGCCCTCTCTGCAAATTTCCTGTTATGGTCTTCCTATCACAACAATCTTTCCTGTGCTTGCCACATCCCTGTAGACCACACCAAGACTTTCATTAAGTGCCTCTACCACCTTGCCATTTCCGACATATACTGCCACATGGCTGATGTTCTTATATCTTCCGTTGCTTGTAAAACTGTAGAAGATAAGGTCTCCCGGCTGTAACTCATCAAAGGAGACAGTCTTTCCGGCTTCATCCAGTCCCTGTGCCTCCGCTGCCGCTGTGGTTGCACCGCCGTAACTAATATCCACGCCTGCATCCTTCCATGAATAATAGGCTAAGGAGCTGCAGTCATAATAGTTACCGCTATCTCTTAAATCTTGACTATAAGGAAAGCCAACTCTGTGAAGTGCATAGGAGCAGACTGTTTTCTGCCTGCTGTCTGTAATTTCGTTTAGGATGGCATTGATTTCATCCTCAGTCATGGAGCTTACTCCAGGACTTCCGCCTCCGCCGCCACTTCCGCTTCCGGCATATCCAAGCTGTCCCATAAACTCCGGACTCATGATCTGCTCAAGCATTTCCACCTGATCAGAATTAAATCCATAGACCGAAATCATATCTCTGTACGATTTCAGTGTGACATTCACATACAGAACCGACTTCGTGACAGTAGTTACATTACCGTCTGCATCTGTTTCTTCCACATCCTTTGTTCCGGTGCTTGTGGTGTATGAACACATATCATTTACAACTGCCTGCAGCCAGCCTTTTGAAGTATCATTCATGACTGTTGCTGTATCTCCGACACCATGCTTGACCATATAGACTGCCATGATGTCATAGTAATTGCTTGGGTTTTCTTCCATACCTTCATAATCCACATAGACAAGCTCTCCAAGGTCATATCCGGTATGCTCATTCACTTTCGTGTTCACATCCCGGTTAAACTCCTGCACATAGGCACTCGTTACTGTCTGCACGGTATCTCCTGATTCAAGTGGTGGCAGAAATAAAGCAAATGGAGAATTGTAAAGGATTGCTATCACCGCTATAACCGGAACCGCAATCATGGCAACTACAAGAACAAGTAATAAAAGCACCAATCCGATAATCGGTGCAGCTGCCTTTACCCAGGTAATCGCTTTTCGCACAATCAGATCCTTTACCAGCTTTGCCACGCTGTCTGTCTGATTCTCCTGTGCTTTCATCTTATCCAGAAAGAATTTTATCTTCCTGCTCCGGTTGGTCATCTTTTCATCCTTGACCTCTATGGACACACCTGCCGCATATCCGGCTGCCATGCCGATTGCCGTGCCAACTCCCGGTGCAACCGCTGTTCCTGCCGCTGTAGCAGCTGCCTTTGTAGCAGTTTTCGTTGCAACCTTGGCAGTAGTCTTTGCTGTTTCTTTTGCCGTCTCTTTAGCTACAGTCTTGGCTGTATCTTTGGCAGCTTTCTTTGCTGTCTTTTTTGCCAGCTTCTTTCCTGCCTCTACCTTCTTGATACGCTTCTTTGCCTCGGCTGCCGCCTTTTTCCTGAAAAGTGCTGCACCCTTAGAAGCAGTTCCGGTAACAGGTCGGCTTGATTCATATGCAAGATATGCTGCCTGCGATACCTCCTGCCCACCTTCTACCTGCTCTGTTACTGCCCCGGCTGCAAGTGCACTGGTTCTTCCTGCTATGTGAAGATTGGTGTTCTTGGTCTTGATGGAAGTGTTTGATTCTCTATTGTTTCGCTTAAATCTTGATAGTCCCCTATTCTTCGGCTCTGACTGATGAATGGTACTCTTGCGATAGGACTTCTTTTTATCATCAGATACCTTTGCACCGATAGTTTTAGGACCTCTCTCTACTGTGTAGATGTTGCTGCCTTTTATCTTGGCACCCTTTGGTTCGTGGGCATGAATCTTGGCTTTCTCCTTGGTGTGAATGACCATCGGTTTGTCATCAACCTTTCTAATTTTCAATTTTCTCACCTCCTACTTTGAAAAATAAAATAAGCCGCTAGGGAGCAAAAATTACTCCTTAACGGCTATGTAAAATCATTCAATATTCAATTATTAAAAGCAACATAAAACTGAAAGTTTGACATTATCTATTACAATGTAAATAATGCTTTTTCGTAGTCCTTAACATAATACTTAATATTAGTTCTTCCTTTTTGTACTACAGTATGTCCCTCATTTTCAAGCATTTCCTTTTGTGCCTCAATTCCTCCGGGATACTTTGCATTTAATTCTCCATTTGCTTTTAATGTTCTCCAATAAGGGGTTTTATCCTCTGCACGCTGATAACTCGCCCATGCAACTATTGAAACAAAAATTCCGGCTGTGATTGGCTCTGTAAAATCAGCACCGCTTTGTTTAGCAAAGTAATCTCTTATTGTACCTACAGTAAGCAATTTACCACAAGGCACAAGTCGCATTACTTTGTCATAGTCAATAGGTGGGGCAAAGTACATTTTATCTCCACCATATTTTTCAATGCTTTTTTCATCTGTTATTATTTGGACTTTAGGCATATCCTTGCTATCCATAAGCATAGCATTAAAATCTTTTTTATCTTCATTTGCCATAAGTATCACCTCCAAGCCAATCATATCTCAATAAATATACTCATGCAATGAGACGGTTTTAAAATTTCTCTCAAAAATTCATATTCGTCTCTCCGTTAAACACACCGGCTTACTGGGATTTATCAGTTAATAAGTTTACTCGCCAGTTTGTATACTTGATTTATTTCTTTGCTTTCTAACTTCCAATTATTGAGTTCATCTTTAATCAGCTCCGGAAATTTTTTACTAATATCTCTTAAAGCATTACCTACTGATTTCCTAACATATTCACTCGGATCTTCTTTTAAGGCTACAATCCTCCTAATTGCTTCGTTCGGATTATCTTTGAAATATGGTCTACTTGTCCATATTCTTAATCCTTCCGTAACTGCTCTCCTCGTATTTGGATTATCATTTTCTAACCATTCATCAATGATCGGAAGTGCTTTTTCATATCCTGTATTTTTGCAAAATTCATCAAATGCCTTTGCTAATACTTCCTGAACTCTCCAATTATCATCTTTAGAAACTTCATCTCTCATAAATGTCAAAATATCATTTTGTTCTGATAAGTATCCAAAAAGAAATACACCGTACATTCTTACTTGATAGGTATTTGAGTTATAAGCTAAAAACGCCAACTTCTTGACAAATTCTTTATCATTAGATCTATAATCGGATAAGGCTCTTTTTTCTTCCTCTTTAAAACCATTTTCTATCAAAGAAAATTCTTTTTCTAAACTCGCAATATAATTTTCCAAACAAAATCACCTTACTTTCAAATTCCGATTTGTCTTTTTCTTTCTGAAAATGGGCAATCCCGATTGGAACTGCCCATATATCTTGAAAATTATGCGATTTTTAAGGCTCTGCACCGTTTCAAGCACCATTTGGTGTATTTGTGTATTTTCAGAGCTTTTTCACAAATGAAGTACATCCCGTTTTGTAGGGTAAAACGGTACTTCTTAATAGAGCTTTGCACCTGCGGGGATATGGTTATCGACCATGAGGAGGTGGAGCTTTTCTTCGCCTTCTTCTTCGTGAACTGCACTGAGGAGCATACCGCAAGAGTCAATGCCCATCATTGCTCTCGGCGGAAGATTTGTGATAGCGATAAGAGTCTTTCCAACCAGCTCTTCAGGCTCATAATAAGCGTGGATACCGCTTAAAATTGTGCGGTCTGTGCCTGTGCCGTCATCAAGAGTGAATTGTAAAAGCTTCTTCGACTTCTTAACAGCCTCGCAAGCCTTAACCTTTACTGCACGGAAATCTGACTTTGAGAATGTGTCAAAATCGACCTGTTCCTCAAACAAAGGCTCAATCTTTACCTTAGAAAAATCAATCTTTTCAGGCTCTGCTTTCACTTCTTCAGTAGCCTTAGATTTTACATCATTTTTCTTATTTACATCACCGAGTGACTTCATTGTCGGGAATAATAATACGTCTCTGATCGCTGTAGAATTTGTTAATAACATTACCATTCTATCGATACCGAATCCGATACCACCTGTAGGTGGCATACCGATCTCTAATGCATTTAAGAAGTCTTCATCTGTTGTGTTGGCTTCTTCGTCACCCTGTGCAAGAAGTTCTTCCTGTGCTTTGAAACGTTCTCTCTGATCGATCGGATCATTTAACTCAGAGTATGCATTTGCCATTTCCCATCCATTCATGAAGAACTCAAAACGTTCTACATAATCTGGATCTTCTGGTTTTCTCTTTGTTAATGGAGAGATTTCTACTGGGTGATCCATAACGAATGTTGGCTGGATCAGTTTGTCTTCTACGAATTCTTCGAAGAATAAGTTTAAGATATCTCCACGTTTGTGGCGTTCTTCGTATTCTACATGGTGTTCTTCAGCAGCTGCTCTTGCTTCTTCTAAAGTCTTGATCTCTTTAAAGTCTACTCCAGAGTATTTCTTAACTGCATCTACCATTGTGATTCTTTCAAAAGGTTTTCCAAGATCGATCTCGAAATCTTTATACTGGATCTTTGTTCCACCGCATACTTCTTCTGCAAGGTAACGGTATAAGTTCTCTGTCAGATCCATCATTCCGTGATAGTCTGTGTATGCCTGATATAATTCCATTAATGTAAACTCTGGGTTATGACGTGTGTCAACACCTTCGTTACGGAATACACGTCCGATCTCGTAAACCTTCTCAAGTCCACCAACGATCAGTCTCTTTAAGTATAACTCTAGGGAAATACGTAATTTTACATCTTCACTTAATGCATTGTAATGTGTTTCAAATGGTCTTGCTGATGCTCCACCTGCATTGGATACTAACATCGGAGTTTCTACTTCCATGAATCCCTGTCCATCTAAGTAAGAACGGATCTTACTGATGATCTTAGAACGTTTGATGAATACTTCTTTGGATTCTTCGTTCATGATCAGGTCAACATATCTCTGGCGATATCTTGTATCTGTATCTGTTAATCCGTGGAATTTCTCTGGAAGTGGTTTTAAACTCTTAGATAATAAAATCACTTCTTCTGCATGGATTGATTTCTCTCCTGTCTTTGTAGCAAAGACTTTACCTTTGATACCTACGATATCTCCGATATCCATCTTCTTGAAATCCTGATAAGATTCTACACCGATCTCATCTCTTGCTACATATGCCTGAATTCCACCCTGAAGGTCCTGTACGTTACAGAAAGATGCTTTACCCATCACACGTTTGAACATTAAACGTCCTGCAACTGCTACTTCTTTTCCTTCTAATTCTTCAAAATTATCTTTGATTTCTTTTGAATGATGTGTTACATCATATTTCATAATCTCGAACGGATTCTTTCCAGCTGCCTGTAAGTCAGCCAGTTTCTGTCTTCTTACTTTGATCAGTTCGTTTGTATCTTTATTCTGCTGTGCCACTTTTCTTACTTCCTCTTACTTTCTCTGTACATCAATGACTCTGAAGTCGTTTACCTGATTGATTCCTTCTACGGATACGACATCTCCGATCTTCTTTCCAAGTAAAGCTCTACCGATCGGTGCTTCGTTGGAAATCTTGTTCTGAAGGATATCTGCTTCTGTAGAACCTACGATATGGTATGTTACTTCTTTTCCAAGAGTGATGTCTTCTAATAATACGTGACATCCAAGGCTGATGACACCTTTTTCAAACTTCTCATCGATAACAACAGCGTTCTTTAAGATCTTTTCGATCTCTTCGATACGTGCTTCCATATCACGCTGTTCATCTTTGGCTGCATCATATTCCGCGTTCTCTGATAAGTCACCCTGTTCTCTTGCTTCTTTGATCTTCTGTGCGATCTCTTTACGTCTTACGACTTTTAATTCTTGTAATTCATCTTCTAATGCTTTTAAACCGTCTGGGGTTAATATATTCTTCTTTGCCTCTGCCATAACACTATTCCTTTCGTTCTAAATGTTAACTGATTAATTATATCTTACCTAAGTTTCTTTTGTCAATTCCTAATCCCTGCCATTCGTGGCTTTGAGATAATTTTGCAGTAATTCTTCTAAGTCTTCGTATGTCTCTGTATGATTTACCTTCTCACGAAGTTTTGCTGCCCCTGGAAAACCGAATGTATACCATGCGACATGTTTTCGCATCTCACGGACTCCGATGTATTCTCCTTTAAAATCGATCATCATCTGTCCATGTCTCAACATCATGGCGACAACTTCTTCTAAGGATGGTCTTGGCATTTCTTCTCCTGTTTCAAAGAAATGTAAGATCTCTTTGAAGATCCATGGATTCCCTTTGGCTCTTCTTCCGATCATAAATCCGTCACAACCTGTCTCTTCCTGCATTCTTAATACATCTTTTGCACATGTGATATCACCATTTCCAATTACCGGAATATCAACGGCTTCCTTTACCTTACGGATGATCGACCAGTCTGCTGTTCCTGAATAGTACTGTTCTCTTGTTCTTCCATGAACTGCGATCGCTGCTGCTCCATTCTCCTGTGCAACCTGTGCCATCTCTGGTGCATTGATCAATTCATCGTTAAATCCCTTTCGGATCTTAACTGTAACCGGGATATCCACAGCATCTACGACTGCTTTGATCACTTTCCCTGCTAATTCAGGATTCTTCATCAATGCGGAGCCATCACCGTTATTCACGATCTTTGGAACCGGACATCCCATGTTGATATCCATGATATCAAACGGACGCTCTTCCACACGTTTTGCCATCTCACTCATAATCTTCGGATCTGATCCAAAAAACTGAAGTGACACTGGCTGTTCATCCGGATGGATCTCCAAAAGTGACTCTGTATTTTTATTATTATATAAAATCGCTTTTGCGCTGACCATCTCCATACACAAAAGACCTGCTCCCTGTTCTTTACATAACACACGGAATGGAAGATCTGTCACTCCGGCCATCGGTCCTAAGATGTAACGGTTTGGCAGCGTCACATTTCCTATTTTCAACTGTTTCATCATATTCTATTCTTTCTAATCTATAACTATTCTTCTTATTTGACTTTAGTATCATAGTAAATAACTGCCGAAAAGTCAACGTACACGATCTGTTCTTTCACATTCACACAAAAAAGTCTGAATAAATCCGGCAATCACAAAGCTTTTGCAACCCTCCGTTTATTCAGACTTTTTTATCTGTCTTTTAATATCTCTTGATTTTTCTTGAGGCTGTCTTCTCAAATTCTTTCTCGCGAATGATCAGACTATAAATCTTTTTATATGCCGGTGCACCCTGATTGTATTCATCAATCAGTTTTTGGAGTTCTACACGGACTTCCTCTTCTCTTTCAAGTCCCTGTTTTTTTGCGTACTCCTCATCCGGATA
>OQVR01001491.1_pt1 | contig 9962 bp, 8 predicted proteins | sample 1691521 | NCBI WGS metagenome assembly OQVR01 (sample SAMN03418256, study PRJEB22391) | human gut metagenome | biome: human-gut; feature: organic feature; material: feces | host: Homo sapiens | place: Tanzania | collected 2013-01
GCAACGAGGTGATATCGGGATGTATCAATATATCGGGAGTTATCAAGGTGCAGACCACTAAGACTTTCGGAGAGAGCACTGTATCTAAGATTATCAATCTCGTAGAGAATGCTAATGAAAACAAGTCGAAGAGCGAATCTTTCATCACACGCTTCGCCCATGTATATACACCTATTGTAGTATTCTTGGCTGTGGCATTGGCTTTCGTGCCACCTATTTTCTCTGCTGCAGGCTATGCCGAAAGCTTCCCTCTTTGGCTCAACCGCGCATTGATATTCCTCGTCGTTTCTTGTCCTTGCGCACTTGTCATCAGCGTACCATTGACATTCTTTGGTGGTATAGGCGGAGCTTCACGCAATGGTATATTAATAAAAGGTAGCAACTATATGGATGCCCTTGCCAACCTCTCTACAGTTGTATTCGATAAGACAGGCACCCTTACTCATGGACAATTCGAGGTAGAAGCAATACATCCAGAAAACTATGATGCCCATGAATTGCTACATATGGCTGCCCACGTGGAGCATTTCACAACCCATCCTATAGGTGCTGCACTAAGAGATGCTTTCCCTAACGAGGCTACCGATGGTTGCGAGATAACAGAAGTAGAAGAGATTGCAGGACAAGGCATAAGAGCAAAGGTGGGCAACCACACAGTTTGTGTGGGCAACACAAAGATGATGGATAGCATAGGAGCAAAATGGCACAACTGCCACAAGGTGGGAACAATTATCCATATTGCTATTGACGGCATCTACGCTGGTCATATCATTATCAACGACAAGATAAAAGAAGATAGCAAAGAGGCTATCTCACAACTAAAGGCTCTTGGAGTTGGCAAAACTGTGATGTTAACTGGCGACAGAAAGGAAGTGGGAGAACATGTAGCCCAACAACTGCATATCGATGAATATCATACAGAGCTGTTGCCAACAGATAAGGTTTCTCACATGGAGCGTTTAATAAACGAGAAGCCTGCAGGTAGCACTCTCGCCTTTGTTGGCGACGGTATCAACGATGCACCTGTATTGAAGCGTGCAGACGTAGGTATCGCTATGGGCGCTTTTGGTAGCGATGCCGCAATAGAAGCTGCCGACGTGGTGTTGATGGATGATAAACCAAGCAAGGTGGCAACAGCCATAAGCATAGCTCGTCGCACTATCAGCATAGCTCATCAGAATGTATGGTTTGCTATAGGCGTAAAGGTAGCTATCTTACTCCTTGCCACAGTAGGACTTGGCACCATGTGGATGGCAGTGTTTGCCGATGTAGGCGTAACGGTATTGGCAGTACTGAATGCGATGAGAGCATTGAAGGTTAGATAGTATCAGCCTTTCTTCTTTCTGCATTCAGGACAGATGCCACGAATAATGAAGTTCATGCTATGGAGTTCGAAGTCGGAGGGCAACTCCACACATGGCAATGGCATATCGTGAAGACAAATCATAGAATGACAGTGCTCGCAATAGAAATGCATATGCTCGTCGTCATCGACATCCTCGTCGTGACTATGGCATAGTTCGTATTTCACTCCACCCTCTCCATCTTCTATCACATGCACCAAATGATGCTGTTTGAAGACTACAAGAGTGCGAAATATCGACGACTTATCCAACGACAATATGCTGTATTCCAGCTCTTTCATAGACACAGGCTTGCCAGCACTATCTAAAGCTCGGACAATGATGATGCGGTTTGCCGTTGGTTTTATGTCATGCAGAAGTAGCAGTTGCTCGTATTTGTTTTGCTCCATAATCAAAAATAACTAAAATCATACGCAAAGGTATGCGATTTACTATAAACGGCGACATATGAAAGAGTTAACAATATATAACACAACATCTATATGTCGCTTATTATTAGTAATTTTGCAGCATAATTTTAATATGAAGAACAGAAACCTAATAGCGATGCTTGTGTTGCCAGTAGTAATACTATTACTATTGTTGCCAGCAATACCTCACCATCATCACGATGGGGAGATATGCACCACTATAGAATATTGCAACCACGACCATTGCGCCAACGAAGCTCATTCTCATCATCATGGCGACAATACAACCTGTGTTGCAGAGAGCGATTTCTTCATATCCCAACATCATTCTACTGACAGTAATATTGCTGTTAAGCACGTACTTTTATTTGTAAATATCATAGGTAGTCTTGTCTTCGGCGACATGGCTATCAGCACTTGTAAAGCCGAAACTAAGAAGACTTCATTTTATAAATCTATTGGTTTATATAGCTATAGAAGCCTCCGTGCACCTCCTGCTTTTTAAAGGTAAAAAGACCTTTGAAAGGTAAAAAGGTAAAAAAGTAAAAAAGACCTTTAAAAGGTAAAAGCCTTAAAAGTAAAAACAGTAAAATCATTTATTATTTTAATCATGAACAAACTTTATATGTTGCTCATGATGATTGCTGCGTTTGCATTTGCAAGCTGCGGCAGTCATAATCATGACGACCACAAAGAAGGTGAAGAACATGCTGAAGGCGAACATGAACACAAGCATGAACACGAAGGAGAAATAGTAATTAACGAGAAACAAGCTAAAGAGGCAGGCATAACCATTGAAACTGTAGCTGCAGCACCATTCAGAGCTGCTATATTGGTAAGCGGACAAATTGTTGCAAGCCAAGGTGATGAGCAAACTATCGCTGCCACATCTAACGGTATTGTGAAGTATGCTAATGCTTCGATAACTGAAGGTACTGCCGTAAAGGCTGGTCAGACCATTGCGTCTGTATCTGCTAAGAACATACAAGATGGCGACCCAATGGCTAAAGCCAAGGCTGCATACGAAGTTGCAAAAAGCGAATATGAGCGTGCTAAAGCTCTCGTTGGCGACAAAATAATATCGCAAAAGGAGTTTGGACAGATAAAGATGCAATACGAGACAGCCCGTGTGGCATACGAGGCGCAAGCAAGGAACTCTACAGCAGCAGGCATATCAGTATCGTCACCTATGAGTGGATATATCAAGACTCTCTTGGTAGCTCAAGGCGAATATGTTGCCGTAGGTCAGCCTATAGCAATTGTTACTAATAGCCGCAAGCTGCAGTTGCGTGCCGACGTTCCTTGCCATCAAGCTCAATCATTGGCAACCATCGGTAGCGCCAACTTCCGCATGGCAGGTAGCGACAGAGTATATAGTCTCGACAATATGCATGGCCGCTTGCTCTCGTATGGCAGAAGCGTTGCTGCAGGTTCTTCGTTTGTACCTGTAAACTTCGAATTCGACAACATCGGCGACATCATATCTGGCGCCTATGCTGAGGTGTGGTTGCTCTCTAAGGAGCAAGCCAACATCATCTCTGTACCTGTGGAGGCGCTGACCGAAGAGCAGGGAGCAAAGTTTGTATATGTACAGATAGAACATGATGCATATATGAAGCGCGAAGTATCTACAGGAGCATCTAACGGAAAGCGTATAGAGATAGTGAGCGGACTTAAGGCAGGCGAAAAGGTGGTGAGCCATGGGGCATATACCGTGAAGTTGGCTTCTGCTTCGAAAGCTATTCCTGGACATACCCACAACCACTAAACATAGGGCGATATGTTGAACAAGATAATTAGTTTTTCGCTCCACAACCGTCTGGTGATACTCATATCTGCGGTATTGCTCATGATAGTTGGCATCTACACAGCCAAACACATGGATGTAGACGTATTCCCCGATCTCAATGCCCCTACGGTGGTAGTGATGACCGAGGCTAATGGTATGGCACCAGAAGAGGTTGAACAACTCGTCACCTTTCCTGTAGAAACAGCGGTAAATGGAGCCACCGATGTGCGTCGTGTGCGTTCATCGTCGACAACAGGTTTTTCTATCGTTTGGGTGGAATTCAATTGGGGTACTGATATTTATCGTGCACGCCAGATAGTATCAGAAAAGATAACAGCCATAAAAGACCAACTGCCAAAGACTGTGGGGGCACCAACTCTCGGTCCACAGTCGTCGATACTTGGTGAGCTGATGTTTGTGGCAGTAACCTCTGATACCACTTCTCTTCGCGACCTGCGTACACTTGCCGACTGGACCATTCGTCCACGATTGCTTGCCACAGGTGGTGTGGCTCAGGTGTCGGTATTGGGTGGCGATGTGAAGGAATACCAGATATTGCTCGACCCATTGCGCATGAAGCATTATGGTGTAGCACTCAACGATGTGAATGCAGCAATGCAAGATATGAACCGCAACACTTCGGGTGGTGTGCTATATGAATATGGTAACGAATATATTGTGCGTGGCGTAAGCGCCACAAATAATATAGAGGCGCTAAAGAAAGCATTGGTGAAAGGTTCGGGCAACACCGCTATCACCATTGGCGATATAGCGACGGTAAAGGTTGGCAACCATGCTCCTAACATGGGTACGGCATCGCTAAATGGCAAACAATGCGTGATGATGACTGTGACAAAACAGCCAAGCACCAGCACCATAGACCTATCAAGCAAGATTGACCTTGCACTCAACGATGTGCAGAAGTCGCTACCTGCCGACGTGAAACTCAGCACCGACGTATATCGTCAGGAGCGTTTCATCAATAGCAGTATCGACAATGTCAAGGAGTCGCTCTATGAAGGTGGCTTCTTTGTGGTGATAGTGTTGTTTATATTCCTTATGAATGTGCGCACCACATTGATTTCTCTCGTCACCATACCTCTGTCGTTGGTGATGTCGATATTGGTGCTCCATTTTATGGGTCTCACCATCAACACCATGAGCCTTGGCGGTATGGCTATAGCGATAGGTTCGCTTGTCGATGATGCCATTGTGGATGTAGAGAATGTATATAAACGACTGCGCGAAAACCGAATGAAGCCTGAAGACAAACGACAGCCACTGATAAACATCGTTTTCGAAGCTTCCAAGGAGGTTCGCTTGCCTATTCTCAATTCCACATTGATTATCATCGTGAGCTTCATTCCTCTTTTCTTCCTTACAGGCATGGAGGGCAGACTGCTCGTACCATTAGGTATAGCCTTTATCACAGCTCTTTGTGCATCCACACTCGTTGCCCTAACCCTCACCCCTGTATTGTGTAGCTATCTTCTCGGTAGCGGCAAGGGGCAGATGCGTGAGCCAAAGGTGGCAGAATGGCTTAAGGGTCATTATACAAAGGCTTTGGAATGGGCTATCAATCACCGCAAAGTGGTATTGGGTTCGGCAGCCTCTTTGTTTGTAGTGGCATTGATAGTATTCGCTTCGTTGGGTCGCAACTTCCTTCCTCCATTCAACGAGGGTTCGTTTACCATCAATGTAAGCACATTGCCCGGCATATCTCTCGCTGAATCCGACCGCATAGGTAATAAGGTGGAACAACAGTTGCTCTCGATACCAGAAATAAATACCGTGGGCAGAAAGACCGGACGTGCAGAACTCGATGAGCATGCCTTAGGAGTTAACGATACTGAGATAGAAGCTCCATTCACTCTTACCGACCGCAGCAAGGATGAGGTGTTGGCAGATGTGCGCCATAAGCTCGAAGCCATACCAGGCATAAATGTTGAAGTTGGCGCTCCTATCACCCACCGTATTGATGCTATGCTATCGGGTACTCGCGCCAATATCGCTATCAAGGTGTTTGGCGACAACCTCAATCGCATGTATGATATCGGTAACAAGATAAAGGAAGAGATTTCTGGCATCGAAGGTATTGCCGACCTCAACGTAGAACAGCAGGTGGAGCGTCCGCAGCTACAGATAATTCCGAAGCGAGATATGCTGGCACGCTACGGCATAACCATGGCTGACTTTGGCGAAATGGTAAGCACATTGCTGGCTGGCGAAGCGGTGTCGACAGTTTACGAAGGCAACAAATCGTTCGACCTTATGTTAAAAGTCGACGACAACCAGCATGCATCTATCGACGAGATTCGCAATATGCTGATAAATGCCGACGGACAGATGATACCACTGTGCTATGTTGCTGACGTGAAATCGGCTACTGGTCCTAACACCATCAACCGCGAGAATGTAGCTCGCAAGCTTGTTGTCTCGGCAAATGTTTCTGGTCGCGACTTGGTGGGTGTAGTGGATGACATACAGAAGAAGATAGATAGCAGCATACAGCTACCGGAGGGCTATCATATAGAATATGGTGGACAGTTTGAGAGCGAGAAGTCGGCATCGCAGACCTTGCTTATCACATCGATAATCTCTATCATCATCATCTTCCTGTTGCTATTCAATCAGTTCCGCAACCTTCGCGAGTCGTTGGTGATATTGCTCAATCTGCCTTTGGCACTTATCGGTGGTGTGTTTGCGGTATGGCTATCTAATGGTATGCTAAGCATTCCTGCCATCATAGGCTTCATATCTCTCTTCGGCATCGCCACACGTAATGGTATGCTCCTGGTGAGCAGATACAACGACCTAAAGGCTCATGGTATCAGCACCATAGATTGTGTGATGCGTGGCTCTACCGACCGTCTCAACCCTATCCTCATGACGGCTCTGACCTCAGCTCTTGCCTTGATACCTCTCGCCCTTGGTGGCGACCTTCCAGGCAACGAGATACAAAGCCCTATGGCAAAGGTTATCCTCGGCGGTCTCTTCACCTCTACATTGCTCAACGCATTCGTAGTGCCAATAATGCACTTATTAAGTGAAGAACGAAGAGTGAAGAGTGAAGAATCAAAATGAAGAGCGAAGCGAAGCATTAAGAAAGCAAAGAATTAAGCAAAGCGAAGCTATCATCCCCTTCGTCCTTGTTGGAAGTCGTTTTTACGACTTCCCTTCCCCGCTCCGTTCCCCGCTTCCTCCATTAATCCATAAATCAAAAAATATATGTATCGAATATTAATCATATTATCAGCCCTATGCGCAAACTTAGAGTTGCGCGCTCAGGGTTGCATCGACGGCATACTGCAGCAGATAGAAGACAACAACCCCACTCTATCTGCCTTACGCAAAGCCACTGAGGCAACAAAAATTGGCAACCACACCGGTCTCACCCTCGACGACCCTGAAGTAGACTTCGCATATCTATGGGGCTCACCACGCTCTGTGGGCAACAGAAAAAACATCGAAGTATCGCAGAGCTTCGATATGGCAACCCTTACAGGTGCTAAGCGACGCATGGCTAAAGAGCAAGACGCTATGGCTGACTACCAATACAAAGTAGATCGCCAAGAGATATTGCTCAATGCGCGACAGCTGTGTATAGACATTATATATTATAATGCCATGCACAACAACCTTGCCACACGACTGGAATATGCTGAGCAGAATGCTAAATTGCAGAAGCAACGTCTCGACAAGGGCGAAGGTACACAAGTGGAATATAACACCACCATGATGGAACTTGCTGCTGCTAAAGTGGCGCTAAAGAATAATGATACCGACCGCAAAGCCGCCTTGCTGTCATTACAAAGTCTCAATGGTGGCAACGCAATATCGCTCACCACAGCCGACTTCCCTGTTGTCTCTATCCCTTCCGACTTCAAGTCGTGGTATGCAGGGGCAGAAACAAAGAGTCCAGCATTGGCATACGCAAGACAGGAAGCAGAAGTGGCAAACCGTCAAGTTGCCATAACTCGTGCCGATGGTATGCCTAAGTTCACCGCAGGCTTCACAGGCGAATATATCAACGACGAGAATCTCAGTGGCTTCTCTGTAGGAATGACTATTCCGCTATGGAGCAATAAAAATAAGGTGAAACAGGCTAAAGCCGGGGCGGTGGCAGCAAAAGCTAAGGTGGCAGATGCTAAACTGCAGTTCTATTACAACTTGCAGTCGCTATATCAGCGCCAAGCTGGTCTGCACGAAGTGGCAGAAGCCTACTATCAGACCGTAAACACATCAAACAACATGCCACTGCTGAAGAAAGCGCTCGACGAAGGTGCAATAAGCGTCACAGCTTATATCGCAGACCTTCGCACCTACTATGAGCTAAAGGCACAACATCTTGATGCCACACGCTCTTGGCACAAGGCTGTAGCAGAAATGATGTCTATAACAATGCAATAAAGAATTGTCCTCACCTCATAAAAATGGGGTGAGGATGTTTTTTATATTAGATAATATTATTACCTTTGCACCCGAATAAGAACAATACGATTGGTTGTAGGATAACAATACAATAGGAAAAATATGGTTAGACAATGTTTCATCCTCTTTGGATGTATGGCTTTGGGTGAGCTGGTGACAACGCTCACAGGAGTGAAACTGCCTTCGAGTATCATCGGTATGCTATTGCTTACGTTGCTACTGAAGGTAAAGGTAATAAAACTGGAATGGGTAAGAGGACTTACTGACTTTCTGATAGCCAACCTCGGATTCTTCTTCGTGCCACCAGGCGTTGCGCTGATGTTGCATTTCAACCTTATCAAGGCTGAATTGGTTCCTATCATCGGAGCCACATTAGTGAGCACAGCATTGGTATTGCTCATTACTGGTCACACTCACCAAGTGGTGGCTAAGGGCGAAAAGAAGATAACTAACAAGATTAAGGATAAAATAGAGGAAAGGCACAAGAACCATGATTAAGGATATAATAACAAACCAATATTTTCTGCTTGCATTGACCTTTGGCATTTACCAAGGGGCAAAGATGTTGCAACGCAAAACAGGCTCTATAATTCTTAATCCTATATTGATAGCTATAGGATTGATAATACTGTTTCTCACCACTTTTGATATTCCATACGAGACATATTATGAGAGCGGAAAGATGATTGACTTTTGGCTTAAGCCTGCAGTTGTGGCATTGGGTGTGCCTTTGTATTTACAGCTATCGCAGATAAAGAAGCAGTTTTTACCAATCCTGGCATCGCAGATGATGGGATGCATCGTAGGCATAGTGAGCGTAGTGATAACAGCGCGACTGCTCGGAGCTTCGCATGCTGTAGTGGTTTCATTGGCAAGTAAATCGGTAACTACTCCTATTGCTATGGAGGTAACGCAGGCTCTTGGCGGTATTCCATCGCTTACTGCTGCCATCGTGGTAATAACAGGACTTATTGGTGGTGTGGCAGGATTTAAGATTATGTCGGTAGGTCATATCAACAATCCTATGGCTAAAGGCTTGTCTATGGGTGCAGCTTCGCATGCTGTAGGTACATCTGTAGCTATGGAGCGCGACGAGTTTGTTGGTGCTTATGCCAGCTTGGGTCTTACACTCAATGGCATACTCACTGCATTGCTCACACCTACGGTAGTGGCATGGCTGTAGAAAGGTTAAAGTGTAAAAAGGTAAAAGATAAAAAGTGGAGAAAAGCTTGGGGGTGTGAGAGAAAAAACGTATTTTTGCAACGTATAATTTTACATAAATCTCCTAACAATTAAAAACCATGAAGCTAAAACATCTACTTATTGCTTTATCTTTGGTAGCAACAAGTGCTTCGGCACAGAAATTCGTTGGTGGCGACATATCACTATTGCCTGAATACGAAAAAGCTAAAGCGTCATATTTTGATACTAAGGGTAATAGTATCTCGTCTCCTCTTGAATATTTCAAGCAAGAGGGTATGAATGCTATGCGTCTACGCCTATTCGTAGATCCAAGTAAATATACGGGCACTGACAAGGATGCCAACACTTGCCAAAATATAGAATATATCAAGCCTTTGGCAAAGAGAATAAAGGATGCTGGATTTAAGTTGATGCTCGACTTCCATTATTCTGACACATGGGCTGACCCTGCAAAGCAATGGACTCCTGCCGACTGGGCTTCGTTGACTGACGAGCAGCTATATCAGAAGATTTACGACTATACCAAAAATGCACTACAGCAGTTAGCTGCTGCGGGTGCTACTCCCGACTTCATACAAACAGGCAACGAGATTAGCTATGGTATGCTATGGGGTAAACACGACCAGGCAAGTGCATCGCTGAAAAAATGTTTTATGGGAAGCAATGCCAATTGGGCACGCTTCACCACCCTACTCTCTAAGGCTATCAAAGCATGTCGCGAAGTTTGTCCTGAAGCTAAGAGTTGAGCATCTTTATCATATCCTT